>FRDC01002147.1_pt1 | contig 30103 bp, 25 predicted proteins | sample 1106171 | NCBI WGS metagenome assembly FRDC01 (sample SAMEA3930566, study PRJEB13176) | freshwater metagenome | biome: Drinking water system; feature: drinking water; material: water | place: Singapore | collected 2014-12-20 | reverse complement strand
CGGGGACAAGCGCTCACGCCGCTACCTCCATCAAAATCGTAAACTTAGGTTTTGGAGATCAAAGCGGTATTGGAGGTTTCGTCCTTTTCCGAGATGGAAAGGTTGGATCTACTGATAACTATGACGATCCCCCGGTCCTCACTTTATACGAAGGAATCGTCAGACCTCTTCTAGATGCTGCTGAGAGGTTTTCTGAAAACGACAAAATTACCGCAGTGAACCCAGGGCGTTTTTCTCCAGAGGAGCGGAACTGCAAAAGCGGAGCAAGAACTGTCGTGTACGTCAACAACTCGAAGATGAAAACCGCTCCAATCTGGTATGAGTTTATCTGCGAGGGCAAGAAGACCTCGTATATCTCTCAAAATCCAGAAGCTCCCGCCCTGATCAAGACCATGCAGGATCTCAATACGCTCCTTGGCGGAATCTACACCTACAAAGCAAAAGCTCAGAACAACTAGCAACTACCCCTATCTAGAGATTGTTTAAAAAATCTCAGAAAAAGGCCTACCCTCGCCCCCCGCCTCATCTTTATCGCTTAACAATTAACACTCATAAAAAAGATGAGGGATACCGGGGGGTTGTCAAAAATGACGCATTGTGCAGATCCGCAAAAGACCGCAAAGTGGTCTGTAGGGGTAAGGTGAAAACAAAGCGGGACGTTCTCCTCAGACTCGAATGGGCTTCGGGTCGGCAAAGTTTTTATTCCTGGAGGGGAATATCATGAGAAGAGGGATATCTTCAGTCCTGTTTTTGTGCGCGATTTCGACGGTAATTTTCAGCACCGACACTTCTGTCGCAGCTGATGTGAATTCGACCGTGATCGCACTTCGACTTTCAAACACCATCACTGGCGGTTCACTGCCTGTCTCCGATCCTATTTTCACGAATATGGCAAATCGGGTGCAAGCGGGAGACATTCAAGGTGCTGCGGCACTCGCTGCTAACAGCAAATACTTCGCAGGCTATCTGGCTCGTCGTCTTGCTATGCAAATGCAAAACGCTGCGCTGGATGCTTTCGGTATGACGGACAACGACTCGACGGCGTTCATCATTGCTAAATTCGCTGGCTCTGCTGGTGGCGGAAGACCTAGCATCAGCAGTCTTTGGTCAGACAATGCGACCTACTTAGTAGACCTCGCTGGTGTTCCGACCCACGTTGCTAGCTTGAATGCGACGCAATTGGCTGCCGTAGATTGGACTGCCTTGGTTCGCCAAGAAGGCCAGCAAGTGAAAGACACCCAGAACGTCGTGATTCCGCTTCCCGCGAAACACGTCGGGGGTTACCTCACGCTCAGCGACCGCCCTAACGACAACTCGTTTGCGATGTACGGTGCTACCGCTGGTACGAACCTTCGCTTCATCGAAGGTATTTGGGAAACCGCAACAGGTTTGGAATTGATGAACGTGGCTTCAAAATCAGCGCGCGTTCAAGACGTTCCCCGTTTCATTCCTGAATACGATCCGAACTTCTTCAACGGTCAAGGTCAACCGGCTTGTATCGCTTGCCACGGCGGCGGTATGGCGTCGGTGAACCACGGCTATGCAGCTGTTGCGGACATCTTCGACTTCACGAACAACAACGGCTTCATTTACAATGCAGCGCCTGCAACCAACCAACGGAAGTCGCTTGGTTCAAACGCTGGTCAAAGAAACAACGTCAATACTTGTAACCTGGTTCAAAGACCCACCACGGTTTGTAACCCGGACAGCGTCGGCGTCGATGCTAACCAAAGCTGGGATCTCGCAGCGACTTGGGAAGCTTCGGGCGTGCTCTCTCGCATGGGTTGGACTGGTGCAAAGCAAGGCCAAGGCTTGAACGCTTTGGGGGTCGCTTTGGGTCAATCGAAAATCGTTTACGAGTTTCTCACCGAACGAGTGATCGGGGAAGTCTGCCCGATGGGATCGTTCAGCGCTTCGGACATCGCAAGCATTGCTGCCTCTGCGAATCCAAACGCCTCAACTCCTGGCACTGACGACATTCGCACGATCGTAGCTCGCGTCGCCAGCCATGCAAGTTGTCTGTAAGAAACTAAATAACGAAACTAGAGGAAAATGGTTATGAAGAACTTAAAATTGGCAAAATTGATGTGCCTGGCCCTTCCGATGGCGATCGCTACGGGTTGTTCGATGGATCAAGCAAGCAACTTGGCTGGCTTGATGAGAAACAACAATAACAACCAAGGCGGCGGAGCCGTCGTAGGAAACGGCGCCACGGTTTCAGGAACGGGTGCTCTCAGTGTTCCAACGGCGAACGCTGCGATTGCACGAATTCAGAACGGCTTGGAAGGAAGTGTGAATCCGATGGCGGGTAACTTCCAACGCTCGCTGGCTCAAGTGAGAACGAACCTGCCAAAGGTATCGGATCCCACTCAAGCTTCGGGTTACGACCAAGTTCAACTCCTGGTGTACGGCGCTTGCTCGGACTTAACTACGGGCAACACTCCGATCATGCAAAGCCGCTACGGCGTTACTGCTAACGGCACCATTGCTGCGAACACGACTGCACTTGTGAACGCAGGAATGCGCATGATGGACCAATACACTGCTGGTCTCGCCTCGGCGAGCCCTGCTACGGATGCAGCGAGAGCAGCCTTTCAGTCTCTCGTTTCGCGAGTAGGAGCGACTGCAACCAACACAAGCCGAATTGCGTTCATGTCGGTGTGTATTGCAGCAAACACGGCAGGGAGCACCTTGTTGGGATTCTAAGCCGGGTTTTTCGGGGGATTACTTAGCTTTTTAGCAAATGTAAGCAAGAGGGATAGGGATATGAAAATCAATGTGAAAAAGAATTGGAAAGATCTTGTCGACAGCGGTGCGAAACACGCTCCGGGACTAACTCGAAGAGAGATGTTGGCAAGAGGGATGGCGACGGGAGCAGTCAGCGTGATGCTGCCGGAAATGATTGCCAGCGGTTTTATTAAACAAGCTTTTGGCGCGATCAACTGCCCGGCTCCTGTTCGGAATCCGGGTGCCATCGCTCAGATCTTTGCAGAAGGCGGCCCCACCATGGGTGCTCGCTTCATCAGCGAAGCTCAGGCTGCTGCAATGACTGTAGGCATGGCTTCGAACTACGGCATCAGCGGTCAAGCGAACTTACGACGACTGGGACCAAACCTCGTCATCGATAGCACGAGCCCATTCGGTGCGACCATTCTTGCGGGTCCCAACGGATATCCGGGCGGCGCTGCTGCATGGCAGGCAAACGTTCTGAGCAAAGTGAGCGGCGGGGGCCACCTGGGTCCCTTCAACCAAGACGACGGCGCTGGTGTGAACACTGGTCTCGTTGCTGGTATCAGCCCGTTCAAAGTGTCTCAGATGGGTAAAGATATTAAGATTCGTGCGAACGCCACTCCGGCTGCTTTTGCTCGTGGTCTTCCAAGCTCATCGGTCGCTGGTGCTTTGACCACCGCTTCGTTGGCAGGTGTCTTCAGCTTGACTCCCGCTGCGAACGGCTTGATCAACGCGGATGCCATGACTGCTGCTTCTGATGCATCGAACGCATTGGCTGCTGCATTCTCGGGTATCTTCAAAACCAACGAACGTAAGGGTGGAGCCCAAATGTTGAACAACGCGGGTTGCGGTTTCTACGGCAACTCGGCAATGGCTGACCCGAACTACGGTGCAACCTTGTTCAACCCTGCAAACATCGCGGCGTTGAGTTCGAAAGTCACTCTCGCTCAGTTGAGTGCAGCTGAGCAAGCTCTGCTCGCAGCTTACTATCAATCGGCAATGGGTGTTGCCGGCGGTATCATCAGCCAGTATGGCGGACGCGACTACCACGGAAACAACCCGCAAACGGACATCGCACCGAAGGACATCGAGGAAGCACGCGCTATCGTGATGTTCTTGGCAGCATGTGAAGCCGCAAACGCCAAAGGTGCCATGATCTATACTTCGAACGGTCAGGCAATCGCTGATGGCGCTCTTGCAGTAACCGCGAACATCGGGGGCGTTGCAACTGCATTGAACGCTCCGGTGGCAGCTGGGGATGCAGGCGGTTCGTACAATGCCGGCTTGATCTTGTTCTACAACCCGGCAGGTGCCGGCCCGCAAGCTCGCTTCACCGGAACCGTGAACGCCACGTCCGGTAACGCTGTGATGGATCCCGCTGTGGGTTCGTCGGCGGAAGCAATGGCTGGCTTGTACTTGACGGCTCTCAGCTTCATCAACAACGGCTCCATTCCGGCAAACGCTTTGAACGCGTTCAAAGCAGCTGGCGTGGCTAGAAACACTGCAGCTTCGGTACTTCTGTAAGAAGTCACGAGGCGGAGGCGAACTGAAATGAGATCCTTACTCATTCTAGGATTTCTTGCGGTCTCGGGCTGTGCAGTTGAAACAGTCACGACCGCTCCTTTCGGAGACAATATTGGAGGCGGCGGGGGAATTAACCCTGCCGCCCTTCAAGCGTTCAAGAACGGTTACTACGCCTTTTCTCAGTCGCAAGGTTGCGTGACCTGTCACGCCTCAGTGGTTTCTCCAATGTTCTCCAGTTCAAACCTCACTGCGGCTTACACGGCTGCAAAATCGAAAGTGGATTTTGCCAGCGTCGGTAGCTCTGTTCTTATTTCTTATGTCGGCAATGCTCACTGCAGTGACTCGGCTTGTTCGAACCCCGCTTTAGCTGGCACCGTTCAAGGTTATTTGGAAAGCTGGGCTGCTGCTGAAGCTTCTGCACCAAGTGGTGGCGGAGGTGGTGGCGGNNGGTGGCGGCGTAGGAGTAGTGACTCCTGCAGTGCCTCCGAAACATCTCACAGCGGCTGTTGCCCTTCCTGCAACCATTCCGTCCATCAACCAAGCAGCAGTTCCTGTTCGCTTCTTGTTGAATGCAATGGCCCCGGCATTCCCGGCGTTAAACAACGCTGTTGCCGAATTAGAAGTTCAAAGATTAGGTCCCGGCCAATATCGGGTCACCAGATTTAAAATTGCGGGCGCATCCGCACCGGTACGAATCACCGGGGTACACGTCTACGTCCGAGCAGCGGCTGCAACCGGCATCGGCGTCGAAGACGTGTACCAAGGCAATTTATGGAAAAACGACGTTCTCAACGTCGCAGTGATTGCTCGACCCAATCCGCTTCCTGCGACTCCGATGAACGTGGCTGTGCTTGAAACGCTAGCGTTGATTATGCCCGCTCAAAGCTCAGCCGATGTTCTGACCATCGGTTTCGAAAATATCGAAAACCCTTAGCGATTGCCGAAGAACGACCAAGATGTTGCAGTCTTGATTTCCTGGAAACGATGAATTCCAGCGTTCGAACAGCGTGCGGTGAAATCACTGCGATAAGCGCCGATGATCGCATCCACGCCTGCCTGAGTTAAAGACGAACGTGCAGGAGCTTGAATTGCAAACAACAAGGTGCCATCGCAAGCCAAGAACAAATTATCACTGTTCACGCCTGGAGCGGGATCAAACCAAAAGATACCGCAATGGTCGAAATTCTTTAAGTCGACCTTCGAAAGATCCTGATTTGCAGCGAAGCTGTTGGTTGAAAATGCAGAAACAGTCAATACTAACCCCATCAATAAAGCCTTCATAATTTCCCCCTAGTAGTTGTTGAAACAAAAACTTCGGGTGATTTAGCTTAACCTTCGTGGATTGTCATGAGGTTTCACATGTCGCGGCGCCATCAGGCGCAGTCGAGCCACAGTGGCTTCGACTGCGCCTGCGTCATTTCAATTAGCTATTTTCTGGGACATCGAGTTGACCGAAAAAACCCCTCAGGCGTGCAAGGGCTTCTTTGAATTTCGGGAATTTTTTGGGCCATCCCAGTCGCCACCGTTTCCTTTTTAATTTAGGCACAGCGACTTCAGGTTCAGCGGAAATCATTTCGCTCAAGCCCGAAAACTCTTTTCCAACTGTTCCCCATTCTCTATCAATAATTGCTTTCATACATTCTCCTCGCAGTCGTGCGACCGCAGTTTTTCTGCGATTGAGGGCGCAGAAATTCCCTCGGTGCGAAATGCACCAAAAAAACTTTGGGTAAAAAATCTTAGTTATGAATTTGAATCAGGAAAGACGTCAGCTAGTAATGCCAGCAGAGGTTGTCATTCCAAAAGTGCAGCTGAGGCCGCTAGAGATATTTTTATTCATGAATGACAATCCTCCCTTCAATAGAATTGAAATGCTTATTTAGGTTAAGGGGCGTTGAGTTTTATTTCAACCACTAAATAAGAAATATTTTCTGATATTCTGAAAGAATGATCTACGCCATCGATTTTGGAACCACGAATTCCCTACTCGGTGCCGCTACTGCTGGACAGATTCATCCTCCCATTCCGCTGGATCCGCACGCGCGGGATCAAAGTATTTTGCGAAGCGTTCTATTTTTTCCAAACCGCAAGACCTGCTTCTACGGCGCCGAGGCGGTCCAAGAGTTCGTAAAGCACGACATGGAGGGGCGGCTCATTCGCTCCGTCAAAAAGTTTTTGCCTATGCGCAGCTTCATTGGAACTTATGTCGAAGATCGCCCCATGAATTTGGAAGACATCATCGGTGTCTTCCTCGGCGAGTTACGACGCCGCGCGAACGAACACTTCAAACAAGATGTCGACTCGGTCATTTTGGGCAGACCCGCCCGATTTTCTCAGGACGACGCGGACGACCAGTTCGCGCAATACCGACTCGAGCGGGCTGCAAAGATTGCCGGATTTAAAAACGTCAGCTTCTGTCCCGAACCTGTCGCCGCCGCTTACGAATTTAAGACAACGTTGAAAGAAGAGAAGCTGGTTTTGGTCGGAGACTTTGGCGGTGGTACTTCTGATTTCACCGTCATCAAAATTTCAAATGAGCGCTATAAAAAATCGGACGTGCTTTCGATCGGGGGCGTTTCGGTCGCCGGCGATGCACTCGACGGAGCCATCATGCGAAACCGCATCAGCAGATACTTCGGCTCGGGGGTGCAATACAAAGTTCCCTTCGGATCGAATATTCTCACCATGCCGATTCATCTGATGGAAAAAATCTGTTCACCCGCGGATATCTCGCTGCTCCGCAAACGAGACACCTTAGAATTTTTCAGAAATGTAAAAACGTGGTCCCTCGGTGGCGAAGATCGGGAAAAAATGGACCGGCTTTTCACTCTGATCGAGGAACAAATCGGATTCGAGCTCTTCGAAGAAATCGAAAGAACGAAGCGAGGACTGTCAGAGAAAAATTCTGAAAAGTTTTCCTTTCATCACTCTGACGTCGACCTGGACGAAGAAGTAACGCAGAAAGACTTCAACACCTACACTCAAGAAATGATTGATAAAATTCTAAAGTCTCTGGACCAAACAGTGAAGGACGCCCAAGTCCCTTACGACAAAATCGATCTCGTCTGTTCGACCGGAGGAACGGCCAAAGTCGCCGCCATTCGCCAGGGACTCGAAGACCGATTCGGTGCGCCGAAAATTCGACAGCACAACCATTTCCACTCGATTGTTCATGGCTTGATCCACATGGCCAAAGACGAATCGACAAATTCCTGACGCGCTCCAGGCACTCAAAACATTCCCTTCCGAATGACGCGGTTCAAAAACTGAGGAAATTCAGCTCAGTTATTTCTTCACAAAAAGAGCTCTAAATATCGGGCCTTCGAACTTAAGAACGCCCTTAAATAATCCGAATTTACATCAACAGGAGAAACCGTCTGAGTCAAGGACGAGCCGTACCCGATTCAATCTCAAGGTATCGTGTGATGGAGGCGTTGGGCTCCGGTGTGAGCTCGACCGTCTATCGCGGCACGAGCTTGGACGACCCGTCGAAAACGGTAGCCATCAAGCTCTCACGCGCGAACTGGAATCAGACGGAGTTAGAAGCGCGAGTTCGCTTCGAGCTCGAAGCAGATCTTCTGTCCCAACTCTCTCACCCCAACATCGTTCGCCTGGTTTGCTACGGCCTGTACGAAGACCACCTGTATCTGATCACCGAGTTGGCGAAGGGTAAGACTCTCAAGCAATTCATTGCGGAACGCACTCTGCTCACGCATTTGGAAGTCGCAGACATTCTCCGGCAGATCGCGCTCGGCCTTGCACACGCTCACGGAAAAAGAATTCTCCATCGCGATGTCAAACCCTCGAATGTGGTGCTGAATCATCAGCCCGGAAAAATCGACGTGAAGGTTTTAGATTTCGGCTTGAGTCGTTTTCAAGATCTTCGCCCCACCACGCAAACGGTGGGAAGCTTCTTGTACATGTCCCCTGAACAGCTGGGCATTCTCCCTCAGGCTGCGACGGAACGAAGCGATTTGTATTCGCTGGGCATTCTGGCAATTGAATTGCTCACCGGTCGCCATCCCTTCGGCGATTGTGATCTGCGTGAACTGATTCGTCGTCACGCAGCAGTCCTTCCAGAGATTCCATCCAATGTTCCGGAAATGCTTCGAAACATTATCCGCCTCTTAGTTCGCAAGGATCCGGCCGAACGCTACAACTCGGCAAAAGGACTCGCCGCGGATTTACAAAAATTCATCGACCGCTCCAACACTGCAGATATTCAGACAGCCTTTGAACTTCGAGGCCAAGATCGTTCGACTGAATTGAGAATTCCCGCTTTCTTAGGTCGTCGCGCAGAACTCGATTTGCTCCACACCTGCTTCATCGAAGCCGGTAAGGGACGCTTACAGCTGGCGACTCTCTCGGGCCAATCCGGAATGGGAAAATCTCGGTTGATTGGAGAGATCACCCGCCATTGGACAAGTAATCTTACGCTTTGGGGAAGAGGCCGCGCCTATGGACAAGCCTCAGCTTACGGACTCATTGCAGAAGCACTCAGAGGCCTGACGAAGCAAATTCTCTCCACCGAACAGAAGGATAAAATTAAAGACGCTTGCGGCGAACTGGGCGGAGAAATTCTCAAACTCGTTCCAGAAATGCAGCGAATTATTGGCGACGCAAAAGAGCCCGTTCAAATCGAACCCGAAAGAAAGCAGCAGCGCTTCCTCTCTCTTCTGACAGATATTTTCGCAGCCATTGCAACTCCCGAAGCACCGCTTGTTTTCATCTTTGACGATATCCAGTGGTCAGACGAAGGTAGCCTGCAAGTCATTCTTCACTTACTAAAACAAGCGGATCGCATTCCGGGAATGATGATTCTCGCTTATCGTACGGACGACGCAAAATGGAACGAGCGTGTAGAAAATCTGGTGAGACAGATCGCCGCCTCTGTAAGACCGACTCATATTGCACTTCGCCGCCTCTCTGACGAAGACATCAAAAATCTGGTTTGGTCCATGCTGGGAACCGGCATCACCGAAGTGAGCAATGTCATTGCGTCGCAAGCCAATGGAAGCCCGCTCTTTGCAGTCGAACTCATGCATGCTTTGGTGGAGAACCACGTCATTCACCGAGCGGAGTCGGGATGGCGCCTCCACGACCCGAAACAATTGCAATCTGGAAAATTCAGCGACGGCCTGCTTCAAACCATTCTCAATCGCCTCGATCGCCTGAACGAAGGTCAGCGCCAGGTTCTCACGCTGGCAGCCGTCATTGGCCGCTCCTTTGATTTCGATACCTTGAGGAATGTTACCCAAGCCCACTTTGGGGAGAGCGAAGAAGAAGCGGCCCGACGAGTCCTGGAGACACTCTCAGAAGCCGAACAATCGCGCCTGGTCGCTTCCCGTCCGAATGAAAAGAACTTCTCTTTCACCCACGACAAAATTCGTGAGGCGATCTACGAAGGCCTCGATCAAAAAATTCGAACGCACTTACATCGACTCATTGGCGAATCCCTCGAGAAGAACGCGAAGGATACGAACAAAGACGTCTATCTTTTAGCCCACCATTACCTGCGCTCAGATGAAGTACTCAAAGGGTTTGACTACTCGATCGAAGCTGGAAAACTGGCTCAAGAAAGTTACGCTCACCTCGAAGCGCTCGACTTTTTTGAACAGGCGCAGGAGCGAATTCAGAAAGTTCAAAACGCAGGAGCCCATCCGAACCTCGAAGCGAGAGAACTGCACCTTTCGGAAATGCTAGCCGACGCCTACAGTATGATTGGCCACTATGCCAAAGCGCTGGACGGATTCGAATCCATTCTTAAAAAAACACAGGGTGATACAGCAGTCGCCAGAATTCTCAGAAAAAAGGGAAAGGTTCTCCTTGCAAAAGGAGAGGCCAGCCAAGCTGCAGAAAATCTCGAAAGAGCCCTTCGAGCCTTGGGTGAATCCGTTCCGACCAGTCGCGCTGGTTTGCTCTGGACTCTCCTCAAAGCACTCGTAGTGCAAACTGTCCATTCGACTTTCCAACCGAAGACATTGCCCACTCACGATCTTCGACTCCGAGAGATCGCGCAGATCTATACTCAACTCACCTACGTCTATTACTTTACGGACAGTGTCCGATCTTTTACCTACCACCTGAGAAGCCTGAATTTCGTAGAGTCTCACAATGTCATCGACGAGATCGGACATGCCTACAGCACTCATGGCCCCGTCATGGGTATGGTGCCTTGGTTTACTCGCGGCATTCGTTATGCGCAGAAGAGCCTCATTCTTCGACAGGCTCTGGGAGATCGTTGGGGCACAGCTCAATCTCGCCACTTCCTCATGTTGGTCATGGGAAATGCCGGGCAATGGGAAGAAGGCATTAAGGTGGGCCGCATCGCAGAATCGGAATTTCAACAGCTGGGAGATCGCTGGGAGTTAGTCACCCTCGTTGTGAATATTGGTTACAACTACGCCTACCTTGGACAGTGGGACCTCGCCGAATCCTACGCGGAAAAAACTTTGAACATCTCCAACGAGATTCACAATACCGCCGGCTTGGCTCACTCTGTTTGGCTGAAATCTGAAATCGGTTCGAAGCTCGATCAAGAAGCTTTGTTGAAGGAAATTGACCTTCACCTCGTGGCCTGCTTGAGAGCAGGAGATTTTTTCAGCTCGAGTATGGTTTATCTTGCGAAGGGACGAACGCTCCTCCGCTTAGGCCGTCTCCAAGATTCGGAAAAGACATTTAAAGAAGGCCTTCGGGTCATGCACAATCGCCTGCTCCGCACGGACTACCTGATGGGAATGTACCCCGGTCGCGCCGAAGCGCTTCTGGAGCAGTACGACCGCACCACCAGTTCGAAGAATCGGGCGATCCTCCTTCGTCACATTAAAAAGGCCATTCGCGCGGCAAAGTGGGCAACCCTGGGTTTCCCCAATCACCAGCCTTACACACTCCGAGTGCAAGCGCGCTACGCGTGGATCAAGGGCGACACCTATTTAGCCGAAAAACTCTGGCGCAAAGCCCTGAATCTTTCGACAGAAAAGCATGCTCTCTACCAACAGGCGCAATGTCTTTTAGATTGGGGCCTAGCCCTACAAGAGATGGATCCGGATCGATCCAAAAATCTGCTGACTCAATCGATTCCGATCTTTAAGCGGTTGGGAGCGACTCACCACCTTCGTGTTCTAAGAAGCATCCTCCCGCTAGACCCTGCGTTTACTCCCGAACAAACCGATTACACCGTGACCACAACCAATGGTTTCGGAAATAGCTCCTCCGACAGCTCTAGGAACAAAGTCGTTGAGGCGGAACGCCTCAGTTTCCTAGTCGATATTTCGAGACAGCTCAGTGCCACACTGGATGCCGATGGCCTGCTCCAGAAAATTGTCGACGCTGCAGCCCGAGTCTTTGGAGCCGAGAGAGCCATTCTGTATCTGCGAGAGGTTTCGACGGAAGAATTGCATCGCCGCGCCACCTTTGGAGCCAAGGAAGTCCGCGACTGCCCTGTCTCCACCGCAGTGCTTGACCAGATTCTTCGCTCTGAAAAAGGGGTGGTCTTTGCGGATGCCCAACTCGATCCTCTTCTGGATAAATCCGAAAGCATTACGTCTTCGGGGGTACGATCGGTCTTGGCCGCTCCACTCCTCTTTCAAGGAAAACTCCTGGGTATTCTTTATCTGGATAACAAACTCATTCGGGGTCTGTTCCAGGAAACGGATTTGGAAACACTCGAAGCGCTGGCTTCGCAAGCCGCAGTTGCCCTCCAAAACGCAGGCAGCTTTTCAGAGCTGGCTCAATCCAAGAATGATTTGCAGGAACTTTACAAAGCGAGTCAAGAGTTGATGGGGGTTTTTGATCGCCGCCGAATTTTCGCGGCCATCGTCAATCACGCCGTTCACATTGCTCGAGCGGAGGGTGCGGCCGTTATCGCATTCGAAACCGACAAGACTCAAGTGAAGCTCCAAAAAGGCTTCCCTCCTTATAGCTTAGGAGAGTTGGAAGAACTTCTGGCCATGAAGAAGGACTCCCTGCCGCTGGAAGAATCACTCTTAGACGGGACGACCATTCTGGCCATGCCGCTTTCTTTTGCAAATGATTCCCACGGGGCTTTGGTGGTTTCCGAGCCTGCCGAGATTGAGCGAGCCAAGACAGTCATGCAAACCCTGTGTTCTCATTGCTCGCTCTCCCTGCAAAACGCCAAGCTTTTCGAACTAGCTGTGACCGACGAACTCACGCAGGTTTATCAGCGGCGTCACTATGAAACGATGCTAAAGGATCTTTCCAATAAGAAGGAAGACTTCGCAGTGGTCCTGATCGATTTAAATGACTTTAAGCCCATTAACGATACCCTGGGCCACCATATGGGCGATATCGCTCTTCAGCATGTGGGTAAAACGCTGCAGCAAAATCTGCGCATGAGCGACCTCCCGGCTCGAATCGGGGGAGACGAATTTGCTGTGGTGCTTCCAGGGAGCAACGAGGAGCAGACCAAAAAGGTTGTCGATAAATTGCGTGCGGCGGTGAGCGAAATCGCACTCGACGGGAAAAATGGTGAAAAGGTCTACTTGAGCGCCTCATTCGGATTTGCGACTTCTTTCGAAGGAGAACTCACTACCATTCAAATTCTTGCTGACCAACGCCTCTATAGTGATAAGTACCTTCACAAAGCCGCAAAAAAAGCTAAACAAGCTGCTTGAGAAACAACTCATCATCTTGAATACTGGAGTTAATCGTGAAGGATAAAATCAACTGGAGAAACACCCTTTTTCTGACTTTGACGCCCCTCTCGGCGCTGATTTTAATTCCCATTTACTTTTATTTTTATGACTGGAGCTGGTGGCTCTTAACCTTCTTCGTCGTGGGCTTTGTCGTCAGTAATATGCTGGTGACCTGCGGGTATCACCGCTACTTTGCTCATCGCACTTACGATGCCCATCCGATCGTCGAGTGGCTGTACGTTATTTTTGGAGCGGGTTCATTCCAAGGCTCCGTCGTGGAATGGTCTGCGGATCACCGCATTCATCATCGCGAAGTAGACACGGAAAAAGATCCTTATAATATTAAGCGTGGCTTTTGGTACGCACACATTGGTTGGCTCTTTATCGCTCGTCCGATTGAAAATCCTGAAAAGCACGTGCCGGATCTTTGGAAAAAACCCATTCTGCGCTGGCAGCACAATTACTACCCCTGGGTAGCTACAGCTGTTGGATTTATTTTTCCGTTGATTGCCGGTTATGCCATCGGCATCGGCTGGGGCGGCTTGCTCTTCGGCGGAATTTTACGAATCGTTTTCAGCCAACAATCGACGTTCTTTATTAACTCCCTTTGCCACAGCTTGGGAAATCAGCCGTACGGAGACCACAATTCAGCTCGTGACAGCGTCATCATGGCAGTCCTGACTTTCGGCGAGGGTTACCACAATTACCACCATCAGTTTCAATCCGACTATCGCAACGGAGTTCGCTGGTACCAATGGGATCCCACAAAGTGGTGGATTCGAAGCCTTTCTTACGTCGGACTTGCACAGCGCTTAAAACAAGTCAGTGCCCTAGAAATTCAACGGGCCCAAATCAGCTTTCAGGAAAAAAAGCTGCTCGCGAAAGGCCTGGCTCACGATCATGTCCAAAACATGAGACGCCAACTCGAGGCGGCTCAGAACCGAGTGAAACAATTGCGCGATGATTACGAAACTCGTAAGGCAGACGCCCGCCAGCAACTCAAAAAGGAACTCGCTCTAGCAAAAGCCGAGTTCAAGCTGGCCCGAAGACAGTGGCAGCTTTCCTGCAGACGCCTCGCTACTGTTTAGACTTCGTCATTTTTTGGAGATACGCCGTTCCACGGGACAGAATTTTTTTCTGCTCGGGAACTTTAGGATTTAATCGATCTAGAAACTGGGTGAAGAGAGCGCAATCTTTCGGATCGGCACTCGGCGGGCATCCTTGCTGAAAAGCTTTGAGAGCTTTTTCATATTCTCCAAAGATGGTGTAATAATAACCCGCCTCGGAACATTCCTTCGTTAACCCCGGTTTACACATCTGACCAAAGCGAGTCATTTCGTTTTTAATACTGAGCTTCCAAGCATCGCAAGCTTGGGCAGATCCAGACTGACAGGCCAGTTTTGAATAAATGAATCGGGGAACATCCAGTCCCTGGCCCGCCTTCAGCTTGGGTTCCCAGACTCGCCGGAAGGCATCGAAGCACGCCTTGCCCCCTGCCAGGTAGCAAACGTTCTGCTCAAAATCCCCGATAATGCCCACCTTCATAAAAAAGCGGTTACAAACTCCCTGGTCTCCCGCTCGACAGTCTTGAAGCATTTTGAAACTGGCCGCATCAAGTGGCGGCTTCCGCGCCCCACTACAAGCAGAGTAGCACCCGGAGTCACAGAGGCTTTTTAGGACGGGTTCATACTCGCTATCCTGGGGAGACTGCCGTGTCGACCAGTTGGCCAACCCCCCCTCGGCATTCGATGGAAGGCACTCCGCCCCGGCATCAGCAACGGAAAAAGCCGATAAAATCCCGAATAAAATCAAAACCCTCATTCGCATGAACCTTACTATAGCTGGTCAAAAGTAAACTGTTAAGAGCGTCAAGAATCCCACGCTGCCTACCGATAAAAGATACATAATCTGTGTCCTATTTAATGGAGCGTAGGCTGCCCGTATGGTTCACGCGCGCGAGAAAAAATCAGATCTGCACGGAGATCTCCAGATCCAAGGCGACCTCACGCCGGATTTTAAAACCATTCTTACGCCCGAAGCCCTCGCCTTCGTTGCGGAAATCTGCCGCCGCTTTGGTCCCTCTCGCGAAAAACTCCTTCAACGCCGGAAAGAAACTCAGAAGAAAATCGATGCCGGCGAAATGCCCAAATTTTTGGATGAAACTCGTGAAATTCGAAATGGGAATTGGAAGGTCGCTTCCATTCCTGCTGCGCTCCAAGATCGCCGCGTGGAGATCACCGGCCCGGTCGATCGAAAGATGGTGATCAATGCGCTGAATTCGGGTGCGAAAGTTTTCATGGCCGACTTTGAAGATTCGCACGCCCCCACCTGGAAAGGGACGATGGAAGGGCAGATCAACTTGCGTGATGCAGTTCGAGAAACCATTTCCTACACCAATCCCGATGGAAAGAAATACGCACTCAATGCTCAACACGCGACACTTTTAGTTCGTCCCCGAGGTTGGCATTTGCCGGAAAAACATGTGCTACTCGATGGGCACCCTGTCTCCGCATCCCTTTTTGATTTCGGATTGTATCTCTTTCACAACGCTAAAGAGTTGGTAAAGCGAGGCGTCGGCCCCTACTTCTACATTCCTAAACTAGAAAACCATCTCGAAGCACGCCTCTGGAACGAAGTGTTTAGTTTCTCTGAAACAACGTTGAACCTTCCCCTAGGCACCATTCGCGTGACGGTTCTGATTGAAACCATTTTAGCCGCCTTTGAAATGGAAGAGATTCTTTACGAATTAAAAGATTACTGCGTCGGCCTGAACTGTGGTCGCTGGGACTATATTTTCAGCTTCATCAAAAAATTCAAAAACCGCAAAGACTTCATTTTACCCGATCGTCACCTGGTAACCATGAAGGAACATTTTTTAAAAAGTTACAGCGCCCTTCTCGTCCAAACCTGCCATCGACGAGGCGCTCATGCCATGGGCGGAATGGCTGCTCAGATTCCCATCAAGAACGATCCCGCAGCAAATGCTGCCGCGATGGAAAAAGTTTCCGCCGACAAAAAACGGGAAGTCGTAGGCGGACACGACGGCACCTGGGTAGCTCACCCCGCATTGGTTGAAATCGCCATGAAAGCTTTTGCGGAAATGAAAGGTGCGAATCAAATTAGCTCACCGGGACCTAAAGATAAAATTACCGAAAAAGATCTTCTCACTCTTCCAAAAGGCGAAATCACCGAACAAGGTATTCGCTCGAATATCAGCGTGTCCATTCAGTACTTAGAAAAATGGATCGGCGGCTTAGGCTGCGTTCCCCTTTTCAATTTAATGGAAGATGCTGCTACCGCGGAAATTTCCCGTGCACAGCTCTGGCAGTGGGTTCACCACGGCAAACTGGAAAAATCAAAATACAAAACTTTGAAAACAGAAGAACTCGAAAAAATTAAAAAAGAACAGGGAGACATCCGGTTCAAGTCCGGCAACTTCCAAAGAGCTGTAGAGATTCTGGATCGACTCGTCCTCGACCCAGAGTTCTGCGAGTTCTTAACGCTTCCTGCATACGACGAACTAGAGGGATAGGAGAAGATATGAGTAAGAATAAATCGCAAGCTGCAGAGTTAGAAAAACTTTGGAAAACGGATCCCCGCTGGAAGGGCATTCAAAGAAAGTACAGCGCTGAAGACGTGGTCCGTTTGCGCGGAAGTCTCCGAATTGAATACACCCTCGCTACTGAAGGCTCTAAGAAACTCTGGAATCTTCTCCACTCTGAAACTTACATTGCCGCCTTGGGAGCCTTGACAGGGAACCAAGCTTTGCAACAAGCGGAAGCCGGCCTGAAAGCCATTTATCTCAGCGGCTGGCAAGTTGCTGCAGACGCAAACAACTCAGGGCAAATGTATCCTGATCAAAGCCTGTACCCCGCCGATAGCGTTCCTTACGTCGTGCGTAAGATCAACAATACCTTCACCCGAGCCGATCAAATTCAATGTTCGGAAGGCCGTAACGATTGCGACTATTTCGTTCCCATCGTCGCCGATGCCGAAGCAGGCTTTGGCGGAAACTTGAACGCATTCGAACTCATGAAGGGCATGATTGAAGCAGGCGCTTCGGGCGTGCACTTTGAAGACCAGCTGGCTTCTGCAAAAAAATGCGGCCACATGGGCGGCAAGGTTCTAGTTCCCACTTCTGAATTTGTTCAGAAGCTCACCGCTGCTCGTTTAGCAGCCGACATCTTGGGAGTTCCGACTTTGCTCGTAGCTCGCACCGATGCCAACGGAGCCAACCTTTTAACCAGTGACATTGATGAACGGGACAAGCGTTTTGTCACCGGCGAAAGAACTTCCGAAGGATTCTTCGTCATTCGCGGGGGCATTGATTCCGCCATCGCTCGTGGCTTGGCTTATGCCCCGTTTGCCGATCTCGTTTGGTGTGAAACCTCGGAACCCGACTTGGTTCAAGCCAAGCAATTTGCCGAAGCGATCCACAAAGAATTTCCGGACAAGATGTTGGCGTACAATTGCTCGCCCTCCTTTAACTGGAAAAAGAAACTCGATGGCCCGACCATTGCGAAGTTTCAAAAAGAACTGGCTGCCATGGGATACAAGTTCCAATTTGTGACCTTGGCAGGCTTCCATTCCCTGAATCATGGCATGTACGAACTGGCTCGCGCTTACAAGTCGAGCGGCATGACGGCTTACGCTGAGTTTCAAGCTACCGAACTCTCAGCTGAAAAGACCGGCTATCGTGCCACCACCCATCAGCGCTTCGTCGGTACGGGGTACTTTGATGAAGTGGCTCAAACCATTGCCGGCGGCAAGAGTTCGACCACTGCACTCAAGGGCTCCACTGAAGAAGAACAGTTTGATCGCAAAAAGAAGATTGCCTAAAAGCCTCTAGCTAGAGCTTCGGAGAGCGAATATGATGCCGGAATGAATCCATTCCGCACTGTTTGGCTGCTCACGCTAGCCTTGTTCTTTGCCCCTTCGCTTCAGGCTAACGATATCGACTTCTGTTCTAAAAGCTATCCTTCCAGCTTGAAGGGTTCCAATTCCGCACGTCTGAAAAAATTCTTCGAGGACCTCTGGGTTCAAAGAATGAAGGCTCAGCCTGAGTCCGCTACCTATAACGGCTATCCTCGGAATCATGATCGCTGGAGTGATCTTTCGAAAGCCGCCAGAAAAAAAGATCAGGAAACCGTGGCGTGTCAGCTCCAGATTTTCAAAAATTTCAAAACGTCCTCATTGGAAGAAAAAATATGGATTGAATTGGCTATTCGACAACTCAACGATGACCTGACTTCTTCCAAGTTTGGAAGGGCCTATCTCTTTGTCGACCAGCTCTCGGGTCCTCAAACAGAAGTCGTCCGCCTTCTCCTCAGAGCGCCTTCGCTGCGCCTTATGGATTATCAGGATCGAATTTCTCGCCTTAAAGCGCTTCCCAAATACTTAGAACAAGGATCGGACCTCTTAAGAGAAGGGATTCAAGCCAAGATCACTCTTCCTCGATTCTTAGCAGAAAAAGTTCCAGCCCAAATCGACTCCCTTTTAAATGAGAAGGTCGAAGAAAATCCTCTTTTCGAAAGCTTCAAGAGTTTTCCAAAAGATTTGCTCTCAAACGAATCTGAAATTCAAGAGAACGCCAAGAAGGCAATTCGAGACTTTGCCATTCCTGCTTTCAAAAAATTTAAGCAGTTTTTAGTATCAGAGTACATTCCCGCCTGCCGCGATGGCATTGCATTTACTCAGGTCAGAAACGGGGAAGCCTGGTACAAGGCTGCAGTTAAAATTCATACGACCACCGATTTAACTCCCCAAGAGATTCACAAAATTGGCCTTTCAGAAGTGGAGCGAATTTCGAAAGAGATGGATCAAGTCGTTTCTAAGGCAGGAAAAGGTTCCAAGAAGGACTTCGAGAAATTCTTAAAAACCGATTCGCAATTTTACTACTCCACACCCGAAGAACTTCTCGCGGGCTACCGCGATGTTGCAAAACGCATTGACCCTGAACTTCCTAAACTTTTTGGAAAGCTGCCACGCTTACCCTACGGGGTTTCAGAAATGCCCGCACACTACGCCCCGTCCTCGCCGACTGCTTACTATTTGCAAGGCAGAATCGACGCAGGGAAAGCCGGTTTCTTTGAAGCCAATACTTACAATTTAAAGTCTCGCCCAAAATGGGAAATGGAAGCACTGACCGTTCACGAAGCGGTTCCGGGACACCACCTTCAAATTGCTTTGGCTCAGGAACTAGGAGAGTTGCCCGAACTCTTAAGGGAAGCGTCCTTCACCGCCTTTACGGAAGGCTGGGGTCTTTACTCGGAAAGCCTGGGCGACGACCTCGGGCTTTATAAAAGTCCGTACAGTAAATATGGTCAACTGTCGTTTGAAATGTGGCGGGCAGTACGCCTCGTGGTCGATACGGGAATGCATACTCTCGGTTGGTCTAAGGAAAAGGCCCTCGCCTATTTCATGGAGCATGTATCTAAAGACCGTTTACAAAGTGAGGTCGAAATCGACCGCTACATCACCTGGCCCGGTCAGGCTCTGGCCTATAAAATTGGCCAACTGAAGATTCAGGAGCTTCGCGACCGCGCTAAAAAGGAATTGGGCGATAAATTCAGTATTCGAGACTTTCACGATGAAATCTTGAGCCACGGGACAGTGCCCCTAGATACCTTGGAACAACTGTTCAGTTCCTGGCTAGTCCGGCAGAAGAAATCGAAAAAAGTCTAGGTCCGGCGTTTATTGTCACTGTCAAATTCTTACTCGAAAACGCCCCTGTCTCATTCAAGACACACCCAGCTAGTTCAGCCACTTAGGCGTGCCTCAAAGGTACTGTTATTGCTTCGTTATACCGATAGGGGAACGAGGGAATCACGTGCGTTTATTGAACGTTTTCGGCGCTCTATCGCTCATCACGACCGTCGCATTGGCCACTGGATGTTCACAAACATCCTCGTTCACTATTCCCAAAGGCGTCACCACCACTGGCACCACAAATTTTGGTCCGGTACAAACGGGCGTAAACAATATTTTAGTCAGTTGGGCTGCCAGCCACGCTTCTTCCGTCAACAAAGCGGGCGGCGGCTATCGCGTTTACTACAGTTTGAATTCTGGCTTTAGTACTTCTGGCGCTCTCTACGTCGACGTGCCCTATGTTTCCGGAGCAACTGCTCCGACCAGCGCTTCGATTCCGAATGTGGGCGATGGAAAGTACTACATCAAGATCGTGGCCTACTCGAGTTTGGTCGGCCCCTCCGGGGGAACAGAAAGCGCGAGCGGCACTTCCGTAGAAACTTCGGTGACGGTGCCATGAAAGCACTCCAATCGTTCACCGCACTTTTGGTCAGCTTGAGCATGATTGCGATTCCCTTCGCACCCACTCCTGCTTTAGCTGCGCACTCGAAGCGGATCAAAAAGCCCCGTAAGGCAGAATTCGTTCCAGGTGAATTGATCGTCAAATATAAAAATGGAACGGATGTCACCACCCGGGATGCCATGAGCAATCGTTCTGGTAGAAAAAAGATGCGAACTCTCGCCCGCTCCATGATTCATCAAATCCAACTGAGATCGGACGAAACCGTTGAAAGCGCTATGGCGGCCTATCAAGACGATCCCGATGTGGAATCTGTTCAGCCCAACTATATTTATCACGCCTTAGCAGCTCCGAACGACCCTCTCTACTCTCAGCAATGGGGATTGAAAAACTCTGGCCAAACCATTTTGCAGGCTAACTCTTTTGACACGATTGATTCGACCAATAACCCCGGTACGGCTGCAAAAGATATGGGTTTAGAAGCGGCATGGAATTCCATTACCGATTGCAGCGCCATTACCGTCGCCGTCATCGACACGGGCATCAACTACAATCATGGGGACCTAGCCGCCAATATGTGGAATGGCGGAGTGACTTACCCGAACCATGGTTACAACTTCGTCGACAACAACAACGACCCGATGGATTACAACGGTCACGGCACTCACGTAGCGGGGACTATTGGGGCCGTGGGGAACAACTCCACGGGAGGTTCAGGGGTCTGTTGGAATGTAAAACTGATGGCCGTGCGATCTCTGGATCACACCGGCTCGGGCACCACTGTTCAAATTGCGCAAGGAATTAACTTCGCTGTAGCCCAGGGCGCAAAGGTCATCAACATGAGCTTAGGCACAGGTTCCTTCGACTCCACTCTCAATACGGCTGTCACTAATGCCAATAATGCGGGCGTGATCATCGTCGCCGCTGCAGGCAACGACGGAACGAATAATGAAACGACTCCAACCTATCCGTGTAACTTCACTCAAGCCAACGTGATCTGCGTGGCAGCACTTACTCAAACTTATGCGCTGGCGAGCTTCTCCAACTACGGTTCCACGAGTGTCGATGTCGGCGCTCCTGGAACAAACATCTTGAGCTCCTGGGCTGGGAATCAAACCACCATTGCCGAAACGTTCAACACGGCGGGTTCGCTGAACTGGACGGCGAGTACGACCACATCGGGTGGATGGGCTTACGCTTCCAAAACACTCATGAGCGGCGGAGTTCCCAAAGTTTTCGACATGCTAGTGGACCCATCCAACTGGAACGGCACCAATACTTTCAACACCAACACGGACGACAAAGCTTACAAAACTTACAACATCAACGCAGCCGATACGGCATCGCTCGAGTTTTCTGCATTTGTCGACACCAACACGAACGTCGACTTCTTCAAAGTCTACATGGCCCCAGGCGGCGGAAATCCAATACCCGGGGGCACATTGCTCGACACCCTCACCGGAAGCACCAAGGTGAATGGCACACTCACGACAGAGTTCTTCTCGTACGACATCACCAGCTGCACGACTGCAACCTGTTCCATCGGTTTCCAATTACAAACAGGAGCGACCGGTGGAAAGACGGGCGTCGGTATTATCAACTTTGCACTGAGCTTGTTGACCGTGGACAACACGCACTACAACATTATCGAAGGAACTTCGATGGCCTCGCCTCATGTCGCAGGACTTGCAGCTTTGGTTTGGGCGTTCAATCCTTCGTTCACCATGGCTGAAACGATTGCTGCTATTACGACAACGGGTACTGCGACGGCTTCTCTGTCAGGAAAAACTACTACTGGCAAAGCCGTTCAAGCCCTCGGAGCGATTTCTTATATTCCGGCTCCCACGGGCGTCTCAGCTGTGAAGAACTAAGCAGGATTTCCTTCCATTGTCAGACCTTGAAGCTCGCGCACATGACGAGCAAACTCACTCACCAACTGCTGGTACTTCGGGGCGCTTAAGCGCTTGTTAAAGAGGGACAGGAGTTCCTTGTAATACCAAAACACCTGCATGCCGTGGACAGGGTAACGATCCCAAACATGAAAGCCTTCGTAACGAACTCCGAAAAGCAATTCCTCGAGGTCGTGTAACTCTTCACAAGCAATAATGAGAAGCGCTTCTTCTAAAACGCCCGGGAGCTTTCCGAGATAGGCCTTTTTCAGCGTGCGCCAGCGATCGTCTTCTTTCATCGCCTCCAGATTTTCAGCGATCTCGGGGTCTGCAAATGCAAAAACCAGATCCGCTACTTCTTTGTTAAATCGAGAAGTAATTGTGGAATGGGTAATGGAAGAATCCCCAATCGTGTCATGTAAAAGAGCAGCGGCCGCTTGAGAATCGGAACCCCCAAACTTGAGTACCAACGAAGCCACCCCCAACGGGTGAAAAAGGTAGGGAGACTGAGTTCCGGGTTTCTTTTGGCCTTGATGTTTTTCTTGGGCGAATTGAAAGGCGTCTTTTAAAGATAAAATCATCGCGCCACATTATCAGGAACTGCGTCGGGGTCAGTAAAAATCCACCGAACTTTGCTTTCGCCTGAGCCATTTAAGCGCTCGGCGGGGACCTTTTTCTGCAAAAGGTCCGCTACTGCGTAGGCCGAATTCAAAATCTTCCAGCCTGGGAGGACGGTTTCAAACACCCCCTGAATCCACGGATAATGTGTACAAGCTAGAAGCCCAATTCCAGCCCCACCTGAAGAAAACTCCTGGGTGTACTCCCGAACCAGTTCCTTCATTAAACGGTGATCCTGCCAGCCCTCCTCAATCATAGGAACGAGAAGCGGGCAGGCCTTTTCAACAAGCTGGATTTTTCCTTTTGCGAGCGGGGATTCGAGATGATCGGCATAGGTGTGACTTTTCACTGTCGCCTTTGTCCCAAAGATCACCACCCGACGAAAATCTGAATATTTTTTCAGCGACTCGTTCACCGCCTGAACTCCGGCTTGCACCACGTCTAAGACCGGGACGCCGTCCATGATTTCGTGAATGGCTTCAATGGCGACGCACGAAGCGGTATTGCAAGCGACGACGAGTACATCCACCGATTCCGATTTCAGTCGAGCCACGGCATCGGTGACGAGGTGACGAATCTGCATCGGGCTCTTCGTACCGTAGGGAACATTGGCCGTGTCGCCAAAGTAAAGGTAATCGATTCCGCGGTAGCGAGAGCGCAGCTCATTCAGCACCGTGATTCCACCGATGCCAGAATCAAAAACTGCGACTCTTAAGCGTTTAGATTTTCCAGCGGTCAAATTGCAAATCCTATGAAGTAGCCCAGGTTAAAGAAGAAATGCAGAACAATGGGCACGCCAACGGACTTCTCACGTGATTTGAAAAAAGCCAAGTAAGACCCTAGGAAAAATGCGTAAATGGCCTGATAAAGAACGTACGACCGTAATTCGTTCGGAACAAACCACCAGGCAAAAAAGTGAGCAAAAGCGAAGATCACACTCGTTGCGAGAATGAGCTGCCCCTTCTCCTTCAGAAACTCCGAGAGAAGTTCCCACATCGCCATCCGGAAAATCATTTCTTCGAGAATGGGGCCTACAAGTAAAAGTAGAATCAAGGTCTCTGTCGAACGCATATCAAACGGAACAATGAGACCGAGAGGCGCAGCGAGTTTGTAAATCACCAACCCCGCCATGACCGAGAAAACGAATTGGGTGGCTAAGCGAAAACTGAAGGGAACTCGAAAGCTGAGTCGACTCCAATAGAGCCAAGCCACCAATCCGACATAGACCGCTTCAAAATAATAAGACGACCACATTCCCAGGGAGTCGAGCTGCTCTGAAAAAACAAAGCGAACCACGAAGTACACGAGAAGCAGAACGAGCGCACGAATCTGGGTCAGGGTCATAGAGATCTCAGTGGCAGGTGCCGGTGACTAAATCGTTATTGGGGCTTTCATAGCCCACGAAGAATCCGCTGTCTTGGCAGGTGCCGAAGATCAGGTTGCCGGTCGTGGAATTTCGAACGTTCAGAAAGCCGTTCGAACACGACCCGGTCACGAGGTCTCGCGTTCGGGAATTGTAGCCACTGCAGAAAAAGAAGGTCGGAGGGCCAAACTGGTCTTCCACGCCGATGATTTCCACGGCCGCTGCCTCGGATTCCACGGGTTCTTGGGCATGCACAAAACTCCCAAAAAGACTGACTGTCAGACTGATTGTTAGGAAACTGGATCGAAACATAACTCCCCCTCCTTGAAGAATGATGCAGGTTACCTGAATGATTTCATCACTTTAAAGAGAAGCTTGCTAAACTTTCAACCTATATTTAAAACACAAGGGCCTGACTTGACTTGACAATTTTAATCAGGTATAAGAAGCGCGAGGTTATTTGTGTACTATTTGTTGATGATCAGCCTAAGCCTAGCCCTGGGAGTAGCCCCTGCCTTAGCCGCAGACGAGCCCGCAACCCTGGTAAGCACCCCTGAACTCGTCCAGAGCTTCACGGAAGTCACCAATAAATCCTTCGATGTTCCCGGTAAAATATCGAGCATTCACTTTGACGCTACGGCGGATTGTGAAACGTTCCTCACCTTGCGCAAGCTGGTGGTTCAAACGACGGATACCGAAAAGACGAAAGCAGCTGTGAAAATCGATATCACCTGCCAACGCATCAGCGCTGATGCCACTGCCGCAAAAATCTTCTCAGGTAAACTTGATGTTTCAGAAAAGTTCGTCGTCACCACCGGCGATCACGACCTAAATTTCTCAATCGAAATTCCGGTGGAGATCGACGCGCTTACCAAAGGTGCCGTCACCCAAGCTTCCATCCTGAGCGCACTCAAAACTCATCCCGTAAAACCAGGCACGGGTTTGAATCTTGAAACTCCGTTCATAAAAGGATTGGAGTCCAACTCCCCCACCATCAAGATCGACGTCGTGGCCAATCTGACCAAGATGGCTTACGACGATCGCCTCGAGATGATTTCGAATCGCATCGTCCAGCTTCTCGAGAGTGCAGTTTCCCCTGCTAGCGAAACCGCAACTCCCGCACCTGCTTCGACGAACTAACCCGGATTCTTAGTCGCTTTCACTTTCTTCGCATTGCTGATGTGCAGTTTCTTCAAGAACGCTTCGTTATTAGAAGGACGTCCCAAGAACTTGGTCAGCAACTCGCCCGAGTCTTCCATATTTCCCTGTTCCAAAATCGTGCGGCGATAGCGATCTCCAGTCGCGGAATCCAAAATGCCCGCAGCTTGGAAAGTGCTGTACATGTCCTGAGCGTACACCTCAGACCAGAGGTACCCGTAGTAACCGGCATCATAACCACCCATCAGGTGCCCGAAGCTAGCAGCGAAATGGCCACCCGGTACCGGATCCACACCAATCACGTCCTTAAAGAGACTGTCGTAAATCGCGGCAGTGTCTACCGGACCCGTGCTGGTGTGATAAGTCATGTCCGTCAACGCCAGCATGAGCTGACGGCTGTAATGATAGCCCTGTTGGAAATCCCGAGCTTGAATCATCTTGGTCAGCACGGACTTCGGAAGCTTCTTCGACGCATCCTGATAGTGCCCTGAGAGACGATCCAAGATCTTTTCTTCCCAAACCCAGTTTTCCAACATCTGCGACGGAGCTTCAACGAAGTCCTGCGCAGTGTTTGAACCTGACAAGCTCGCGTACGGACCCTTTGTCAGAGTCTGGTGCATGATGTGACCAAACTCGTGGAAGAGAGTCGTCACCTGATCATGACTCAGCAACGACGGCTTGCCATTGCTCGGGGGCGAGAAGTTGCCCACGATTGCCGAAACCGGTTGATTGTATTCCTTACCCATCATTCTTCCGCTGATCAAAGTGAACGCCGCAAAGTGCGAGTACTTTCCTTGGCGTGGAATGAAGTCGGTGTAAAAGTAGCCGATCAAACGATCATCCTTCATGTCGATGATCTTGTAGAGTTTCACATCGCTGTTCCAGCTATGTGCTCCGGCGACTTCTTCATAACGAACTCCAAACAGAGTCGAGTAGATCTTGAACATCTCCTGAACCACTCGGTCCGAGGGGAAGTATTCTTTGATCATCTCGTTATCCAACTGGAAGTCGCGCTTCTTCAGCTGATAGCCCAGATAGTTGATGTCCCACATTTGAACGGCGGTCGCCTTGGGATCGTACGTCTTTTTGTAAGTCAAAAGCTGCGCGATATCGTCCTTGTTTCGTTGAGAGAGCTTGTCTTTCAAACCGTACAAGAAATCCATGACGGTCTTAGAATCCTTGGCCATGCGATTGCGCGAGAGCTGATAGTCCGCCCAGGTCTTGAAACCCATGAGCGAAGCGATCTGCTGACGAACTTGAAGGGCTTCTTCTAAGAGCTTCGTGTTCTCAATGCCCTGACGATTGGCATACGCTACAGCCATTCTTTTACGGGTCTGTTCACTTTTCGCGTTTTGCATCAGATCCGTGTAATCGGTGACTTTCGTCGTCACGATATAGCGTTGATTGTCCGGAGTTTTCTTCAGACGGCTCAAGAAATCATCGTTGGTTCCTTCGAGCTCCTCCTTCGTCGCTTCAATCGTGGTGTTGTCGTTATTGTTGTTTGCAGAAAAAGTATTTTGAAGATTGTTGAGCTTCACGAAAAGAGCAGTCACTTGAGCCAGCTTATCGTTCGCTAGCTTCAATCCGTTCGCTTCGAAGCCTTCGAGCATCTTCACCAAAAGGCGGTGTTCAGCTGCGACTGAAGACTTCTGATCTTTAATAGCATTGTAAAGTTCGCGACGGCCAAAAGCCTTCACGCTGAACTCGCCCACTTTCTCTTCACAGACCGCGCCCTCTTTGTTGATGTCCTTATCGGGCGAGACGTACTTCATAAAGGTGAGGGGCTGAACGACGTCCCAGGTGTCTGCCAAAGTTTTTTCAAACTCTAAAACGGTGTTTTGGAAAGTTCTTTGAGCGGCTGGAATCTTTTCAATCGCCTCAATTCGAGCCTGAGCTGCATTCAGTGAGTTCTCACAGAGTTTAGTGAGCTCACCTGAAGCGAAGTCTGAGCGAATCAGATCGCCAGATGCGCTAGGTTGTCCGCCAGTTCCTGCTTTTTTGGATTCTGATGCACAAGATGCCATAACAAATGAAAGCACGACGACACATACAACGGCTGTAAGAGCCGTAGAATACGACCGAATTTCCATGAGATCCCCCGTTTTATACGCCTCTGATTATAATTCCTGAGGCGTTCCCGGAGGTGTGTTTACCTGAGTGCCCCTAAATTGCAAAGGTGGCGAGGAAAAAAATTTGTCAACACGGTGTGCCTGGAGTACTTTCTACAAGAAGGATTGAAACACTGACCATGAGCGTCTTACAGTTCAACGTGAAAAGCATCGATGGTAAAGACTTTCCCCTGAAAGAATTGAAAGGGGATGTGCTCTTGATCGTCAACGTGGCGAGTCAGTGCGGATTTACCCCTCAGTACGACGGCCTTGAGAAACTCTATGAGAAGTACAAGGGTCGTGGATTCAAAGTACTGGGATTTCCTTGTAACCAGTTTGGGGCCCAAGAGCCGGGCTCTGAAAAAGAGATCAAACAGTTCTGTGAAACCAGCTTCGGCGTTACTTTCCCACTCTTCGCGAAAATCGATGTGAATGGAAAAGACGCACACCCTTTGTACAAGTACCTCACTGAGCAGAAGCCAGGCGTTCTCGGAACTGAAGGGATCAAATGGAACTTCACCAAGTTCCTCATTGATCGTAGCGGAGAGCCCATTAAGCGGTATGCACCCCAGGTCAAGCCAGAAGATATCACCGCAGATTTAGAAAAAGCTCTCGGCTAGTTGAGTAGGAGTGGTGCTCACCACTCCTTTTGTTCTCCCAAATTTTTTTAACCGAAGGAGGTCACTCACAATGACCGCAACCGAACTCACTGGTCTGCTTAAACAGACCGGAGCAAACATCAAAGCTTTACGGGAACAGCGAGGAATGAGTCAGGCTGAGCTCGCAAGACGCTCTGGAATCTCGGCAACCCGTTTGAATGAAATCGAAAGTAAACGATCACGCGATATCCGTCTCTCGACGCTCTCGGTACTTTCCAAGTCCTTAAACGTATCGATTGCCGCAATCATCGACGTGCCCGAGTCCAACTTTTCCAAGCAAGATCAGAACAGCCTTCTCAAAGCGAGCGAAACGATTACTCGTATCATTCGACGAATACGGTCGCTCTAACTGACCCAAATGGGCTATCTGCAAAGATCTTAAACAGGCCTTTTGGCGTAAACGGCGATATACGAGCGCTGAACTGTGCACGGCTTTTGCAAATTGACCCTGGAGGCCAGTAGTTCATGAAGACGTCCAGCCTTTTTCAAACTTTTCTCATCCTTGTTCTTAGCTTGAGCCTTGCGGAAACAAATCGACTGATCGACCTCATTCAAGTCACTCAGTTTAAAAAAAACCAAGCTCCTGTGTCGCTAGAAGTGGCGAGGGTAAGCACTCTCGATCAAAAGCTCCTGCCTGAAATCTACGTCGACTCCTATGAAGAAGGAGAAAGCCCTGCCGGCGCTGCGGAAAGACCTTCCGTGAGACCCAAGAAAGAGCGTTTCTCCCACTTTCAAAAGATCGAAGTTCCTGTCTACGTCGAAGAAGACTAGGGCTTATAGGGCGTTTGGTAGCTCACTCGAATTTGAACTTGGCTCAGGTCTCTGCCTGCGGCGAAGTTTAAGTTTGGTAACACAATGGCGTTGCGTGCAGAATTATAAGTCCAACCAGTGATTACCAATCCCGTGCTGACATCCCAAACAGTGGCGTGAGCCATGTCAACGAGGGGTGCCGGTAACACCAACACATACCCCGTAGGGCCGCCGACCGGAACGGGAGTGCGAGCTGCGATGTCCGAAGCAGTAGAAATAATATCGGTTGAAATGGCAGTAACGTTCTTTTGCATATCCGTTGTTCCAGCACAAAGCGGATAGACACTGTTGTGAAATGCGCTGAAGAAAGTCTCATAACGGCTTCCTTTGAATTGGAAATTTTGATTCTCAGGCTGGCATCCCAAATCTTGAGAACCAATCAGCCCGTACAAACCTATATTTCCAGCCAACGAAGCCAACATTTTCGCCGCTGCGACCGGATCCTTTTGCGTATTTACATTGTCTAAATTTTCATCAATATCCGTGGCTAAAATAATAGCCACGTAGTCCTGCCCGAAAAACTCAGGGTGAACCTTGGCAAATTTTTCGAGGGGGGCAAAAAGCTGTTCATCGCCAGATCCACCTGTTCCAACATTCCCAATCGCTTGCTTGAGTTTATGTAAGCTATTCGAATCCGCGGATTCGACCGTAAAATAGCTGGTATTGGCGATGTCCGTTGTGACGATGGCAGCCTTCCAATTAAATCCAATCAGATTGAAACTCGATAAAGCATCGCTGATTGCTCTTTGATAAGTCTGCATACTGCCGCTGTTATCGATCACAAAAATCAATTTGATCTGATTCGTGAAATTCGAAACCGGAACTAACTTGTCGGCAGTTTCAGTAAAGGTCACCGGCACAGTCATTTGACCCGCATGCGCAGCAAATGACATCATCAACGCCAAAACCAAATTAAAACGCACAAAATTTTTCATTTCCCTTTTCCCCCATGAAGACTTTTGCGTAGCAACCGGCCCCTGCTTCGTCTAGAGTTTTTTAAATGAAATATAAGACTCTCAGCGTTGAATCGACGGTCATTGCGGGCGTGACGCTCATCACCCTACGTCGTCCTGAGGCTCTTCATGCGCTAAACACCACGCTTTGCGCGGAGCTTCGAAAAGTTTTTGAAGATTTGAATAAGAAGACACTCGGCGAGGTTCGCTGCATCATTCTGACGGGCGAAGGCGAGAAGGCTTTTTGCGCGGGTGCCGATCTCAAACAACGAAAAGGCCTGTCATCGCAGGCATGGTTAAAGCAACATTCCGCTATGGAACAAGCAGCGAAAGCCATTGCGAGTTCTAAAATTCCCCTCATCGCCGAAGTAAA
>FRDC01002256.1_pt1 | contig 30128 bp, 30 predicted proteins | sample 1106171 | NCBI WGS metagenome assembly FRDC01 (sample SAMEA3930566, study PRJEB13176) | freshwater metagenome | biome: Drinking water system; feature: drinking water; material: water | place: Singapore | collected 2014-12-20 | reverse complement strand
GGATCACCGGCATGCTGGTCGATCGCTCCACAGCAGGTCTGCGCCGCCGGGCGGCGCGCCTGATAGCCGCAGTCGGCCAGCAAGAGGGCCAGGTCGTCGGCCAGCGGCTGGTCGACGATGTCGCCGACGCAGCCGCTGAAGATCATGACGTCGCCGCGCGCTTCGGCGGACGGCCGTGGCGCAGATGCCGCCGACGCCGGCAGCGACGTGGGCAGCAGGGATTCGAGCCGCGCCAGCCGGCCGTTGCCGAGCAGCCGGAAACGGCGGATGAGCCGCTGCAGACCGCTTGCCGCGTGGAGTTTCAGCAGTGCCGCCAGCCACTGGCGCAGCACGCGCCGCGACAGCACCGCGCTGACCACCCGCGATGGCCGCAGCCGGGCCGGGCGCTGGCCGGCCAGCAGCGTGCGGCCGGCGTCGATCAGGCTGCCGTAGGGGACCTGGGCCGGGCAGACGCGCTCGCAGGCGCGGCAGCCGAGGCAGCCGTCGAGGTGGCGTTCGGTGGCGCTTGACGGGACAATGCGGCCGGTCGCCAGCCCTTGCATCAGCATGATCCGGCCGCGCGGAGAATCCGCTTCTGTGCCGGATGCCCCGTAGGTCGGGCAATGCGGCAGGCACAGCCCGCACTTCACGCAAAGGTCCGCGTCGGCAAGTGGGAACGGGCGTGATTCTGGCGTCGACATGATGGCCACGACGCTAGCACAGCCGGCCGTCCGCCCCGCTTGCCAGTGCCGGCTGCTCCCAACCCCGAGAGGACCCGATTCGATGCCCGTGAAGCCACCCGCCCGTTCGCCGTTGTCCGTGAGTCTGCTGTCGCTGCTGCTGATGGCCGGAGCCGCCCGCGCTGCTGCCGATGAGGCGCCAGTGGCCGAGGCTGCCGCGCCCGCCGCCGACATCGATGGCTTCGACGAGACGGCCGAGCCGGTCGGCGATCCGGTTCCCGAGTCCGAAGCGCAGCCGGACGCTGCTGCGCCGAAAGCGGCGGCAGATGCTTCGCCGGAAGCGCCAGCTGCCCCGCCACCACCACCGCCGTCGCCCTGGCGCGGCGATGTCGCGATCGGCGTGGTCAACACCTCCGGCAACACGCGCACCCGTTCGGTCAACACGCGCGGCGCCATCGAGTATCGCCACGACCGTTGGCGCAACCGTTTCAGCGCGCTGGCGTTCAGCGGCACGCGCGAAGGCCTGACCACCGACGAGCGCTACTCGGCCGCCAACAAGACCGACCTGCAGTTCAACGAGCGCAACTACGCGTACACCAACCTGGCCTACGACAACGACCGCTTCGCCGGTATCGCCGAGCGCTACGCCGCGACGATCGGCTACGGCCGTCACCTGCTGACCGGGCCGACGCATACGCTGGACATCGAAACCGGCGTCGGTGCCAACCGCACGCGGGATCAGGAGGACGTCTACGAGACGGCGGCGATCGCCACCTTCGGCGGCAAGTACATCTGGGCGATTTCGCCGAACGCCGAGTTCAGCCAGACGCTGCGCACCGAAGCGGGCCAGACCAATGTCTATGTGAATCCGATCACGGCGCTGAAGCTGACCATCGTCGGCAACCTGTTCGCGACCTTCAACCACGAAATCCGCTACAACTCGCAGGTGCCGGCCGCGACCCGGCACATCGACCAGATTTCCACCCTCAACCTCGGCTATTCGTTCGGAACGCCATGAGCGACGCAGACTCCCGGCCGCTGCCGGACCCGTACTTCAAGCACCACGTGTTCTTCTGCTGCAACCGGCGCAGCGACGGCCGCGCCTCCTGCGAGGATCACGGCGCCAGCGCACTGCGCGACTACTGCAAGCAGAAGGTCAAGAAGGCGGCGATCACTGGCATCGGCCGCGCGCGCGTCAACCAGGCCGGCTGCCTCGATCGCTGCGAGCAGGGCCCGGTGATGGTGGTCTACCCGGAAGGAGTCTGGTACCGCTACGGCAGCGAGGCGGATGTCGACGAGATCGTCGCCGAGCACCTGCTCAAGGGTCAGCCGGTGTCTCGGCTGCGGATTTGATTGCGGCGGCCTGTGCCTCGGTGCTGGGCGCCACAGTGGTGCCGCCGGTCATCCACAGCAGCACGTCGTAATAGCTGCGCACGTTGGTGACGAAGTGCACGGCTTCGCCGCCGCGGGCGTAGCCGTGCTTGGTCTGCGAATACCACTGTTCCTGTGACAGCCGGCGCAGACTGTCCTGTACGTCCTGCCAGAGATTCGGGTTCTTGCCGAGCTTCTGGGCCAGCTTGCGGGCGTCGTGCAGGTGCCCGAGTCCCTGGTTGTAGGCGGCCAGCGCCATCCAGGTGCGGTCCGGCTCGGCGATCGACGCCGGCATCTTGCGCAGCAACTGCTGCAGGTAGCGGGCGCCACCCTCGATGCTCTGCGCGGCGTCCTCGCGGTCCTTCACCTCCATGTGCTGGGCGGTGTCGGTGGTCAGCATCATGATGCCGCGCACGCCGGTGTAGCTGACCGCATCCGGGTCCCATTTCGATTCCTGGTAGCCGACCGCCGCCAGCGTGCGCCAGTCGATGCCGTAGCGTTCGGCAGCATCTTCGAAGTGTCGCTGGTACTTCGGCAGCAGCGCCTTGACGTCGCTGACGAAGCGCACCACCCCCAGGTACTCGTCATTCTCGACGACGCCGAAATGGCGATCGCGCAGGCGCGCCAGTTCCTCTTTCGGATACGTGGTCAGGTACTGCTGGACCTCATCGTACAGGCTGCTGTCGCGGCCGACCGGCAGCGCCCAGGCGATGTCCTCGTTGCCGGACAGATCGAATGCCACGCGCAGCTTCGGCGCATGGCGGCGGTTCAGCGCCACCAGGTCGGAGTTCGCGATCGTGTAGGTCAGTTCGCCGTCCGCCACCCGGGCCAGCAGGTCGTTGCCGCCGGCATCCGGCACTTCCAGCCATTGCAGGGTCGGGTAGCGGCTGGCGCGCAGCTGCACCAGCCGCTCGGCCATCGAACTGCCGAGCGGCACCGCCAGCTTGCCGTCGAGATCGCCGGGATCGCGCGGCTTCCGCTGGTCGGCGCGATAGACCAACTGCTGGCGCACGGTCTGCACCGGCTTGGTGAAGCGGACCATCTCGCTCCGGGCTACCGTCACATTGATGCCGGCCGCGCCGATGTCGACCTTGCCGCCGGCCACGTAGTCGAGCACCTGCGCGCCGTTGGCGAGGTAGACCAGTTCCAGCTTCACGCCCAGCTTCTCGGCAAAGGTGCGCAGCAGGTCGCACTCGTAGCCGGTCGGCCCCGAAGGGCCGTCGAAACAGGTGGTCGGGCTGTTGGTGGTCGCCACCCGCAGCACGCCGTTGCCACGCACCTTCTCGAGCCTGCCGGGATGCGGCGAGCAGGTGGCAAGCACGACCAGCGCGATGGCCACCACCAGCACGCTGCGCACTGCCCAGACCTGGCCCCGCACGGCCGTCATCGTGAAGCTGCATCCGTCGTCATGTCGGTCTCGCATGCCCGCAGCCGCTCGAACCCTCGCGGGTCCGGCCGCTGCATTGTTCTGGTGGCCATCATGCAGGTATCGCATCGGCTGCTCGCGCGGCTTGCGGCCGACAGCACCGTCGCCGCAAAAAAGTCCTGCGCAGCCAAAAGCGGGTTGATAGAATAGTCGGGCTGCGGCGACAAAGCCCGCGTCCGGAATCGACCCTCCGGCGCACCGGCGCCCTGGCAACGCGGAGAGGTGGCGGAGTGGTCGAACGTACCTGATTCGAAATCAGGCGTACCGCAAGGTACCGTGGGTTCGAATCCCACCCTCTCCGCCATTCTACCGTTCCGGACCATCCCGGAGTTCATCAAGCCCCTGAAATTAGGGGCTTTTTTGTTTCCCCCTCGCGCCGTCTGTGCCGGATTGTCCTGCAAGGATGTGGGGCGAAAAGTGGGGCGGAACAAGCCGCTGGCCAGCGCGAGATAGCCGGCCCGCTTCTCCGGCTTCTTCAGGACCGACAGCAGATCGGCGCGCCGCACCTTGATCTCGTGGACCAGTGGCTTGACGTAATCCTCGATGATCGTGTTCCGGATGGAGAAAACATTTGGCTTCAGCCGCGGCCAGGCGTCATCAGGCTTGCCGAGCAGGCTCAAGCCCCGCCAGGCGATACGCCCCTGGGTGGCCATGTCTCTCGCCACCCGATCGACCGGCGCCTCGTGGCCACGATTGGATCAACGATCTTCGAACGGCTTGGTGCCAATTCCGTCAGTAGCGCACCCAAGATCTCGGGCTTGCGCACCGATGAAACTTGTATATGATATTTATCATATGAAAGGCCAGAAAGCGCGATCTAAAGAAGCTACGCATGCGCGGATTCTCGACGCAGCTGCGCGCGCCATCCGGCGCAGCGGTTACGACGGCGTCAGCGTTGCCGACATCATGAAAGAGGCAGGGCTGACCCACGGCGGCTTCTACGCGCACTTTCCGTCGCGTGAAGCAATGCTGGCCGCAGCGGCCGATCACGCCGGCGCCCAGGCGGTTGCCGCGACGTCGCGGGTCGCTTTCAGTGCTCCGCCGGGCGATACCCTGCGCAGCATGATCAGCGCTTATCTGTCCAAAGCGCATATCGAGAATATCGAAAGCGGCTGCCCGATTGCAGCGCTCGGCTCGGAAATGCCGCGCCAGACCCCGGAAGTGCGGGCTGCTGCGACACGGCGGATCAAAGAGATGATCGATGTCGTCGCGCGACAGATGCCCGACTGGGGTCAAGCAAGTGCGCACGAGCGGGCGCTGGTGACGGTATCCGCGATGGTAGGTAGCGTATTGCTGGCGCGTGCGGTGGATGACACCAAGTTGTCCGATGCCTTTCTGCTGGCCTGCGAACAGCACTTCGCGGCGGGCTGGCAGTGAGCGCTGTTGTCCCTGAAGCGCTTGTTCAAAAATATGATAATCATCATATTTGATATCAATCAATACATAGATCGTGTCGACGGCCCGGGTGTCGTCTCGCACGTCTCGTTTCCTTCAGCCCCTGCAGTCCGGAGTCCGCGCCATGAACCAGCCGCAAGCCATCGCCCTCGTCACCGGAGCCTCGTCGGGTATCGGCGAAGCAACGGCCCTTCAGCTCCAGAAAGCCGGATATAAGGTTTACGGCACCAGCCGCCGCGTGAGCAGCAAACATCCCTACGAGATGCTGGCGCTCGATGTGACTCGTGATGACTCGGTGGCCGCCGCCGTCACTGAGCTGATGCGCCGCGAAGGCCGGATCGATGTGCTGGTCAACAACGCCGGCATCGGCGTGGCACCGGCCGGTGCCGAGGAAAGTTCGATTGCGCAGGCACAGGCGATCTTCGAGACGAACTTCTTCGGCGTGGTGCGTATGACGCGCGCCGTGCTGCCGCAGATGCGCCAGCAGGGCAGGGGCAGAATTCTCAATATCGGATCGGTGCTTGGCCTGATCGCCATGCCCTACGGCGCGCTGTACTCAGCGACCAAGCACGCGATCGAAGGCTATTCGGAGTCGCTGGATCACGAACTGCGCGACTGGGGCATCCGGGTCTCGGTGATCGAGCCGGCGTACACGCGGACACGGTTCGATACCAACATGATCCAGCCCGATGCCGCGCTCGGCGAGTACGGAAATATTCGCCGCCATCTGGTCGCGCTGATGCCCGAGGTGATGGCCAGGGGCGACGACCCATGTGTCGTTGCCGACGTCGTGGTCAAGGCGGCCGGCGATGACCGTCCGCGTCTGCGCTACGCCGCCGGAAGCAAGGCCCGCCAGCTCAGTCTGCTCAAGAAACTGGCCCCGAGCGCCATGCTTGATGCCGGCATTCGCAAGGAACTGCGCCTCCATCGCGTCGGTGCCTGATCGGCATCGTCACCCGCAACACCCATTTTCCGAGAACCTGACATGGCCGACTCCTCATCTTCGCAAACCCCATTGCTCAATACGCCGCTGCGCCTGCCCAATGGCGCGGTGCTGCGCAACCGGCTGGCGAAATCCGCCATGAGCGAAGCGCTGGCGACCTACGCCAATTCGCCAACGCCGAAGCTGGTCGCGCTCTACCGGCGCTGGGCGGCGTCGGGAATCGGCCTGCTGCTGACCGGCAACGTGATGATCGACCGCCGAGCACTCGGCGAGCCGGGCAATGTCGTGATCGAAGACGAAGCGGACCTCTCGCTGCTGCGTCAGTGGGCGAGTGCTGCGACGGATCAGGGTGCCGCGATCTGGGTGCAGCTCAATCATCCCGGCAAGCAGGCGACCAAGGGCCTCAATGCACGCAATCTGGCGCCGTCGGCGGTGCCGTTTCGCGAAGATATGCAGGCGCTGTTCGAAACGCCGCATGAAGCCACGGATGCCGAGATCGACGACATCATCCGGCGCTTTGGTCGCTCGGCTGCGATCTGCAAGAAGGCCGGCTTCAGCGGCGTGCAGATCCATGGCGCGCACGGTTACCTCGTCAGCCAGTTCCTGTCGCCGCACCAGAATCGCCGCACCGATCGCTGGGGCGGTACGCCTGAGAACCGGCGCCGCTTCGTGATGGCGGTCTATGCAGAAATCCGTCGCCAGGTCGGCCCGGACTTTCCGGTCGCGATCAAGCTCAACTCGGCCGATTTCCAGCGCGGCGGCTTCAGCGAGGACGAGTCGATCGACACCATGCGCGACCTCGTCGCGGCCGGCATCGATCTGATCGAGATTTCCGGCGGCACCTACGAGGCCCCGGCAATGTCCGGTGCCGGACAGCCCGCGCAGAAGGCCTCGACGGTTGCTCGCGAAGCGTACTTCCTCGAATTTGCGGAAAAGGCCCGTCAGGCCGTCACGGTACCGCTGATGGTGACCGGCGGCTTCCGCAGCGCGGCCGGCATGAATGCGGCCTTGCAGTCCGGTGCGGTCGACGTGATCGGCATCGCGCGCCTGCTGGCGATTGATCCGGAAGCGCCGCGCGCACTGCTCGAGGGCCGCGACAGCCCGCATCAGGTTCGTCCGATCCGTACCGGCATCCCGATGGTTGACCGCATGGGCGTGATGGAAATCTTCTGGTACTCGCTGCAGCTCAACCGCATCGGCTCCGGTGGCAATCCGCGGCCGAACGAAAGCGGGCTGTGGGCGTTCCTCAAGGCCGTGCTGAAAAGCGGCTGGGGAACACTCAGCACCCGCCGTGCGCGGGCGAAAGCCTAGCCCTTACCGCTTACCGGAGCGCGCCATGAACAAGTTCAAGCCCATCGCGCTGCCGGTCCCATCGCCCTGCCTGTCGCGCAGGACTTTCATCGCCACTCCCTACACGGATACTCGCTAATGACGCAGACCAATCCGCAAGCCGCGAACGGCCTCGAACAGCTGCTGGCCTGGATCGCCAGCGACCGCCAGCCGGCGATCGGCGAAACGCTGCAGTTCAAGCTCAAGGAAGCGTCCGAGGGCCGCGTGGTCTTCGAGGGCACGCCGGGGCGGCACGTCTACAACCCGATCGGCTCCGTCCACGGCGGCTATGCGGCGACCTTGCTGGATTCGGCCTGCGGCTGCGCCGTGCACTCCGCGCTGCGTGCCGATCAGGCCTACACGACCCTGGAACTGAAGGTGGCGTACCACCGTGGCATGACGGACCAGACCGGCCCTGTCTTCGCGGAGGGGAAGGTGCTGACGATCGGCAAGCGCGTCGCTTTTGCCGAGGCGCGCATCACCGATGCGAAAGGCCAGCTCTATGCCTCGGCCACGTCAACCTTGCTGGTGTTCGAGCGCAAAGCCTGAGCGCGCCCGCCACGGCGGGCGATCCACTCAGTGTGAATCGACGGCCTGAATCTGCGCCATCGCGTACTCGGCCAGCGCGGTGATGGTCAGTGCCGGGTTGACCCCGGGGTTGGCGGGCATCGCGGCGGCATCGCAGACCACCAGATTGCGGTAGCCGAACACCTGCAGCCGGGTATCAATCACGCCGTGGCGCGCGTCGGCGCCGATCACCGCGCCGCCGACGACATGGGCGGTCATCGGCAGGTTGCCGTGCGCTTCGAAGACGCTGGACTGCGCGACGCCACCGGTTCGCTGCGCGAGCCAGCGGGCGGCGCGATGGCCGATGTCGATGTAGGTGGGAGCGGGCCTGTCTCGATTCTGCTCGGTGACCAGCCGATAGCCGCGGCCCCACCAGCGCTTCTTGGCGCGGAACGCGATCGCATCATCGAACGCACGCATCACCAGCATCATCACCGTGCGCCGGCTCCAGCCCACTGGCCACATCGTCTTGAGCCAATCGAGCGGGTGGGTGAGGACGACCGCCAGCCACTGCAACAGCCGGGGTAGGCCGATGCGCTTGCCGACCAGCAAGGTGAAGAACAGGCTCATCAGGTCGCCGTGGCGGCCATAGCTCAAGTATTCAACCTGAGTGTCCTGATCGAGCAGCACGCGACTGCTGGCTGCCACGTCGTTCCAGGTTTTGCGGTCTTCCGCCATCCGCACGGTCAGCACGGTTTCGCTGTTGGTGCGGACCAGTTCACCGAGGCGATCGCTGATCCGCGGCAGCGAGCCGCCGTGCTTGCAGTTGGCAAGCAGCTCGTTGGTACCGACGGCGCCGCCGGCGAACACCACGCCGCGGGCGGTGTGCACCTGCCGATCTCGTGCGAACCACGCGCCTGGGCGCTCGGTGGTGATGCGATAGCCGTCACTGCCGTCTTCCGCGCCGAGTGGCGTCACGTCAACGACCTCGCGTTCGGCAAGAATCGAAACGCCGCGCTTTTCGGCGAACCACAGGTAATTCTTGGTCAGGATGTTGGCGGCACCGGTGCGGCAGCCGACCAGGCAGGCGCCGCAACGCGTGCAGCCGGTGCGGTCCGGGCCTTCGCCGCCAAAGTACGGGTCCTTGACTGTCGTGCCCGGCTCGCCGAAGTAGACCGCGACCGGCGCCAGCGCGAAGTCCTTCTCGACGCCGAAGTGCTGCGCCATCTCGCGGCTCAGTTCCTGCGCCGGGCTCGTGAACGGCACCGTGCGCGCACCGAGCATGCGTTCGGCGGCCGCGTAGTGCGCATCGAGCCGCTGCTCCCATGCCCCAAGCTCGCGCCACTGAGGGTCGGCGAAGAATGCAGGGCGCGCCCGGAACAGCACGCCGCCATAGACCAGGCTGCCGCCACCGACGCCGGTCTGGCTGGAACTGAACACGTTCCGGAACAGCGCGTTGCGCATAATCCCCTTGAGCCCTAGCGACGGCATCCAGACGAACTTCCCGATCTGCCACGCCGACTTCGGCAGATCCTGATCCCGATAGCGCCGGCCGCGCTCGATCACGCCGACGCGATAGCCCTTCTCGGCCAGCCGCAAGGCCGAGACACTGCCGCCGAAGCCGGAGCCGATGACAAGCCAGTCGAAATCGAAGCTCATGGGATGAAATCCGTGTCTGTGTTCCATCGTGGTTTTGCGGCGGCTTAGGCAGGTACGCGTCCAGCCATCGGCCAGGGCCGGTTCAGCGCGTCAGCAGACGCACGATGCCGCGCGTCAGCGGTGCCGGGGCGTAGCGGGTGCCGAGCGCCAGCAGCCAGGCTTGCAGCCCGACCACCCAATGCGTCTTGTGCAGCCATCTGCGGCGATGGGCGCAGGCCCAGACCACGCGGGCGACGTGATCGGCGGTCAGCCGGATGCCGAGTGACCGTGCCGATGCGATATGACCGAAGGACGCGGCCATCGGGGTGCTGACGAAGCTCGGCCAGATCGCGCTGACGCGGATGCCGTGCCGACTCCATTCCAGGTCCAGGCCTTCGGTCAGGCCGCGCACCGCGAACTTCGTCGCCGAGTACGTGGCCAGCTCCGGCTGCCCGTAGATCGCCGTCGCCGACGCCATGTTGATGACCCGCGCACCCGCAGTCCGGCGCAGATGCGGGAACGCCGCATGGCAACCGGTCAGCAGGCCGCGGACGTTCACATCCAGCATGGCCGCGTGCTGCGTGAGCGGCACCGCTTCAAACGGACCCGTCGTCAGCACGCCGGCATTGTTGAGCAGCACATCCAGACGCTGGCCGCTGGCCGACCAGAACGCGCCGAGCGCGCGGTTCCAGGCATCCGGATCGGTCACGTCCAGCGCGCCGAACGAACAATGGTTGTCGCCCAGTTCCCGGGCCAGCGCAGCCACGCCCGCGACATTCAGATCGTACAGGCCGACGAACCAGCCACGCCTGGCAAAGTGCTCTGCACAGGCGCGACCAATGCCGGAGGCCGCGCCGGTGACGAAGATTGCGGGCCGCATGGCGGGCTCCGGGTTCATGCGCCGCGCTTCGCCGACGATGCCGGTGCACGACCCGCATCGACGAGATGCCGGACCAGGAATTCGGCCTGGTCCGCCGACAACTGCTCGAATGCGGCGCCCACGTAAAAGTCGAAATGGCCCGCGTCATACAGCTTGATTTCGCCCTTGGGTGCGTGGCGCGCATAGGCCAGCGTCTGCTTGGGTGGCGTCACCGTATCGGTGGTGCTCACGCAGAACAGGATCGGCATCCTGACGTTCGCGGCAGTGCGGCCGGGGCGGTAGAACATGATCTCGGGAATCACTCGCGCTGCGATGTGATTGATAAAGGTCATGGTCGGCGGTACCAGCCGCAGCGAGCCTTCCAGCGCATCATGGGCATTCATCATCGCGGGCTGCCCCGGTGCCGCTGCGATCGGCACCATCACCGGCGAGCGGCCCAAGAACTTCGCGACGAGATCGCGGGCGATGACCGGCGTGATCGCGATCATGTTTCGTATGCCGAGTGCGGTTGCCGACGCCAGTCCGTCGGTGAACGGGCACTGGCTGACGGCCGCCAGCAATTCCGGATGGCGGCTGCCGATGGTGATCGCATGTCCTCCGCCGAAGGAACTGCCCCAGATCGCGATGCGGCTGACGTCCACTTTCGGATGCTGCTTGATGTAGGCCAGCGCGGCTTCCCAGTCCTCGAGCTGCCGCTTCACCGACATCAGCTGGCGCGGCTCGCCGCCGCTGTCGCCGAAGTAGCGGTAGGTGAACGCGAGGGCTGCGACCCCGGCCGATGCGAAGCGCTCGGAGAAGGCGTCCAGGCGCATTTCGCGCACCGCGCCGAGGCCGTGGCCGAGCACGACGACCGGCGGATTCTTCACGCCCTCGGGCAGGAACAGCCAGGCCGAGCAATAGGTTTCGCCGCTGTTGAAGCGGACATCGTGACGAACTACCTTGAAGGTTTTCTGGGTCATGGAACTCAGCCTTTGATGGTGGCTTTGCGGGCCAGCGGGAAGCGTCCGGTTCGCAGCGTTTCAGCGAGCACCGGCGGGTCGTAGAAAGGCAGGTCGCCGTCGCGGTCGATCTGCGCGAGATAGCCCAGCATCAGGTCCTGCGCATCGGCGGTCGGCAGCACTTTCAGGAACTCGGTGTTCTCGACATGCATGCCTTCGGGCAGCGTGTCCGAGCCGCCGATGTAGACCGAACGCTTGATCGCCTCGATCGCGCCGCGCGGCCGCGAACCGAGGTATGCCGCCTTGGCGATCGCGCGTTCCAGCAGTTCGTCGGCGGGGACCACTTCATCGACGTAGCCGATCGCCTGCGCATCCTTAGGTGCCAGCGGCTTGCCTTCGAGGATGATCATCAGCGCGCGGTGTGCGCCGACCAGGCGGGTCAGCCGCTGCGTGCCGCCCCCGCCGGGGTTGAAACCGAGCAGCACTTCGGGCTGGCCGATGAAGAAGTCGCCGTCGGCCATCATGCGGACATCGCAGGCCTGCGCGAACTCGCTGCCAAGGCCGAGTGCGGAGCCGTTGAGCGCGGCGATGAAGATCACGCCGCAGGTGTTCATGCGCAGGAAGGTGTTGTGCAGCCGGTTGAGATCGATCGCACCCGCCAGCGGTGTGACCGAGGCCAGTGTGGTCATGCCGGGCGTGCGACGGGCGAAGTCCGCCGTGCGCACCACGGCCGACGCGGCGGAGCGGCCGAGCTTCGGGGTGGACTTGCCACCTTCCTGCAGCCAGCGGACATCGGCATGGCCAACGAAGCGGGTCGGGTGGGTACCGGTGAACACCACGCCATGGATGCTGGGGTCCTTCTCGACGCGATCGAGCAGCGCCAGCAGATCTCGCGCCGTGCCTTCGCCGAACATCGCCATCGGCCCACCATCCAGCCGGGCGATGAGGACCGAGCCGCGTGTCTCGATGTCGATGCGCCCGACCGGCGCGTTGGTGATGCTCATGCTTTCCTTCCTCCGTCGCAGTAGCGGTTTCGTGACCGATTTCGAACGTCGCTAAAAATAACATCGTTCTAGTAAAACGATAACATCGTTCCAAATCGAACGACAGAATGTTCCCGACGGACGGCGTCGCAGTGGTTATTGCGTGCCGTGAAGCCCGAGCTTCACAGCGAGATCAGCCGTTCATCCAAGCCGGGGGTGCTGGGGCCTGTGGCCAGGTCACGGGTACCGGCCCGCGCGCGGTACACACGGTGACCGCCGGCAGGACTTAGAGACTCGGCACTTTCTTGCGCGCCTTCGACTTGATCAGCTTGATCGCCGTCGCGATGGACGCTTCTGCCTGCTCACGGGTATCACCCAGCGCGATCGCCATGTTGATACCGATCGGAATCAGCACCATGGCGACACTGTCCTTGAACTGGCGGAAGTGCCCTGCCAGTTCGAGCGCGATGAAGCCATGCACGAACGACCACAGTTGCGCAGCGATCACGGCTGGATCGTCATCGCGAACACGCCCGCTTTCGACCAGACGCTTCGCCGCCGTCACCAGGTGCGTGTAGGTCATCTCGTAGGCGGCAGACGGCGTGTCATGGGGCTCGGCGGCCTTGTGCTCGATCGCGCGATACGCGCCGCGCGTCGACAGCCCGAACATCAGGTCATACAGATGCGGATTGAGGTGTGCCTGCTGCCGATAGACCAGAGCAAGGCGGAATATGTCGGCAACCGGATCTTCGCTGGCTGGCGTCGCCAGGAACGCGGCCGACAGCAGGCGATGCCCATGCTCGTCAACGGCTCGCAACAGATCCGGCATGCCGCCGAAGATGTTGTATACGGACATCGTCGACACCTCGGCGGCCTTGGCGATCGCCCGGGCCTGGAGGGCTGAAGGGCCCTGCTCGGCCAGCAGTTCGACCGCGATGTCGATGATTCGAGACCGCAAATCAAGGGAATTGAACTTCTTGGGCATGAGGTGGTGGCTGTAGAACAACGTTATTTGTCAGCCAACATTAAGGTATGTGCCGATGCATCGGCCACATTCGGTCCGTTCGCGGGTACCGCCCAGCTAAGGGTCGCTTGACCCAGGGCAGGTCATCGGTGCAATTGGTTCCGGGCGTCCTCGGCACCGCTGCGAAGTTCGGCGGCTACCAGAACATCGGCTCGATCGAAGTGCCGTCGAGCCCGTCGTTGTCGTTTGGCAATGTGTTCACGATCAGCTACTGGGTGCGCGTCGACGATCCGGCTGGCGAGAATGCGTTCGGCCAATTCGTGCCGTATGCGACGCAGATCGCGGTGGCCAAGCGCCACGATGCCCAGGGCCTGTTCAGCTACGTATCGCCGGCGCCGCCGTCGAGTCCGGCGTACGTTGGTTTCATCGATTACGGTGCGGGGGCGCTTTTCGATACACAGACGCCGATTGAAACCGGCAAGTGGCTGCATGTGACCGTCACGCATCGGTCGAACCCCAACCGCCTTCGGCTGTATGTCAACGGCAAGCTGGCGCGAACGATCGAGAATGCAGGCTTCAGCTTTGACGTCGCCAACGCCTTGCCGCTGTTCCTCGGTGCCCAGGCGCCGTTGTTCGGCCCCAACCTGTACCGCTACCCGCTGAACGGCGCGCTCGACGAGGTTCGGATCTATAACCGCGAGCTGTCCGCCGTCGAAATCTTCCTGACGGTGTTGTCCGACCGTTACGGCATCGCGGGCTGAGCGGTCGCACCCCGGCGGTCGTCGGGGTGCAGACCTTAAGAGGTCGGTCGAGGCAGGCGTCAGCTGGTTGTGATGCCGAGGTTGCCGAGCCGGTAAACGAGCCGGGAGCGGGTGATGCCCAGCGTTCGCGCCGCAGCCGACAGGTTGCCGTCGGCTTTGGCGATCGCCCGTTCGAGCAAGGCCCGCTCCAGCGAGCCGGCGACCTTGTCGAGGGAGAAGTCGTGCGGTGCCTCGTCCTCCGACAGCAGCGCCTCGATGCGTCGGATGGCGTCGCGAACCGCGCCAGCTTCCCGGTCCGCGCAGTCGGCGCCGGTTTTCCGGGCACTGTCCTGCAGCGCATCGTCAGCGGCCACATGGCCGTCGCGGTCGAGGCCGAAGGTGGCGGTGTCCCAGCGTTCGCCGCTGACGAACAGCTGGCCAACGTCGATGGCGCCGCTGTGCTGCGACAGGATCACGCCGCGCTCGATCATGTTTTCGAGTTCGCGGATGTTGCCGGGCAGTTCATAGCTCAGCAGCGCATTGATCGCACGCGGCGTGAAGCCGGTGACATCGCGGCGATGCCGTGCGCTGAACTTGCGCAGGAAGTGGTTCATCAGCACCGGGATGTCTTCGCGGCGCTCGCGCAGCGGCGGAACCTTCACCGGGAACACGTTGAGCCGGTAGAACAGGTCCTCGCGGAAGCGGCCGGCGCGGACTTCGGCCTTCAGGTCCAGGTTGGTGGCGGCCACCACGCGGACATCGACGTGGCGCACGCGGGTATCGCCGACGCGTTCGATCTCCCGCTCCTGCAGTGCGCGCAGCAGCTTGCCCTGCGCGGTGAGATTCATGATGCCGATCTCGTCGAGGAACAGCGTGCCGCCGTTGGCACGCTCGAAGCGGCCTTCGCGCGAGGCGGTGGCGCCGGTGAACGCGCCTTTCTCGACGCCGAACAGCTCGGATTCGACCAGGTTCTCCGGAATCGCGGCGCAGTTCACGGCGATGAACGGCTTGTCGGCGCGCGGGCTGATCCGGTGCAGCGTGCGGGCGAACACTTCCTTGCCGACACCGCTTTCACCGAGGAATAGCACGGTGGCATCGGTGTCGGCCACGCAGCGCAGCATGTGGCAGACGGCGTTGAAACCGGTCGACACGCCGACGATCTCGTCGTCGGCGAACATCGCGGCGGTTTCCGGATTCGGCGCAGTGCGCCGGCTGCGGCCGCCGGTGGACAGGCCGCTGGAGAAGCTTTGCGCGCGCAGGTAGCGCACGTCGTCCTCGGCGTCGTCCCATTCCTCGACCGGCTTGCCGACGATCCGGCAGTGATCGCTGCCGGTGGCGCGGCATTCGACTTCCCTGAACAGCACCGGACGGCCCATGAACACGCTCGTGTAGCCGGACGCGTAGCCGATCTGCATCCAGCAGACCGGTTCGACACCGATGCCGTAGGTGTGCACGTGCACCTCGTCTTCGGAGGAATGGCGCCAGATGAACTCGCCACGATACTGGCCACGGGCGATATCCATCTCCTGGCGGACCAGGTCGACCTTGACCATGCCCTCGAGGGCGTGCAGCTGCGGGCCGACCGCGAACATGTCGCCGACGGCTGCCTGCGGGCGCAGGCGGCGGGCCAGTTCGGCATCGTGAGCGCCGGAGTTGTAGCCCATGCGGGTCAGCAGGCCGCGCGCGCGCTCGATGCCGAGGCTTTCGATCAGCTCCCGGCGCAGCACGCCCATCGCCGAGGTATGGATGAGCTGCATCCGCTGATCGTCCAGCCAGATGCGGCCCTCAGCAGGCGCGAAATGCAGCCGCGCCAGCAGATCGTCGATATCCGGCGTGCTGTCGTCGACCTGGCTCTCGCCAGGGGTCCAGCCGCGCGACGGCGCGGAGGCAGGGGCATCGGTCGGCATCAAGCTTCTCCTCGCAAAGCACACTTCTTCGGCAGGTCCGGCTTCGCCGTCATGCCCGTCGTTATGCCGGCACTGTAACGGGCCACCGTCAGGCGGTCGCCCCGTGTCCGGTAAATCGCCACATCGGCGGCGGTGATCGGCCGTCGATCTCATCGGTGTGGAACGCGGGCCGGATGACTTGCGGATTTTCAGCGAAACCCGCGGCTGCGCCTACCCCGATTTGCGTGATTTCAATGAACACGCGCGCTGATGAACGCACCTCGAACAGCCGGATCGACGCCGGCTACAAAGAAAGAATCTGATTGGACACAGTCTGTTGCATCGATGGCGCAGTGCAGCAAGCACGGTCATGGCACGGCCGCTGCAATGGAGCGATCCGCGTACCTGACAAGCGTGGCCATCCGGCGACCAAATTGTCAGGGCAGCAACCGGAGGAGAACGGTGTCATTCCATCAGCTGCCGCAGGCTCGCCCGCGGTTCGACGTCACCAAGCACTACGTGCGTTTTCGCGAGATCCGCGATGACGGCTACGTGCTGTTCGACTTCGCCATCGGCGATCCCGAACTGGCGGTGGAATTGATGCTCCCTCTGGCTGCCTATCAGGCCTTCTGCCGCGAACGCGGCGTGATCTACCTGACGCGCGAACAGGCCGACACGATCGATTTCGAACGATCGAAGTGGCAGTTCGGGCGTCCCGGAATCCAAGAGTAGGGGGAGTTCATGCAAGTCGATATCAGGACCGAAACGGTCACCCAAATCCGCCAGACGTTCTCGCACACGGCCCGCCATATCGGTGGCGACAAGCCGGCGTCGCGTTACCAGGAGGCCACCTACGATCTGCAGCCGCAGGTCAACTTCCACTACCGGCCGCTGTGGCAGCCGGAACTGGAGGTCTACGACCGTCGCCGCACCAAGATCGAGATGAAGAACTGGTACGCGCTGCGTGATCCGCGCCAGTACTACTACGGTGCCTACACCATCGCCCGCGCACGCCAGCAGGATGCGATGGAGAAGAACATCGAGTTCGTCGACAAGCGTGGCCTGATGCGCAGCCTGCCGGAAGCGCTGCGTGATCGCCTGATCATGGCGCTGGTGCCGCTGCGCCATCTGGAGTGGGGCGCCAACACCAACAACTGCTACATCACGGCCTACGGCTGGGGCACCGCGCTGACGCAGGCGACGATGTACCACACGATGGACCGTCTGGGCCTGGCCCAGTATGTGAGCCGCATCGGCCTGTTGCTGGATGGCAACTCCGGCGATTCGCTGGCGCGCGGCAAGACGCTGTGGATGGAAAATGCGGCCTGGCAGGGCCTGCGCAAGGCGGTGGAAACACTGATGATCACCGAAGACTGCATGGAAGTCTTCGTGGCCCAGAACCTGGTGATCGACGGGCTGCTCTATCCGCTGGTCTATCAACACCTCGATCGCCTGCTGAGCGATGAAGTCGGCCCGGTGCTGAGCCTGCTGACCGAGTTCATGAACAACTGGTACGACGAAACGTCGCGCTGGGTTGACGCGGTGATCAAGACGGTTGCGACCGAGTCGGAAGAGAACCGCGCGCTGCTTCGCAGCTGGATTCTCAGCTGGCGCGGCACGGTGTTTGCCGCACTGCAGAGCTATGCCGCAGAAGTGTTCGGCGAGCACGCCGAAACCGTCCTGGCGCAGGTCGATCAGAGTTTCGGCGCCCGCGTCGAGAAGCTTGGCATGGCACTGGCGGAGAAGGCGTGATGAGCAACGTCTTCATTGCCTTCCAGACCAACGACGACACGCGCCCGATCATCGAGGCGATCGAAGCCGACAACCCCGAAGCGAAGGTCAATCGCTACCCTGCGATGGTGAAGATCGACGTGCCGGGTCGGCTTGTCGTCAAGCGCGAGTCCATCGAGGAGCGCGTCGGTCGCGCTTACGACCTGCGCGAACTGCAGGTCAACCTGATCTCGCTTTCCGGAAACATCGAAGAGTCGGACGACGAGTTCGTCCTGCACTGGAACTGAATTTCCCCTCTCTTTCATTCGTTTCGATTCGAGGAGCACCACGATGAACATGCCATTGACGGCCAAGCCGGCAAAGAAGCTGAGCCTGAAGGAAAACTATGCGCTGCTGACGCGCGGCCTGGGCTGGGAAACCAGCTATGTCGACATGGACCGCGCGTTCCCGCAGGACAAGTTCGAAGGCATCAAGATCCACGACTGGGACAAGTGGGAAGACCCGTTCCGTCTGACCATGGACGCCTACTGGAAGTACCAGGGCGAGAAGGAGCGCAAGCTCTACGCCATCGTCGATGCGTTCCAGCAGAACAACGGCCAGTTCAACATCGTCGATGCGCGTTACATCAACACGCTGAAGCTGTTCCTGACCGGCGTGTCGCCGCTGGAGTACGCCGCGCATCGCGGCTTCGCGATGGCCGGCCGCAACTTCCGCGGCACCAGCGCGCGGATCGCCAGCCAGATGCAGGCGATCGACGAACTGCGTCATGCGCAGACCCAGGCGCACACGATCAGCCACTACAACAAGTTCTTCAATGGACTCCATGATCCGGGTCACATGCACGACCGGGTCTGGTATCTCAGCGTGCCGAAGTCGTACTTCGAGGACGCGATGTCGGCTGGCCCGTTCGAGTTCGTCACCGCGATCTCGTTCTCCTTCGAGTACGTGCTGACCAACCTGCTGTTCATGCCGTTCATGAGCGGCGCGGCCTACAACGGCGACATGGCGACGGTGACGTTCGGCTTCTCGGCGCAGAGCGACGAGTCGCGGCACATGACGCTGGGCCTGGAAGTCGTCAAGTTCATTCTCGAGCAGGACCCGGGCAATGTGCCGATCGTCCAGCGCTGGCTGGACAAGTGGTTCTGGCGCGGTTACCGGCTGCTGACGCTGGTGTCGATGATGATGGACTACATGCTGCCGAAGCGCGTCATGTCCTGGGCGGAAGCCTGGGAGATGTACTTCGAGCAGAACGGCGGCGCGCTGTTCAACGATCTCGCCCGCTACGGCATCCGTATGCCGAAGTACCACGAGGTGGCCTCGAAGGAAAAGCATCGCCTGAGCCACGAGGCCTGGGCGACGTTCTACAACTACGGCCATGCGGCGGCGTTCCACACCTGGGTTCCGGAAGAGAGCGAGATGAAGTGGCTGTCGGAGAAGTATCCGACCACCTTCGACAAGCACTACCGCGCGCGCTTCGAGTACTGGCGTGAGCAGCAGAAGGAAGGCAAGCGCTTCTACAACCCGACCTTGCCGATGCTGTGCCAGACCTGCCAGATCCCGATGTTCTTCACCGAACCGGACGATCCGACCAAGATCTGCTACCGCGAGTCGGAATATCGCGGCAACAAGTTCCACTTCTGCTCCGACGGCTGCAAGGACGTTTTCGACTACGAGCCGGAGAAGTACGTGCAGTCGTGGCTGCCGGTGCACCAGATCTACCAGGGCAACTGCTTCCGTCCGGAAGCCGACCCGACGGCGCCGGGCTTCGATCCGCTGGTCGAAGTGCTCCATTACTACAACTTCAAGCCCGGCCACGACGGCGGCGAGTATCTGGATTCGCCGGATCGCAAGAACTGGGAATCCTGGACCGGCAAGCCCGGCGTCAGCAGCTGAGGAGACGAACATGAGCGTTACTGCCATCAAAGCCGGCTACACCGGCGAGATCAAGGATCGCGTCGAGAACTTCCACGGCAAGCAGCTGCTGTACATCGGCTGGGAAGATCACCTGCTGTTCTGCGCGCCGCTGTGCATTCCGGTGCCGCCGGAACTGCCGTTCGGCGCGCTGACCGCAGAGATCATTCCGAACCTCTACGCCCAGCATCCGGATACCGCAAAGATCGACTGGAACAAGGTTGAATGGCTGCGCTCCGGCCAGCCGTTCACGCCGGATGCCAGCAAGTCGGTCACCGACAACGGACTCGGGCACAAGGCCGTGATCCGCTTCCGGACCCCGGGTCTGCGCGGCATCCACGACACCTGCAGCTGACGCCATGAGCTATCGGATCACCATCGAGCCGCTGGGCCACAGCGTCGAGGCCGCGGAAGGGCAGACGATTCTGGATGCCTGCCTGCGTGCCGGCGTCTGGCTGCCGCATGCCTGCTGCCATGGCCTGTGCGCCACCTGCAAGGTGCAGGTGCTCGATGGTGATTACGAGCACGGCAATGCATCGCCGTTCGCGCTGATGGATTTCGAGCGTGACGAGCGCAAGGCGTTGGCCTGCTGCGCGACCTTGCAGTCGGACATCACCATCGAGGCCGACATCGACGAAGACCCGGACGCGCGGCATTGTCCGGTCCGGGACTTCGCCGGCACCGTGGTCGTGCACGAAACGCTGTCGCCGACCATCAAGGGCATCGTCATTGAACTCGACAACCCGGAAGGCATCGATTTCCAGGCCGGCCAGTACGTGCAGGTGAAGATTCCCGGCGAAGAACAGCCGCGCGCCTTCTCGCTGGCCGACCGGCCGAGTGAACGGCGGCGCATCGAGCTGAACGTGCGCCGGGTGCCGAACGGCAAGGGCACGACCTGGCTGCACGATGGACTCAAGGTCGGCGACCGCATCGAGCTGTCGGGTCCGTACGGCCGCTTCTTCGTGCGCGCCTCGGACCCGAAGCCGCTGCTGTTCATGGCCGGTGGTTCGGGCCTGTCGAGCCCGCGCTCGATGATCCTGGACCTGCTGGAACAGCAGGAAATGCGCGACATCGTGCTGGTCTACGGCGCCCGCAACCGTGCCGAGCTGTACTACCACGAGGAATTCGTGGCGCTGACGCACGAGTATCCGAATTTCGTTTACGTGCCGGCGCTCAACGAACCGACCGAGGCCTGTGCCTGGGATGGTTTCAAGGGTTTCGTGCATGACGCCGCGATGGCGCATTTCAGCAACGATTTCCGCGGCTGGCGCGCTTATCTTTGCGGCCCGCCAGTGATGATCGAAGCCTGCATCCGCACACTGATGCAGGGCCGCCTGTTCGAGCGCGACATCTTCACCGAGAAGTTCCTGACCTCCGCCGACGGCGCCACTGCCTCGGCGCGCAGCCCGCTGTTCCGGTCGATCTGAGTGTCGCGATGTCGATCCGCATCCACATCGAGAACTGCGACGACAGCTTTCCCTGCCCGGATGGCAGCAATGTGCTGCGGGCCATGGAATGCCTGGGTCGGCGCGGCATTCCGGTCGGCTGTCGGGGCGGCGGCTGTGGCGTCTGCAAGGTCAAGGTGCTGGACGGCCGCTACCGCAACGAGGCGATCAGCCGCGCCTGCGTGAGCACCGAAGAAGAGGCGGAAGGCTACAGCCTCGCCTGCAAGCTGATTCCGGAGAGCAACCTGAGCCTGCGGGTGATCGGCAAGATGGCGCGCTCCTTCGATATCTCACGCGGTGCATTCCACTTTTACGGGGCGCCGACGACGGCGCCTCACCGTAGCTAGTACGCGAAGAACAAGAGGAGAAGAACATGGCAATCACTGGAGTCCTGCGTCCAGGGCATGTCGCACTGCGAGTGCTTGATCTGGAACAGGCGGTTCACCACTACACCGAGATCCTGGGCCTGGCCGAGGTGATGCGCGATGCGCATGGTCGCGTCTTCTTCAAGGCCTGGGACGAAGCCGACCACCACAGCGTGGTGCTGCGTAAGGCCGATGAGGCCGGCATGGACTACATGGGCTGGCGCGTGGATTCCGACGCCACGCTCGATCGCCTGGCTGGCGAGCTCGAAGCCAGCCCGCTGGCCACCGAGACCAGCTGGATTGCCGCCGGGGAGCATCCCCATACCGGCCGCCGCTTCCGCTTCACGATCCCGACCGGCCACGTGATGGAGCTGTACGCCCATCGCGATGTCACCGGCTGCGCCACCGGTTACCTCAATCCGGAGCCGTGGCCGGATGGCCTGCGCGGCATGGCGCCGTCACGCTTCGATCATTGCCTGCTGTACGGCGATGATCTCGATGGCACGGTCGAGCTGTTCACCAAGATCCTGGGCTTCAACCTGGCCGAGCAGGTTGTCGCCGGTCCGGACAAGCTGCAGATCGCCGCCTTCCTGACCTGCTCGAACAAGGCGCACGACGTGGCCTTCATTCGCCAGCCGATGAAGAACAAGTTCCACCATTGCTCGTTCCTGCTCGGCAGCTGGAACGAAGTGCTGAAGGCAGCCGACATCATCTCGAAGAAGAAGGTGTCGCTGGATCTCGGACCGACGCGTCACGGCATCACGCGCGGTGAAACCATCTACTTCTTCGACCCGAGCGGCAACCGCAACGAAGTGTTTTCCGGCGGCTACATCTGGTACCCCGACAAGCCGACGATCACCTGGACCGACGACCAGCTCGGCCCGGCGATCTTCTATCACGACCGGAAGCTCAACGAAGCGTTCCTGTCGGTGGTGACCTGAGTCCGGCCCCCCAATCCAAGCACGAGCACAACATGGCAACTGATGCATCAACTGCAGCTGCGGCGGTCAACGTCCGGCGCGACTTCCCGCATTTCATCAACGGCGCCTTCGTCCCGTCTGCGAGCGGCAAGACGTTCGAGAACCGCAGCCCGCTGGACGGCTCGCTGATCGGGCTTGTTTCCGAAGGTGGCAAGGCGGAAGTCGACGCGGCCGTGGCCGCTGCGCGCGCCGCGCTCGACGGCCCCTGGGGCAAGATGCCGGTCGCGAAGCGCGTCGAGCTGCTGTATGCGCTGGCCGACGAGATCAACCGTCGCTTCGACGACTTCCTGGCGGCAGAAATCGCCGACACCGGCAAGCCGGCGAGCTTGGCCGCCCACATCGATATCCCGCGCGGCGCCGCCAACTTCAAGATCTTCGCCGACGTCATCAAGAACGTTCCCAGCGAAACCTTCGAAATGGCGACGCCGGATGGCGGCGAAGCGCTGAACTACGCCGTGCGCGTGCCGCGCGGCGTGATCGCCGTGGTCTGCCCGTGGAACCTGCCGCTGCTGCTGATGACCTGGAAGGTCGGGCCGGCACTGGCCTGCGGCAACGCCGTGGTGGTCAAGCCGTCGGAAGAGACGCCGGCCACCGCCACGCTGCTCGGCGAAGTGATGAACAAGGTCGGTATCCCGAAGGGTGTCTACAACGTCGTCCACGGCCTCGGCCCGAATTCGGCGGGCGAGTTCCTGACCTCCCATCGCGGCGTCAACGCCATCACCTTCACCGGCGAGACGCGCACCGGCGAAGCGATCATGGGCGCGGCCTCCAAGGGCCTGCGGCCGGTGTCGTTCGAGCTGGGTGGCAAGAATGCCGGTCTGGTGTTCGCCGACGCCGACTTCGACGCCGCTGTCGAAGGCATTGCCCGTGCGGCGTTCGTCAACTGCGGCCAGGTCTGCCTCGGTACCGAGCGCGTCTATGTGCAGCGGCCGATCTTCGACAAGTTCGTCGCCGCACTGAAGCTGAAGGCCGAGGCTATGAAGCCGGGCCTGCCGTATGAGAAGTCCACCGGCATCGGCCCGCTGATCTCGCAGGAACACCTCGGCAAGGTGCTGTCGTACTACGGCAAGGCCAAGGCCGAAGGCGCGACCTTGGTGACCGGTGGTGGCGTCCCCGAGATGCCGGCGGACCTGAAGGGCGGCAGCTGGGTGCAGCCGACGATCTGGACCGGCCTGCCGGAAACCGCGACGGTGATCCGCGAGGAAATCTTCGGGCCGTGCTGCCACATCGCGCCGTTCGATACAGAGGACGAGGTGGTGGCGCTCGCCAACGACACGCCGTACGGCCTGTGCACCACGGTGTGGACGCAGGACCTGTCGCGTGCGCACCGGATCGCCAAGCGCATTGATGTCGGCCTGTGCTGGATCAACTCGTGGTTCCTGCGCGACCTGCGTACGCCGTTCGGCGGCTCCAAGCAGAGCGGCATCGGCCGCGAAGGCGGCGTGCACTCGCTCGAGTTCTACACCGAACTCCGCAACGTCTGCGTCAAGTACGCATGAGCGACGTCAACACCAGTCCGGAAGTCGGCCGCAGCATCGTTGCGGCCGGCATCCGCACCAACTACCACGACCTCGGCCAGGGCAGCCCGGTGCTGCTGCTGCACGGCTCCGGACCCGGCGTCAGTGCCTGGGCCAACTGGCGTGCGGTGCTGCCGGCGCTGTCCGGCCAGCGGCGCGTGATTGCCCCGGATCTGGTCGGCTTCGGCTACAGCGACCGGCCCGCCGGGCATCGCTATGGCCTCGACAGCTGGGTCGCGCACGCGGTCGGCTTGCTCGACGCGCTGGCGCTGCCGACGGTGGACCTGGTCGGCAACTCGTTCGGCGGCGCGCTGGCGCTGGCGGTGGCGATCCGCCATCCCACGCGGGTGCGCCGGCTGGTGCTGATGGGTTCGGCCGGCCTTCGTTTCACGCTGACCCCGGCGCTTGACCAGGTCTGGGGCTATCAGCCGTCGTTCGAGGCGATGCGCACGATGATGGACCTGTTCGCCTTCGATCGCGGACTGGTCACCGATGCGCTGGCACAGCTGCGCTACGAGGCCAGCCTGCGGCCCGGCGTGCAGGATGCCTACGCGGCGATGTTCCCGGCGCCGCGCCAGAACGGCGTCGATGGCCTGGCCAGCGACGAGGCGCAGATCGCCGCCCTGAGCAACGAGACGCTGGTCATCCACGGTCGCGAGGACCAGGTGATTCCGCTTGAAACCTCGCTGCGCCTGGCCTCGCTGATTCCGAAGGCGCAGCTGCACGTCTTCGGCCAGTGCGGGCACTGGACCCAGATCGAACACGCGGCGCGCTTCGCCAAGCTCGTCGATTCCTTCCTTGCCGAGGCCGATGCCTCGAGTTCCACGACATGACTCCAGAACAGATCAAGCTTCATGGCGACGCGCTGTACCAGGCGCTCGTCGACCGCCAGCCGCTCGTTCCGCTGACCGAGCGCGAGCCGGACATCACGATCGATGACGCCTACCGTATCCAGCTTCGGATGATCGAACGCCGCCTCGCCAAGGGCGAAACGGTGATCGGCAAAAAGATCGGTGTCACCTCCAAGGCCGTGCAGCAGATGCTGAACGTCTACCAGCCGGATTTCGGCCTGCTGCTGTCGGGCATGGTCTATGCCGAAGGCCAGGCGATTCCGGCCGACAGCATGATCGCGCCGCGCGCCGAAGCCGAAGTGGCGTTCATCCTCAAGCGTGACCTCGATGGCCCCGGCGTCACCGCGGCGGACGTGCTGCGCGCCACCGATTTCGTCATGCCGTGCTTCGAGATCGTCGATTCGCGGATCAAGGACTGGAAGATCAAGATCCAGGACACCGTCGCCGACAACGCGTCTTGTGGCGTCTTCGTGCTCGGCGGCACGCCGCGCAGCCTGCGCGGGCTCGATCTGTCGGTGGCCGGCATGGTCGTCGAGAAGAACGGCGAGATCGTGTCCACCTCGGCCGGTGCCTCGGTGCAGGGCTCGCCGGTCAACGCCGTGGCCTGGCTGGCCAACACGCTCGGCGCGCTCGGCATTCCGCTGAAGGCCGGCGAAGTGATCCTGTCCGGCTCGCAGTCGCCGCTGATGCCGGTCAAGGCCGGCGATTTCTTCACTTGCTCGGTCGGCGGCCTCGGCAGCTGCTCGGCCCGCTTCTCCTGAACGCCATCATGACCATCGACCAGAAGACCCTCGACTCGCTCGCCGAGTACCTCGAATCCGCAGAGCTCGAAGCGCGCGAGGTGGTGAAGATCACCGACGCCCATCCGCAGCTGACGCTTGAAGATGGCTACGCCATCCAGGCCGCGATCCGCGCCCGCAAGGAAGCGCGTGGCAATCAGGTGGCGGGCCTCAAGGCCGGCCTGACCTCGCGCGCCAAGATGAAGCAGATGGGCGTGGAAGTGCCGTGCTTCGGCCTGCTGTTCGACTACATGAGCATCGCCAACGGCGGTGACGTGAAGACCAGCGAACTGATCCACCCGAAGGTGGAGGCCGAGATCGCCTTCGTGCTCAAGGCACCGCTGCGCGGACCGGGCTGCCATGTCGGCGCGGTGCTGGCGGCCACCGATTTCGTGGTGCCGGCGGTGGAAATCATCGATTCCCGCTACGAGAACTTCCGCTTCGATCTGGTCAGCGTCGTCGCCGACAACACCTCGTCCTCCCGCTTCGTGGTGGGCAGCGTCGCCCGCGGCATCGAAGGGCTGGACCTGCGCACGCTCGGCATGGTGATGGAAAAGAACGGCGAAGTGGTGGCGATGGCGGCCGGCGCTTCGGTGCTCGGCCATCCGGCCGAGGCGATCGCCCAGCTCGCCAACCATCTGGCCGCGCGCGGCGAAGAGATTCCGGCCGGCACCTACATCATGAGCGGTGGCGCCACGGAAGCGATTCCGGTGGCTGCCGGTGATTCGATCCAGGTCCGTTTCCAGGATCTGGGCAGCGTGTCCATGCGTTTCGTCTGATTGCCAGGAAGGTCACTCGTTTCATGTCCGCAAAGCCGCCCCGCAGCAACCCGTTCACCCAGGAAGAAGGGCAGATTCATCTCGGGGGCGTCGATGCGCTCGTTCGCCTGAGCCTTGACCAGGTCCGCACCGATGCCCGGCGCGGCCTGAAGACCGGCATGTTCATCTCCGGCTATCGCGGCTCGCCGCTCGGCATGCTGGACGCCGCGCTGCAGAAGCAGCAGAAGACGCTGCTGGAGAAAAACATCCACTTCGTCGACGGCCTCAACGAGGACCTCGCGGCGACCGCTGTCTGGGGCACGCAAATGCTGCATGCCGTCGGCAAGCAGAAGTTCGATGGCGTGACCGGCATGTGGTACGGCAAGGCGCCGGGTGTCGACCGCTCCGGCGATGCGCTGAAGCACGCCAACTACACCGGCATCGACAAGAACGGTGGCGTGCTGGCGATCGTCGGCGATGACCCGAGCTGCAAGTCATCGTCGCTGTGCAGCCAATCGGAGCCGATGCTGATGCATGTCGGCATTCCGTCGCTGTACCCGGCCAACGTGCAGGAAGTGCTGGACTACGGCCTGCATGGCTACCAGATGTCACGCCTGTCGGGCCTGTGGATGGGCCTGAAGTTCGTCACCAATATCGCCGATGGCACTGGCACGGCCGAGGTCTCGCCGGACCGCCTGCAGTTCCTGACCCCGGACATGGAGTTCGACGGCAAGCTGTTCACGCCGCGCATGAACCTGGGCATGAACGTGCGCGCCGAAGCGCTGGAGATGGAGCAGTCGCTGTACACGCGCCGGCTGGAAGTGGCGAAGCGCTACGCGGCCGCGAACAAGCTGAACAATGTGGTGTTCGACTGCCCGGACGCCTGGCTCGGCATCATCACCGCCGGAAAGACCTACAACGATCTCCGGCAGGCGTTCCTGGAACTGGGTCTCGACGACGCGGCGCTGCGCCGCTACGGCATCCGCATCCTGAAGATGGGCATGCTGTTCCCGATGGAGCCGACCATCGTCCGCGACTTCGCGCGCGGGCTGGAAGAGATCTTCGTCATCGAGGAGAAGCGTCCGTTCCTGGAGATGTTCGCCAAGAACGTGCTGTACGGCATGGCCAACGCGCCGCGCATCGTCGGCAAGTTCGACCAGAACGAACAGACGCTGCTGCCGCACTACGGCGAGTTCGAGCCGGACGTCATCGGCCGGGCGCTGGTCAAGCGGCTGTCGCAGCGCGCCCGCGTGGAATCGGCGGAAGCCTGGCTTCAGCGCGTCGACGAGATCCACTCGCGCAACAAGCTGCCAACGGCGACGCGCACGGCCTGGTACTGCTCCGGCTGCCCGCACAACAGCTCCACGCAGGCCGTCGAAGGCAGCGTCGTGTCGGCGGGCATCGGCTGCCACACGATGGCGATGTGGATGAACCGCAACGTCGTCATGGGCACCCACATGGGCGCCGAAGGCACGCAGTGGATCGGCATGGCGCCGTTCACCGACGAGAAGCACATCTTCCAGAACATCGGCGATGGCACCTATTTCCACTCCGGCGTGCTGGCGATCCACTACGCCGCGGCGGCCAACGTCAACATCACCTACAAGCTGCTCTACAACTCGCACGTGTCGATGACCGGCGGCCAGGAAGCCATGGGCATCCGCTCGGTCGGCAACGTGGTGGCGGATCTGCTGGCCAATGGCGTCAAGCGGGTGATCGTCACCACCGACGATCCAGGCCGCTACCAGAGCGTGAATCTTGCCGGCGGCACCGAGGTCTGGCACCGCGACCGGCTTGACGAGGCGCAGCGCGCGCTGGCCGCGATCCCCGGCACCACCGTGCTGATCCACGACCAGGAATGCGCCGCCGAGCTGCGCCGTGCGCGCAGCCGTGGCAAGGCCGAGGAGCCGGTGGAAGTCACGGTCATCAACGAGCGCGTCTGCGAAGGCTGCGGCGACTGCGGCGTCAAGGCGAACTGCATGAGCGTGGAGCCGGTGGCAACCGAGTTCGGTCGCAAGACCCGCATCCACCAGTCGTCGTGCAACAAGGATTTCTCCTGTGTGAAGGGCTTCTGCCCGTCGTTCCTGACCATCACGCCGAACGCCGAACCGGCCGCGGCGGATGGCCTGGTCAAGAAGAAAAAGAAGGGCCGCATCCCGGTGCTCGACAGGGCGTTGCCGGAGCCGGTCAAGAAGGTCGATGACACGCTGGGTGTCGGCATCCATGTGATGGGTATCGGCGGCACCGGTTCGGTGACGGTCGTGGCGACGCTGGCCAATGCTGCGCGGCTGGAAGGCAAGCACGTGATCGGTCTCGACCAGACCGGGCTTGCGCAGAAGGGCGGGGCGGTGATTTCCGACATCAAGATCTCGCACCAGCCGTTCAATGGCTCGAGCAAGATTTCCGACGGCCGCACCGACCTGTTCCTCGGCTTCGACATCCTCAACGCCACCGATCCGAAGAACCTCGACAAGTGCCTGCCGGAGCGGACCATCGCCGTGGTCTCGACGACGCAGACGCCGACCGGCCAGATGGTGTCCAACCGCAACGCGCTGTTCCCGAACATCACGGCGCTGACGGCCGGCATCAACAAGGTCACGCGCCGTGACGACAATGTGTTTCTCGACGGCCAGGCGTTCGCCGAAGGTCTGTTCGGCGATGCCATGGCGACCAACAACTTCATGGTCGGCGTGGCGTTCCAGGCCGGCACCATTCCGTTGAAGGCAGAGTCGATCGAAGCGGCGATCAGCCAGTCCGGCGTCGGCGTCGAGCAGAGCCTGGCCGCGTTCCGCTGGGGCCGCATGACGGTGGTCGACCGCGCGTTCGTCGAAGCCGAGATCGCCCGCTACGCACCGAAGCAGGTGGCCGTGTCGCTGTCGCCGGAAGCGCAGGCGATCGTCGAGTCGATCGGCGCCGCTGGCGAGACGCGCCGTCTGGTCGAAGTGCGGGTGCCGGAACTGATCGCGTATCAGGACGCGGCCTACGCCAAGCGCTATGCCGAGATCGTCAAGCGCGTCGTCGATGCCGAACGCCGCGTGATGGCGGGCAACAGCAGCCTGTCCGAAGCGGCGGCCCGCTACCTGTACAAGCTGATGGCCTACAAGGACGAGTACGAGGTTGCGCGCCTGCACAGTGATCCTGCGTTCCTGGCCCAGCTGGATGCCATGTTCCCGCAGGGCTACAGCGTCAAGTACAACCTCGCGCCGCCGGCGATCTCGAAGAAGGACCCGGTCACCGGCCATCTGGTCAAGCGCCAGTTCGGTTCGTGGATGGGCACCGCGTTCGGCGTGATGAAGCGCTTCAAGGGACTGCGCGGCAGTGCGCTGGATGTCTTCGGCAAGACCGAGGAACGCCATCAGGAGCGCCAACTGATCGAGGACTACATCCAGCAGCTGGATCGCAGCCTCGCAACGCTGAGCCCGGCGACGCACGCCACGGCTGTGGCACTGGCCTCCATCCCGGACGAGATCCGCGGTTACGGCCACGTCAAGCAGCGCAGCATCGAAGCCGCCAAGGCCGCCGAGCAGGCGCTGCTGGCGGCGCCGAACGACCGCCGGGCCGCCTGAGCCGGACCGGAGAAACGCGGCAGGGACGTCGACGCCGGCGGCGCAGCCGGCTGGCGTCGAATCCCGTAGCAAGGGCCCGCCTGCGGTGATGCCGCCGAAGGGCCCGGATTTGAAGCCGACGCGCGACCTGGATCTGGGCAGCGCACTCCGGCCCCTGGACATGCCCAGATCAGGAAACCGAACATGAAGAAAATCCGCTGCGCGATCATCGGCCCCGGGAACATCGGGACGGACCTGTTGTACAAGCTGCGGCGCTCGCCGGTGCTGGAGCCGGTGTGGATGGTGGGAGTAGACCCGGAATCGGAAGGTCTGGCGCGTGCGCGGGAGTACGGGCTGCACACGACGGCGGATGGGGTTGACGGTCTGCTGCCGTACGTCAAGCGTGACGGCATCCAGATCGCGTTTGATGCGACCAGCGCGTACGTGCACAAGGCCAACAGCGACAAGCTCAACGCCCTGGGCGTGCTGATGATCGACCTGACGCCGGCGGCGATCGGGCCGTACTGCGTGCCGCCGATCAACCTGAAGGAACACGCCGGCCGCGGCGAGATGAACGTCAACATGGT
>FRDC01001288.1_pt2 | contig 30138 bp, 22 predicted proteins | sample 1106171 | NCBI WGS metagenome assembly FRDC01 (sample SAMEA3930566, study PRJEB13176) | freshwater metagenome | biome: Drinking water system; feature: drinking water; material: water | place: Singapore | collected 2014-12-20 | reverse complement strand
AAGACCAGGGAAATAGCTGAATTGCTTTTGCATCTTCTCTTTAAATTCTTCTGCATTTTCAAAGCGAAGAGAGCGTATTCTATCTTTATAATCACCATCTAGGCTTAATAAATAAATATGCAAAACCACTCGACGCAAGTAGAGCTCGTCATCCAGTAGCGTTTTAAGTAAAGACTTCACAGAACTTTTGCTCACGACCTGCAAAGCAAGATCTCCGTAACCCGCAGTTTTAAACCCGTTCTGCAAAACATCTTCCGGAATCTCTTCCAGAAGTTTAATAACGGCATCCAACTGCTCAACAGGACTTTTCATCTTAAAAATTGGAATCGATTTTTTCTTTTCAACCAAAGACAAAACACCGGTCAATGCGCCTTGAAATCGTATCGTGCGCGAAGCGGCCTTTTCGTAGCGATCAGAGTCAATTCCTTCCTCAGTCCCATTTCCTAATTTTTCTCTCATGTATTCTTTTATTCTATAAGACTTCGAATCTGCAGGAACAATTTGTTGAATTTCAAAACTTATCAGATCAGGACGAGACTCAATTAACTCAGCTCCCCCCTCTAGCGTTTTAATTTGCTCAATAATTTGCATGGCCTCCGCGTGAAAAATCGGAAAGTGTCCTTTGTATTTGGCCGTCCATGGGTGCGCCTTCATTATACGCGAATAATAAGGGGTGACTTTCACCTCTTGAAGAGAAGGTGGCAACTGCATGGCCGCCATTGAAAATGACGACCAAAGAAAAAGTAAGAAAAGAAGGAAGGGTTTATGCACGCGATCAGCCCTTCAATTTCTCTTCACATTCGGAATCGTTTTTGTGGTCTTTTAAATATTTTTTGATTTCTTCACCGTAGGATTTTCTAGCTTCGCGTTGATATTCCTTTGGCACCGACTCGTCTTTCGACCACTTCGCCAATACTTTTATCGCGCGCGCGACTGTTTTCTTCACCACCTCATGTTTCTTTTCGGCCAGCTGTAGATAGAGCAATGCCGCCGGCACCACCACACGAGGACTGTCATCATCACGAATTGTGATCCCTAATTCCTTTAAAATAAAAGCATTGGCCTTTTTATGCTTGTAAAGAAGGTCCACAGCCCATGTACTGAAATCCTCTCCCTTGATTCTGTCGGGATCTAAATAAGCAGCGACTTCATTTAACTCTTCAATAGTAAGATCTTTACTTATTTCGAGAGTCTCTCGTCTTCTTTGTAAGCTTTCCGCCTCTACCTCACCAAATCCAAGTTGAACAAGCCAAGCCACTTCTTTCGCATCAAGATCCATCATCCGAGCAAACTGAATACCACTATATTGCGTCAGTGTTGTGAGTCGCTGGACTTGTCTTGGTTCTTGACGTCCGGGACTGATTTGAGATCGCACCATGCGCTGAAATTTTTCTGATTGTTCAAAAAATTCAGGATCCATTCTTATAACTTGATAAGCCAGATTGGCATCTGGTGATCGCATGATACGATCGATAACGAAATCAATCGTATTCTTCTGCCAAACATCAGAAATTTTATCGGAAACTACATCAATTGCCCGCAAGTGACCTGTCGCAAAAATATCGGGCCACGCATGAATTAGATTTTGAGAAAGCTGTAGGTCAAATACTGAGAGCAGTTTTTCAATATCTTTATAATATGAAGAAAGCTTTCGTTTACTTTGATTTTGCAAAACTTCTGAGAGCTCCCAAAATGCATCCTCTTCTTCAGGCGACAATTCATCTTTAAAACTATCGGATCCAGCAAAAGACAACATTAAAAAATCATGTAGCTTTTGTTTAGTTAATTTAGTCGCAGGCGCACTTTCTCCGCGTGTCTCGGGCTTAAACTCAATTTTTATACTGTCTGTGATACTAGAATTTGATCGCATTTTAATGCCTGTCGCATTATTTTCTGGCATGTCATAGTCTTGATCCATCTGAAGACCAACGGTCTCTAATAGAACTTTGCGAACCCGAACATCCACTGGATCATATTGAATCGAGACTTCTCTAACTTTTGGCTCATACCATCCTTGAATAGATCCAATAATCCTCTTCACACTATTGAGAGCCTCTAAATTTTCCGGAGTGGCTAAGACAATCTGCTGAACCCCAAGTTCCTTTTGTATTTTAGAAAAGCCACCAATAATTAAATCCACATGCTTCGATGTCAGCCGTGGGCCCACAATATCGCGCAAATAGAAGGCTGGTCTTTTGCCGACGGTCACCGTGGTACCGCCAATATAACCGACATCCTCACCATCAATAGAAATTAGAAAAATCCGCTCGAAAGGACTAAAGGCGAAAGCCCATGAACTATCCGTCGCACAATCCGAACCCACGATGCCACGAAAAATTGCGGGAAATGGAGCTAATTCGTGCACAACAATATTTTCTTGTATCACGTCCTCAGCACTGGCCTTTTCTTCGCGAAGAAAATCACCTTTTACTAATTGCATAATAAACGGCTCAATATTTTCTTTATTCACAACAAAGTTCTCGAGCAACTTTGCAGCATCCGCTTTAAAATCATCGATTGAGGCATAACTAAGCGAACCAGTCGCTTGTTTTAAACTTTGATCAGGATACTTTTGTTTTAATAATAATGCATAGAAAGCGAGGCGGCCCGCACTCTCTTGTTCGAGCAAGCGCTGCAGAAGTTTCAACACGTTGGCTTTTGTAATATCCGAAGATTCAAGATCAAAGAGTTCGCCATTAAATTTTGCTTTCAGTACATCTTCTGAAATTTCATCCCAATGCTTTTCAATGAAACTTAACTGCTTGTCTGCAGCACCTAAGGCAAAAACTTTTTTCGCTGTTTCTTTTGGCAATAACGAAAGCACTGCAGTTAAAGCCCCTTGAAATCTACCTTTCTGCTGCAATCGCTTTTCCAAAGACAGCTGTAGAGATTTATCTGAACTCTCTTCCAATCCTTTTCTTACCTCACTTGATAAATAATAATTTCGAACTTGCTCAGATCCTACTTCGTGTATTTCAAAATTAAGCAGTTCAGGTCGAGCTTCCATAGCTTCTGCAGCGCCCTTAATTTTTTTAATTCGACCTATCAAATCGATCGAGTTCTGATGGTATAGCTCAGCAGGAACAGGCGCATTTGCTGTAAAATTTAAGTTGTTCACATGTGGCCTTAAATAGTTTGAAATCCACGAATAACTTCTCATTAATTTTTCGTAATACTCTTTATTCGAATTCTTCAGCGGTGGCGGCAGAACCATTTCCGCTGTAGCTGCGGAAACCCAAATAAATAAAAATACAAAAGAGAAACGTAAAGCCCTCATCTTACTTTCCTTTATCTTTTAAATGCGCTTTCTGATCTGTTTGAAGATTTTTTATTTTCGTTAGCATATCCTCACAACTCTCGCTTTTTACTTCTTCTTCAGCGGACTTAAAATCTTTGGCCCATGCTTGGACTTGCTTACTTAAATCTGACGACAATTCTTTATCATCCTTATATTTAAGTAATTTTTTGATAGCGCGCTCGGTATATTTTTTTGCTGTTTTCTTATCTGCAAGCTCTAAAAACAAGAGGGCCGCTGGTAGTGCAAATTCAAGATTATCGTCGTAACGAAAAGTTCGATAAAGCTCTTGGAGGATCTGTTCATGCTTTGGCTTGTGTTGAATCAACAATTGTAAAGCCCAAGCACTGGGACTTGTGTCTTCCATATCTTCATTATCTAAAAGTTTGGCAATCTCGATATAATCATTTATCTCGATCTTCTTTTTAGATGACCACCCCTCTATCTTTTGCTTTAAACGCTCTGCTTTGGCCTCTCCAAAACCTTGCTTGGCCAGAAACTCAATTTCAGCGTCCGACAATTCATAAGCTCGGTGAAACACCAGACCTGCTTTATGCAGTCTTTGTAAGCGATCAATCGTTGTACGTGGCGGGTTCTCAGGATCTCTTGGATTTAACCAAGTGCTTAAATGCTTGATAAATTTCTCTGAGGCCTCAAATGCTTTAATATGTTTTGCAATGAGTTCGTATGCCATCTCCGCATCGGAAGTACGCAAAATTAATTCTAATACAAAATCAATTGTATGACGTGACCATGCATCCACAGACGACGACATCGCATCCTGAGCTCGCAAATGGCCATTAGCGAATAAATCCTTCCAATCTCGAATCAGATGTTGGCTTAAGCTTACATCAAAAGGCTTTAATGCTTGTTCTATGCGTTTATAAAAATCATCAAGGGTTGCACGGTCACTATTTGCCATGGCTTCACAAAGAATCTGAAAGCTAGCGAATTGATCCGGATGAACTCGGCGTTTTGCTAAATTGGCATCCGTTATTCCGATTTGCAAAGCCGCGTGTAGCTCGGATTTATTTAGTTTTTCTGGCGGTAAAAGCTCTTTGCCACTACCATCTAAAAATTCAACTTGGACTGAATTGACTTGTGATGGCGCTTTCATAATATGAGCAATACGATGAACGTTCACACTATCATAACTTGAAGTCGCGAGCCTCTCTAAAACCTGCTGACGAATTCGCACATCGACAGGATTGAAGACAAGCGAACTTTGCTCGCCAGACCATTTATGAATTTCAGTCTGAACACCTTGATTATGACTGAGGCTTGCCAAAACATTTCGAGTGGCTAAGGCAATTTGTTCGACGCCAAGTTCTGCCCGAATTGTGTGAAAAGCAGCAAGCAAAAGTCCCGTCTCTACTGCCGTTAAAGCACTTGAAGCCACATCACGCAGATAAAAAGTGGGTTTATTATCAACTGTCAATGTGACACCCGCTGCATATCCAATTGGTAACTCTTCGTTGGCGCGACTAATCGTAAAAACGCGCTCAAAAGGGCTCACTGGAAAAATATAAGAGGACGATGTCGAGCAATCGCCTCCCACACAACCTCTAAACAGAGCCGGAAAAATTGCAAGCTCTTGCAATACAAATGCCGGTTCGAAAATTTTTGAATTGACCATCACGGCACCTTCTTCAAACGAAAGTCGTGCAGTTTGATCTATAAAATCACTTCTTGCTTTTGAATCTTGAATTCCGTAGTGACTTAGTACTTCTTCTGCCTCTTCGCGAAAGTCTTGAAGAGATTCGTAACTCAAAAGATGGTATTGTGTGGATTTATGCTGGGCTAACAAGGTCAGCAAAGCTGAGCGACTGGACTCTTCATCTCTTCGCAAATTCTCAACTAACACAAGAATTTCATTTAAACTTGAAGGTTTGTTGGTCATATCAAACTCTTCAAACCTAAAGTTTTCTAGCAATTCCTCTTCATCTATCTCAGTCGTATTAGCTAGCAAAATCTGCATTTGCTGAATTGGGTTTCCTGCGGCGTAAACTTGCTTCGAAATTTTGCGAGCGTGACGCAAAATACCTGTCAATGCCCCTTGAAATCGACCCTTACGTTGTAGTTGATTTCGGATATAATTGAGCTTTCCTTCCGTCGAATTTTGACTCATGACGTTTGCTGAATATTGGATGAGTCGATTCACGACTTGCCCTTTGGCTTCCTTTTGTGTCACTCGCAAAACTTTAAAGCGCAAAAGAGGTGGTCGGGCTTCAAGCACCGCATCTGCGCCTTCAATCTGTTTCATCTGTGTTCGAGCATTTACAACACCTTGATAATAACCATCGAAATGGCCATGGTAAGTCGCAGTCCAAGGATAGACCTCTAAAATCTTCGCAAAATACTCTTGTTTCTCTGCCGCAGTTTTAAAATCGGGCGGCCATTCTGTCGCGCCCTGCGCAGCGAATGAAGTCCAAACAATCAAACTACAAGAGATGAATTTATAAAAACGAATCATATAACCCCTCATTACTTCGCTTTTCTATGCAAAACCTTTTCACAATCGGATTCTATGTTGAATCCGATTTCATTGAGTTTCTTTAATACCGCTAAGTCTGCTTCTGAGCCACCCTCGAAGCTCTTTACAAAACTTAAAAATTTATCAGATTTTTCGAAAACTTTCTTATGCTCTTCAACTAGCTTGTAAGCCAACACTGGATTGGGCCAGCGTTTAATCAGTGTCATCACAAACTGCTCTGTTGTTCGCCAATGCTTAGGATGAGTCGCGGCATCTGGAGCACGCAAATGTCCTTCATAAAAAAGATATGGACGTGATTTAATCCATTCTTTATCAAACTCAAAACCTAATATTTTAAAATATTCAGCGATGCTTTTATAATAAGTGTCGAGATCTTGTTGTTGAAAATTACTTAATTGTTCATTGAGAATATGAATGTACTGCCAATTTAAGCCCAAATTGTTCGCCACATTTTGTGCAGCAAGCATTCGCTGTTCATAATTTATACCATTGATTTCCAATCCACCCATTTGTACGTCATTTACTGCGGCCTGTAACTCTTGTCGCGAAACTTCCACGCGCGCACTAGTCAGTAAATCTAAAATCAATAAAGTCCCCTCAAGTGCTCCGATCTCACGGTCTGCAAGAAGATTAGGTGGAATTGTAGGACGAACCGATACTTTAACAGAGTCTAAATCTCTTGGGTCGACTTCTAAAACATGAGCCACTTTATTGCTGGCGGCAGAATCATAATTATGGGCAATACCAAAGTTGGCTAAATTGGCTCGTAAAGTATCATCGACATACTTCAACGGAACTCGATCACTTTTTGCTATCAAGCCTTGTTGGACCGTAATCAGACTCATGTGATTATTATTCAGCTTAATCCGCTCAGGTGTAGGCATAACTAAGGAATCGAATCCCAGCTCTTTAGACACCTTTTTGAGTCCATAAATAATACTCACCATTGAGTCCGGGGATAGTCGTGAGCCCGTGATATCATGTAAATACCAGGCTTTTGTTTTCATTTCTGCATCCGTGAAAACGGAGGTTAATGAAGCATAGCCTTTTAAATTATTGGCTTTATCATAGATAAAATAAGTATATTCCGTCGGCATGTACGCATAGGCCGACGCATAACTGGTGGCACAGTCCCCGCCGACAAGTCCTCGCCAAATCCCTAAGATCGGTGGAACTTCAACCAAGCGAAAAGTATCATGAACGGATATTTCTTCGCTCGTTTCACTTGCTTTCAGCTCTTTAATTAGACCACGCAATAAATCCGAAAGTCGTGAGTATTTTGCTGATGCAAATTGGTCACGCTTGGACTCGAGCCAAGTGACAATTAAACTGGAGTCCCCTGCGGCATTGTGAGTCGCAAGAATATACCAGAACTGCAACATGAATTTTTCATTTTGCACTCTTTGTTGTGCGACTTGAATATACTGCTGCCAAGTAAAAGGATGAGCTTGCAAACCATGCCGAGTCGGATCAAATTTTACAGCTAATTCATTTGTATCAAAGTTATGCTGGCTTAAAGCGGCGACTTTCTCTTCTATTGTTGGCAACTGCAGAATCTTTTGCCGTTGTTTCGCAGGAAACATTAACGTCAAGCCTTCAATAAATTTAGCTGCTGATGTTTCTTTCCTCGCGATTAGAACTTGTTCTTGTTGAGCTACGTACGCCGTCGCCGAATTGATATCTGAAAGGTGCACTAAATTTGGATCTATTAATAAGGCATCCCACTTTTTCTTCGCCTCTTCTGAAATCAGTGAGCGTCTTTTGACTTGTGTTCGCATTTGCTCAATCACGATCTCATTTAATCGAGGCTTCTTTTCCGAGAGTGACATAAACTCGGGATCCTGCTTCAAAGCGTTTACTATTGTGTCATTGTTGGTTAAGAGCTGGAAAAATTCGACGTCGTATTCAGCACCCTCTTCAAATATCCAAGGGATGAATTGATGAACTCCCAATAAAATTTGCAGTTGTTGTTGAAAAGTCGGATGAGGATCCGGCAATATCACCTGAGATAAAGATCGTGTAGGAAGAAGAATGAAAAGAATCAGTACTATTCTTTTCATTAGGACGCCTCACCCAAAAGGAGAGATTCACAGTCCCCTTGGCGTATTTTGTTAATTACACTATCAATACTAATACTGTTGTGGCGCTCTTCATCCACCATCCACAATTTTAAAAACGAATCATAGTCAGGCACTTCAAGTGTCATACTGTAGGGCCCATAGCTCGTGCGTGGTCCGGTATCGAACAAAACCCAGCGATTTCTAATCCAAGCTAAGTTGTCGGTTTTTAAATCAAGACCGACTCCGGTTTCTGCAGCAAATCGCTTTCCCGCTTCATACATTTGTATCAAGCGAAGGTGTTGGCTTGTATTGAATGAATCACGGTTTCCATTCCAGATTTTGTCGGCGACTCGCTCAATAGGAAATTTCTTTTTTATTAGATACGATCCAGATTCTCCTTCTTCAAGAACAGAAAGTACTGGAATATCGTATTTTCTTTCATGCTCTTCAAGGTAGCGCGCAACCATTGCCTCAACTTCAAGGTAGCGCATATCATTGCCTTCGTGTGGAACTTTAATAATATAGTCATCGCCAAGTTCGTAAACTTTGGCACGCACACCTTCGCCCAGCTTCTTTCCTACTTTCAACATTTTACCTTTAAAAGGAAACTCGCCTGATCTCACCTGAGCACGAACCTTTGCCCGCATTTCGTCTCGTCTTGCTTCCTCTGTTGGGTTATCCATATTGCGATGGTGTTCTAATAACGTTTCAATGAATATTTCATCTGGTAATGATTTTTTATTCTTCGAGCTTTGCAAACGACGCTCATCTTTTTCTAACTTTTCAATCTCATCCGGTTCTAGATCATACATTTTTGGAAGACCACGCGGAATGTGTGCCCAGAGTTCAACCCATCGATCTGGATTCACGGCGAAGTTTTTATCCGCCATCGCCTCACGAAGATCGGGCCAAAACATGGCGTATTTCAGTTCTTTCGTCGTTGCGTATATATCTTCCACCATTGAAGGCTTTAACGGGTCTTCTGATTTCAAAGCAGTCATTAGCGGTTTCAAAACCTTAATCAATGTTTTGACTCGCTCCAGGGATTCTTCGCGTTGAGCAAATTCTTTTGCAGCGGCCATATTTTTTAATGCCACCTCTTTATCTGCGTCGCTTGCAATCTCAGGAGACCAAGGCTCAAATCCATGCTTTGTTTTAACGTAATCCGCAGCCGTCTGCGTGTAATGCGGTAAATCTTCGATCGCTTCTACTTGTTCACCAACAGCATCCAAATATTCTTCGCGCTTTTCTTCGCTTCCTAGACGAGGGAAAAATGGCACACTGGCCACACGCGACGAAGGTATTACAGGGTGAGAGGATGTGATCATATGCCCTAATACCTTTTGTTTTTTCGGTTCAAGAAGTGCATTCACCGCATTAGGAATCGTGCCATCAAATCCGGTATCAATCAGTACTGGCAATCTGTCGGTATCCGCATCCACAAGGCCCACTTGCTGCATGTAAGAATAAAGATGTCTGGATTGAGACGCATCTGTGGATATATTGATTAAGCGAGGTTCAGGTCCTCGAAGACTAGGATGCAGCTGGCTCCAAATCATCCAATCGATGTCATAAGCCAACTCTCCGTCTCGAGCGAGGTGATAGCGTGGTTGCCCAGGATAAAGTACATAGAGCTCGATAATAAAGTCTAAATAGCCTTTAAAGATTTTCTCTAATTGTCGATTTTTACCTTCAGCAGGCTCAATAGAGCGGATATGTGGACGCGCATTGTACGTCTCCCCGCTCTTTTGTTCGGCCCATACGGAACTTATATTCATAACGAATATCAGCCCGAGCACCACTGCACCCCTCAAGACTCCCCTTTTCATCCCCTTCGTCCTTCCCCTATCAGTCGAAACCCATGCTTGAATGTGTATCGAATTCCGGCTTCTCGATTTCCGGCAACTTTGTTAGCAATTCATAGAACGTATCTTTACTTGGCTTCTTTTTACCTTCGACGATGTCTTTCCAAATCCTTTGGCCCTCATCATGCTTCATCGTTGCAAGTTCTTTTTTCAAGACGACAGCGGTAATCTTTCTTTTATCAATAGCTTCAATAATTTTTTCGATTCCCTCTCTGCTCGTTACATAGGTCGACTCATTTTTAAAAATGATGTCTGCCTTCTTTAAGTTTCTTTCAAAGCAAACCACAACTTCGTGAGCCGGCTCTTCCATCATATCTTCAACCGCCTCTTTCTCATTCGACGTCATTGAAATGCCATACGTAGAAGAATACGTGGACGAAGAAGAGTAATCAGACGCATGAGCTTTATTTTCTTCCTCATGAGTGATCTCAAGTTTTCCAACATGGTCAGCACTGACTTGAACGGCTGTGTTCTCACTGGCGATCAAAGTAGCTAATTTTTCTTTTTTCAGATCTTTTGCCAGAGAGAAATAATCTGTGTTGGCGATATAAGCCGCAGATTCTACCAACCAGCGCGCGACATAGTCATAATATTCCCAATTCATATTTGGAATCGTATCACCGACTTTATGATAGTGCGGATTCACGTAACCCTTTTCAAAAGCGGCTGCGACCATTAATGCCGGCATCCCTTTATCCCAGAAAGAGCCGTGATCTCCTGTTCCTGGTTTTGCGTTAAAGGTATCAATTCTTAAACGTAATTTTTCTCGACGATTATTTTCGGCATCGGCAAATCGCAGAAATTGATAGGCCATTTGTTTCGCGCAGCTACGAGTGATTTCATGCCCGTGAGTGATGTCTTTAGGCTTTACTGGAATCGGACAATCGGCCACAACATCAGCCTCTACTTCGCCATCATCCTCTTCAACGTTGTCATCACCTAAAAGAGCGTCTTTAATTGCTGTGAAAAGTCCTGGTGATTTATCTTCACCTTTCTTCTTGCCCTTTTTGCCCTTTTTCTTTGCTGTTTTTACTGGATTTGAATTGGAACCATAGCTGTAACCTCCTCCTGAAGAGGGAGGCGAGTAGGAATACGGCTTAAATTCGTCTTCTTCGCCAACTTCCATAACGACTAAATATGGCTTTTCTTCTTTGAATGTCGGAGCCCAAGCAACCGTATCGACAACTATAGTTCCAAGTAGCGTTTTATCTGCGACCAATTCTTTATCGCTTTTGAAAAACTCTTCTTTCATTCTTCTGGCGTAAACTTGGCTCCCTTCCATGCCTCGCTCTTCAAGATCTGCAAAGACTAAACGTACGGTTTTGGCTGGAGGATATTTTTTAAAGATACGCGCCATTTCAAGTAGCAGTCCAACTCCACTGCCATTGTCATCGGCTCCTTTGCCACCATCGACCATGGTGTCATAGTGAGCAAGCATATGCAGAACTTCATTCGGTGCTTTTGTACCTTGAATTTCTACTTCAACATTCACACCTTTGCTGAAATCTGTGTAAAGGACCTTGTGACCCATTTTGATCAATGCTTGCACGATATAATGTCGTGCAATTTCACGATTACTTGGATGAGTTCGGTCTTCCAATTTCATTGCTAATAAAATTGGTTTTTCTCCAGTCAAATATTCGAGATGTTCTCGAATATTATCCATATTGAGTTCTTCACCAATCATGCGTGCAGATAGACTTTGCAAATCCGCGTTTGGACTCGCTTCTAATATTTCTTCACAGATTGTTTTTTTTGCTTTTGCTGATTCTGCAAAAGCGTTCGGCAGTGTTATTAACGCGACACAAGCAACACATTGCAAAAACATTCGCACAGGAAACATGTTCACCTTCTGGATTAAGATTGCGTGAGGATGCTACGCAAGAGGCGTGCCGCGCCAATGTTGAAACTATACGATTTGTCGTAGATGACTTTTTGCATTAGCACGAAAAATTGCAACTGCACTTAGCAATATTTCAAAATGAGATTTTTGCACTGACACTTTTTTACTGTTTTAAATTGAAACGCTTTCCTAAATTTTCTCGCAAAAAATGCAGCGCATTAGTAATCTGGTATGGCGCGCAATTAGAGAGTTATCAACCTGTCAGAGGAGAACTCGAGTGAGTTTAAAGCCTAAGACGTGGCGGCTCGACCTGCCACCAAAGTAGTGTGTGTGTTTAAGGGTTTAAACTAAAAGGATTTAGAAGGACGGGCAAAGAGGCCTTGTTCAGATGTAACGGAGGTTTTTCCAATGCGTGAAAAACGGTTTGAGTGGGTACTTCCTTGATAAAGGTAAACCATCAGTAATGATGGGGCACAAAACCAAAGGGACCGACGGACGTTAAGTCACAGGTCAGCCGAGTTGCCAAGGATAGATGATTGGCAGCGAGGAGGATTCAACTCAAAGAGCAAAAACCCGCAGCGATTGCGGGTTTTTCTTTTTTATCTCTCTGCATTTTCACCAATAGAAGTTTGCATCACTTGATATCAAAACACGCCCCCAAGTTTTCCGGTCTACAAGTTAACAGGTACACTTGGTTTCAGGAAAATCATCAAGCACACACACCCTCCTGCGAGTATGCTCAACTCAGCACTCTGCACCCGCCCACCCCCTACATCACATTTCATATGCAACACATTCTACGCCGCCCCCAAAGTGCTCTACTGAGCACACTCCCACACAACATACACATATACCCTCACAACAAGTTACTGAACTCAGCAACATGTCATGAAGGTCTAAAGCTTATTTCATCTCGAGGCGACTGGGATTACCAATTGCTTACCAACAAACAGAGGTTGGCGCTTTTTAAGATCGTTGGCCGCAATCAATTGATTCAATGTCACTTTGTAAGACTTCGCGATATTCAGCAAAGTCTCGCCACGCTTAACAACGTGGACCTTCTTTGTTTTCTTTGCAGCCTTCGAAGTTTTCACAGTCGGCTTTGCCGCCGCAACCGTGCGAACAGATGCACGCTTCGACTGCTGTTCTTGCATTTGTGCCACTTTCGCAATGGCGCGAGCCTGCATGGTATTAGTCGACTTTGGTTGGGAGCGCTTTTTTTCACCACCACCCGTCATAATTCTTTCCGGTACTTTAATTCGCTGACCGACTCGGATCATTGTACGGGTATTTAAGTTATTCAAACGACGAATCGTATCGACGGATGTGCGGTGACGGCGTGCAATTGTAGAAAGCGAATCGCCGCTACGTACACGGTAGTAATCATACTCACCCACCATCACTTTAGGAGCGACAGATAAACACGCAGGTAAGCTTGCAATGGCTTGAGCTTTTGTTCCCACCGGCACACGCACTACTGTTTCCCCTTGTTGATACAAAGGAACGTAATCGGTTTTATAACGTGGATTGAGAAGTTTTAACTCTTCGTAAGGAACACCAATCGAAGAAGCTAAACGATCAAGGCTGATCGGCTGACTAATTGGAACAGTGTCATAGGCCAAGGCTGGTTGATACGGAATATTGGTGAATCCGTATTGCTCTGGATTTTTCGCAATGACGGCCGCCGCAATAAACTTTGGAACGTAATCTAAAGTTTCCGCCGGTAATTTTCTTTTGCGCACCAATTCCCAGAAATCGCGAGTGTAATGCTTCATCACTACATTCTTCACACGATTCTCTCCGACGTTGTAAGACGCCATTGCCAAATACCAAGATCCAAACAAATTATATAATGCTTTGAAATATTCAGCGGCTGCACGCGTGGATAAAACCGGATCGCGACGTTCATCGATATGATGATTTACATTTAAACCATAACGACGGCCCGTCCCTTTAATAAACTGCCAGTAACCCACAGCGGACGCATGCGACTGCGCCATTGGAGAAAAACCCGATTCAATTAACGCAATGTAAACTAAATCTTCGGGTAAACCTTGTTCACGTAAAGTCGCTTTCATCATCGGTAAATAACGAGAAGAGCGCTGTAAATACTTTTCCATATGCTCGCGTCCGCGACCTTGGAAATAATTGATCCACTTTTGTACGTGATTGTTTACTTTTAAATTCAGCTCACCGTATTCCGCATGATACTCGCGCGAAACACTGGCCTGAACCTGTTCACTATTCATTTCATTTTTTGCTACGGGAGTCCCGATGGCATCCCCGTCATCATCATCCCCAGTTCCATCATCGACTTGAGACGAACCCGGAGAAGTTTCAGCGATCATCGATTCGGAGCCACCATTGACCGCAATATCACCGCCGCGCTTGCGTGTGGCACAGCCACTGGCAAGCAATACAATGGCTAAACAAAGAACAAAACGTGACAGGAATTGCATATAGGATTTTTCCCCACTTATGAGTCCATTGTACGCGATTTCGACCAGCTATCGCAATGAAGAGAGCCTCTAGATTGGGCTAAAATCTAGCCCGGTTCAAGATGCGTCGTATTACACGTTATAAGCTCTTCCATACTGGATTTGAGAGCTCGACTTTACCAGATGATAACAATTTATAAACTATCTGGTTCCTTAAAATGGCCTTCACATAAAAGCTAGTTTCATTCCAAGGAAGCTCATCAATCCAAATTTCGCTTTCAGGGGAGTAGGACTGCTGGGATTCCAAGTCCCCAAGATCAGGCCTCGAAGCCATCCATTTTCGAACTTTACCAATACCTGCATTATACGCAGCCAACGACAATGGCACATTACCCTTAAAATTTTTACTTAATCGATTTAAATACACAGCTCCAATCCGAATATTTAAATCGGGATCAAATAATGAATTCGCATTGTCGATATTATTTTTTATCTTTAAATCCTTGGCGATTTCTTTTGCTGTCGGCACCACCACTTGCATTAATCCCGATGCCCCAGCTGGCGACACCGCATCCACACGAAACGACGATTCTTGGCGAATCACTGAAAACATCAAATCGGGATCCACACCATTTTTCTTCGCTTCTTTTTCAACGGCTGGTTTAAACTCGGTTGGAAAAACCCATTTGATATTCCATGGCTGTAGCAGTTCTGGATTTTGTTCCCATATTGAATTACCCAAAGTAATTGCGCCGAAGTAATCAAATGCTGTCGCCAGCAGCTTCACCTTCAGCAATTGCGCTTGCACTGAAATGGTTGGCGGCCATGTGTTTAACTCCGCGCGCGCCTCATCAAACCATCCCGCTTTCAACAATAATTGCGCTCGCTCCCACGCCAACCGCTCTGCATCGGTCAGCCACACTTCGACCGATCCCGGCTTTGTTTGCGGCTGAACCCAAGTTAATACTCCACCGTTTAATTCTGCCCGTGCTCGAAGTCCGTAATAGGTGAGTGGAAATTTTTCTGCTAATTTTTTTCCAACTTCATCACTATTGGGATTTTTTAATTTCTGCTGAGTTCTCCATAGCCAATACATTCCTGAATACTGAAAATCATCAGAGCTGGGCAGAACAAGTAAACGCTCAAAAAAAGCCGCCGCTTCAGAATATTGGCCTTTGCGAAAATACAGTAATCCTAAGCGAAACACGGCTTCAGCTGATTCTGGGGTTCCCGCATATTCAAGAGCTAACGTTTCAAACATTTTCACGGCCGTCGAATATTCGCCCGAGAATAAAGCCGCTCTTGAAGCTAAGCGAATAATACGCACCGAATCCGGATGTCCACCCATTAAGCTTTTTGATTTTTCCGCCAAATCCAAAGCATCCGCATAGTAACCTTTCATAAATAACGTCGTCGCCCATGCGAACAAACGTCCACCATCGACTTTAAGCATTTGCTTGAGCATACGTTCACGAATCAATCGGAATTGCGATTCATTTTTTGCTGCGACACTTAAGTAGCTTTCGATAATTCGATCTTCTGCCCACTTGGCACGAACCCCACCAGGAAATTGAGTCAGTATTTTCACGCCGTCTTCGCAAGCTGATACAAAGTCTCCACTTTTGAGGGCCTGCTGCATACGCGTATAAAGCTCTTTTTCATCCCCGCTCACTCCCACCTCTGCGTCAAAGGCCGCCATTGGCTTGGGACTCGCGATTAAAGTCGAATTTTGCAGTAAGGTATTTCGCAACGAATCCAACTTTGTTCGTAACTCATCGGAATCCTTTTGATCTAGGCTGCGTTGATAAAAATCCGCAGCGACCAACAATTTTTGTTCGATAAAAGCCATTTCTCCGGCCATGCGATACATGCGCGACTGTTGATCACGATCCATCCATGAACGCATGCGCTGAAGCTTTTCAAAATTATCCCAAGCCTTGCCGCGATTATTTCGAGACCAACGATCCATCTGCAACAATGTGCCTTCGACATAATCTTTTCTTAAGGCTTCGCTTTGCGGGCCGATAATCAACCAATCACGCGAATTATTAATCCGAGCTATAGCCTTATTCAAAGATTCGGATGGCCCCTTTGCTTTTTGCGCCAAATTCAATGCACATTTTAATTGCTGACTGGCCAGCCAGGGGTGCAGTGAAACCGCTTGTGACCAAGCTACATCTATTTTAGTCACGCAATCGGAGAATTTCTCGTCACGAAAAGCGCGTTTGGCTTCAACTAATGCAACCGTAACGCCACCGCCTTTAATTTTCTGAGTGTTGTCGTACATCCAACGAGGAGCTTGAACTTCTTGATCTAAAACAAAAGTCTGCGCCCGCGGCTGTGCGAAGGCCACGGGTAAAATTAAAGCTAAATAAAATATCATGCGTTGTCTCTTTTTGTCTCTTCCGTCCAAACGGTTTTAGCGCATTGATCTAAAAGACTTTCTAAGCGTTGAACAGTCGTCGATAAAGATTTTTGATCTTTTCGACTGACTAACACTTCTTCCGGAGCAAATCCCAAAACTTCAAGTTCAGACAAAATATTTTTTAGTTTTTCACCTAAATCGCGGCGAACACTTGGTGGAGCATTTAGCAACACCTTATCAAATTCAAAACTGGATCCACCCAGGCCTGAAATTTCACCCAAAATAAAGTAAAACACATTGGTACCATCAATACCCACTTTACGGAAGTCCCCAGCACTCGCTGCAGCATTGAGTTTCGCAATGCGATCCTTTAAAATTTTGCGCAAATCCTTTTTATTTGCTCCAGGACGTAATGACGTCCACGCCTGAAAACCTAAAAATGAAAATATGAGGGTATAAAGTCCCGCCCATGCTGGTGTTGGAATATGATCGAGTGCCGATGTCTCAACATTTCCTACCACTAATCCCGGAATCCCCTCTTCAACAGCCGGCTTAGGTTCCGCTTTTGGCCCTTGCGCCATACGCTTCATATCATTTTCGGTACCCATGCCCGGCGTGACTTGCAGTTTAAATTCCGGACTTTTTTGCGAATAATATTTCTTTGTTGTGGGATCAAACGCCGAAAAACCAACCGCTGGAATTGTGATCTGACCTGGCTCACGAGGAATCAGCAGAACCTCAAAGTCTTTATAACTTTGTCCATCCTTAAAATACTTCGCATCTTTCTTCGTATCGTAAAGTTCAAGACTGGGCGGCAAGTTTAAATTTGGAAGTTCAATCAGCTTCGCATTGCCTCGTCCTGCCACACGCACTTTTAAAGTGACGGGCTGATTCGCTGCGACCGTAGATTGCTCAAGACTTGCAGCCATTTTAAACTGTCCCACAGCCCCATTAAAATCAGCCGGCTGCCCTTCTTTTGGCAGTGGTAATACATCGATTGTGACTGGAGCCGAGGCTTTGGTGAAAACATAAGGTCGACCAAAACCAAAATTATCAGCCGTTATAACCGTACATTTCGCTTTATATGGATCGATAACAGATTTGCCTTCTTTAATTGGGAATAAGGCAAATGAAGCCAGTAAGGCGCGCTTATAAACCAAACCATTCATCACATGATTTTCAAATTCTAATCGTGTTGCAAGTTCGATTTCTTCCTTCCAAAATCCTTTTAGCGATGGATATTGAAGGGTATCGATGTCACGAATTTGTCCACGGGTATAAAGATAAAAACTGGCTGTGACTTGTTCACCCACATAAACTGTTTTCTTATCCAGTTCTAATGATATTTGAAACGCTTCTTGTGGATTGATTTGTGCTTGGCCGATGCCACCACCAGTCCCACCGCCGGCACGACCACCATTCGGAAGCCCCCGTCGCTTTAACAATTCATTGAACAGATCTTCCATATCACGCATTGGATCTTCTTCATCTGGTTCTTGCGCTCTTTGCTTGCTACCTTGCTGAGCAAGATGTTGCTGCGGTCCAGCCCCTGGCGCACCACTTGTTGGCTTCACATCCATAATAATGGGTTGTGTCGTATACTGCTTTCCATCGACGACGACAGATACCGAGCCAATCTGCAATCGACCGGGACGAGTCGCGGCCAACATATAATTAAAAACGCGCGATTGTTCGACTGTGAATTTTCCATTGGTAAAAAGTGAGCGACTTTCTGTTCCTGTCCAAGAATTTAATAAATCAAAATCCGTAACACTTGGTAATCGTGGATCCGCAACATTCACGCTGCCCTTAGAAGAAACCGTTACGGAAAAAACAAAGCCTTCTCCTTGTGCGACTTCTTTTCTATCGACCGAAGAATAAACTTTTAAATCCTCTGCAACCGCCAAGGAAGATATTAAAATTAGAGCGACTATTACAGCGTTACCAATTTTTTTCACGTGGCACCTCTCGCGAATTTTTTTTGTCATATTCGGCGCGAACTCTTTGTTCTTGATTTTTCAATTCATCTAAAATCTTTTGCACATCTTGTTGAGTTAATTCTTTTGATTCAAATTTTTGTGGTTGCGGTTTTTTTTGCTGTGGTGGCTGCTTTTGGTCGCCTTGCTTTTGATCATCTTTTTTCTGTTGATCTTGATTTTGCTTTTGATCCTGTTGATCCTTGTTGTCTTGTTGGTCTTTGTTCTCTTTGCTGTCACCTTTGCCGCCGCTCTGACCATTCCATAGCAATTCAATATTGGTTTTGGCTTCTTGTGACTGCGGATTTATATCTAGAGCCGCCTGATAACGAATCAACGCTCCTGGAATATCTTTTAATTGTGCTTTGATGCGAGCGGCGTTGAAGCTGGCTTTAAAACGTAAATCCGGCTGTACGCGCTCATCTTTTGCTACACCATCATATTCGTTTAGAGCTTTTTCGAATTCTTCATTGAGTTCAAATGAAAGACCTAAATTTAAATGCAGCACCGGATCGAATGGCGCTTTCGATAAACCATCAATAAATTTTTGATAAGCTTTATAGCTTTCTTTTTTCTCCATCAGCTTCACACCCTCATTGTTGCTACGAATCGCATCCAATGATGTGGCGGAGGCCATACCAACTAAAAGTGCCGCGAGAGTCGAAATCATGAGACCCCCGTTTCAAAACGTCCACGCCATAACCGTGGAACCGCTTTTCGATCACCCAATAACAGTTCGATTAAAACCAAAATAATCGCGCAAAATAACAACGGCTGATACTTTTCATCATAATTCATCACTTCCGATGATTCAAAGGTGCTGCGCTCAAGCTTTTGGATATCTTCACGCAAATACTTCATTTGATTGCCACCAAAAGTCGATTGGTAGTAACTGCCACGCCCGGCTTCCGCTAACTCTTTTAAAACTGTACCCTTTGACGTAGAAAGAACCACTTGCCCACTGCGATCTTTTAAATATCCAGATAATTTTCCAAATTCATCCCGCAATGGAATCGGCCCACCTTTTTCAGTGCCGTAACCCAAAGTGAAAATTCGAATACCCGATTTTGCTAATTTCTTTGCGACTTCCAATGCGCCCTCTTCTTGATCTTCACCATCAGAGGCAATCACGATGGCCTTGGTGACAACCGACTGTTGGTCCGCTTCGACCCCTCCACGCTTAAACGCGTCAGCGGCATCTTCAAGAGCTTTACGAAATTCAGTACCTTGCAAGCTCACGCTATCGGGGCTTAATGAATCAATAAACATTTTTAAAGCATTGCGATCTGAGGTCATCGGCGAAAGTAAAATCGAAGAACCCGCAAATGCAATAATACCCACGCGGTCCCCGTCTGAAGAATCGAGAAATTGAATCAAATCTTTTTTCGCCAGCTCTAAACGAGAAGGCTTCACGTCTTCAGACAACATACTTTGCGACACGTCGACCAAAAACATCACCTCAATGCCTTCGCTTTTCACCTTTTGCAAACTTTGACCGGATTGCGGTCGTGCTAAAGCAAAAATACAAAGAGCCATCGCGATGGCCTGCAAAAATAATTTCCATTTCCGCTTTGTGGTTGAAACACTGTTTAACAGGAAGGGCGCCATTTTCTTGCCTAATACTTTGGCCATCTTGCGACGACTCATGCGCCATTGCCAAAGGGCAAGACCAATGAAAATCGGAAGCAACCACAACAACGATAAATAACCCGGGCTTTCAAAACGAAATCCATTCATCTTAAGGCCCCCTTCTTAAAACTGTACGCGACAAGATCTGGGCTGAGAAAAAACAAATCAAGGCCCATAACAAATACGTCATATAAAGCTCAGAGTATTTCGTGTACTGATTCATTTCGATTTTTGTACGTTCCAACTTATCAATCTCACGAAAGATGGCCGAAAAGTTTTCGAAGTTTGTTGCTCGCCAATACTTACCGCCAGTTTCAGTGGCCATACGAGTCAGCAGATCATCATTGACCTTTGAATGAATCGGACGATAACGCTTCACTTTATTACCTGCTCCATCCTCGAGCCATACGGGTAACTGCGACTGACCATCCGTACCCATACCAATACTGTACACACGAACTTTGTAGCCCTTTGCAATATCAAGCGCGGTCTCAGGATCAATCGTTCCCGAATTGTTCTCACCATCAGTCAAGAAGATCACCACACGGCTTTTAGCTGTGGAGTCACGCAATCGCCCTACGGCATTGGCTAAGCCCACGCCAATCGCAGTTCCCATTTTAATCACTCGTGATGGTTCTGTTTCCGCAACCGCTTTGAGTAACACAGGATAATCTAATGTCGGAGGTACACGCGTAAAGGCTTCACCAGAAAAAACCACAAACCCAATTCGATCTGAAGATCGGCCTTCAATAAATTTCTTAATCACCGTCTTCGCCGATTCCATCCGATTTTCAGGCTTCATATCCTCAATCATCATTGAATCGGAAATATCAAGACAGATGACGATATCAATGCCTTCGACATTACGCTTGATCTTTTGATCCACTTGTTGCGGACGTGCCAAAGCCGTAATTGCCAAAACAATAGCTATCACATTTAATAGGCTTGGAAAATAAACGGCCCATGATTTAAAGCTCGGGCCAATCTCTCGGAATGATTTTAAAGTCGAAAACTGCATGGATGGAGTTAAACTTTTACGTGCCCATAATCTCCAGCCGATGATGATCACCAGGGGAATCAACAATAAAAATGCTTCAGGATTGTGCCACTGAATCATTTCTTTTTCCCCGCTTTCAAGCTGTAAATCGCGTCAATCAAATCTCGCGACATGTTCATTAACTGTTCGAAGTCTTCTCCCTTAATGCCATCAGATGCGAGGGCACGATCCATCTCTTGAAAGACCGGGCTGAGTTTCAGTTTCAAGTCTTGATATAACTTCGGGTGTGCACGTTTGATTTCCTTTAGAGTTTCCTTAGAAGTCCACTCTTGAGCAGGAATCCAAAATTCACGAACAAAGTAGTAGCGAAAAATTTGGTTCAATTCGACGATATGTTCTTTTGCAACAGTTTGCTTTAATGACACTGTCACTTTACGTGCGAGAGCCCGCATATCTTTGTGAAATTGCCCCAAAGCACCAAGGGCGGATGTATGCTGCTTCAAACGCTCTTTCAGTTTTGCCAGATCTCGTCGTCTCTTAATAAATCGATAAATAATAAATGCAATCGATCCAATCACTAAAACAATCGTGAGCCACAACCATAAAGGCCAAGACAAAATAAACGGGCCATACGCTGGGAAAGGCTCTGGTGGTGGCTGCTGGTCTTTAGGCAAAATTGAAATCACTTCCCAAGTTTGCGGAGATATCGTGACTGATCTTTTGCCATCGGTCAGCTTCATGTTTTCAATTTTATCGTATTTTCCAGGCCTGTAGCCGGTCACAACAAATTGTCCACCATTTGATTCTACACGAATGGTATCGAGGACGTCCAAAGCATGCTCATGCTCGGGCTTTTCAAAACGCAAAGCCACTTTCCCTTCCAATGTTGGAAGTGACTGACCACTGCAGGTCAGCTTGAACTTATCACCCACGGTGACTTGTTCAGGTTTTTCAATTGAGCAGGTCCATTGGTACGACTCGCTCACCGACGACTCCGACGTTTAAAAAACTGAATTAACGGTTCTGCAATATCTTGATTCGTTTTCACAGAAATGCGGTCAACAGCGGCTTTTTTTAATTCGTTGTCTCTTTGTTTCTGCCAATTGAGAACATGCTGAGTGTACTTTTTGCGGAAGGTTGCTGATCCCGTATCAACCGTCATCAATTCGCCGGTTTCGGCATCATGCATTTCGATCACACCCAAATTTGGAAGGTTCACTTCCATTGGATCTTCAACAACCACGGCGACCGCATCATGTTTCTTTCCCATCATACGTAAAGGCTCATCAAAACCTTGATCGTAGAAGTCAGAAAAAATAAATACGTTCGATTTTTTCTTTAATACACCTTGCAAGAACTCCAACGCCACTTTGATATTCGTACCGCGTGACTTGGGTTTAAAATAAAACAAATCACGCAGGATGCGGTGAATTTGGCCCGTTCCCTTTTTCGGCGGCACATAGTGCTCAACTTGGTCCGAAAATAATAACAGACCTATTGGATCTTTATTTTTATTCGCACTAAAACTTAAGAGTGCCGCCAAATAAGTAATGATCTCGCCTTTGAAGTTATCGTTGGAACCAAAATCTTCAGAGCCACTGATGTCGACAACCAACATCAACGTCATCTCACGTTCTTCATCGAACTTTTTGATATACATCTTGTTGGTACGAGCCAGAAGCGGCCAATAAATATGGCGCACATCATCGCCTGGCACATACTCGCGGAACTCAGAAAAAGTCATCCCTTGACCTTTAAAGGCCGAGTGATACTCGCCCGCGAATAAATGGTTCACCATCTTTCGCGTGCGCAGCTCGAGAAGCTTTACTTTCTTTAAGATTTCCGGAGGTAAGGTGGTACTCATGGAACCTCGATATGGCCAAGAATCTCCTTCACGACATCTTCCGCTTTCACATTCTCAGCTTCGGCTTCATAAGATAAAATTAAACGGTGACGAAGAACATTATAAGCAATCGCTTTCACGTCATCGGCCGTCACATAACCTCGACCGCGGACAAACGCATGAGCTTTTGCTGCCTTCGTTAAGTTGATCGTGGCACGAGGAGACGCACCCACTGTTAATAAATTTTCTAAACGAGCCAAACCATATTGAACCGGCTCACGAGTCGACATCACCAGTTCCACGATGTAAGTTTTGATTTTTTCATCTACGTATATCATGTTGACGCGCTCTTGTGCTTTCAACAATTCTTCTTTGGTGATGACAGGTTTAATATCTTGTTCTTTTTCAATTGCCACGCGATTTAAAATTTGTAGCTCTTCGTCTTTACGAGGATAAGTCACAACAACTTTGAACATAAAACGATCGAGCTGCGCTTCAGGAAGGGGATAAGTTCCTTCTTGCTCAAGCGGATTTTGCGTCGCTAACACCAAGAATGGCTTTTCCAATTTGTACGTGATCTCACCTATCGTCACTTGTTTTTCAGCCATCGCCTCGAGCAGTGCCGATTGTACTTTTGCAGGAGCACGATTGATCTCATCGGCCAGTACAATATTTGTAAAGATGGGTCCTTTTTTCGGAGCGAACTCACCGGATTTCGGGTTAAAGATCATCGTTCCTATTAAATCGGTTGGCATTAAATCCGGAGTAAATTGAATCCGTTGGAATGCCAAAGAAATCGCGCGCGAAATACTTGAAATCGTCAAAGTTTTTGCTAAGCCCGGAACACCTTCAAGCAGCACATGGCCGCCAGTTAGTAATCCCATCACAATGCTTTCGAGCATTTCTCTTTGGCCCACAATCACTTTACCGGCTTCAGATAAAGCGCGGTCGACGAATTGGCTTTCTTTTTTAATGGCTTCGTTTAGTGCAACTATGTCAACGGACATGGAGACTCCTTGCTGGTGCAAATCTATTTTGAATGATTATTTTCGCTGTAAAAACCGCCGCTTGCAAGAATGGATCGCAATGATTTATGGTGGTTTTATGAGATCTAGTTCTAAACCTTGGCTTTTCCTCTCGCTTCTCTCGCTGGCGCTGCTGGTGGCCGGCCATTTTGTAGCCGATCGTCAGGGTGTTTTGTTTGCTGTTGTGATTGCGCTCAGCATCAATTGCTTGATCTATTTTTACGGAGACTGGCGTTGGCTGCCTAGCCTTAAGGCCCATCGATTGGAAGGTTATGATTCGTGGGGCCTTCTTCCCTGGGTTCATGAGCGTTCTCGTAAATTGGATATTCATACTCCTCAACTTTTTGTTATTCCGTACTCAACTCCTCAAGCATTGAGTATGGGTCGCAATCCGCGTTCGTCAAAAATTTTTCTGACGGAAGGATTAATGGAAAAGTTGAGTCCCGAAGAGGTACACGCCGTCGTGCTTTATCAACTGTGTTCCATTCGCCGTCTCGACACTTTCGCATTCACTGTAGCCGGGGCTCTTGCCGATGCGTTGATGTCGACGGCTGCATTTTTAGATTGGCTGCTTCGCTGGATAATTGGTAATGAAAAAAAATTAATGACATGGCTCATCTCGCCTTTGGCCTCACTTGTTGTTCACTTTGCAATTGGACAAAGAAATTATTTCCTGATCGATCGTATGGCCGCGGAACAATTAAGAGACTCTGAACTTATGGCGCGGGTTTTATGGAAGCTTGAATCTTATTCACGCACCTCCCCACTTCCTGTTCCTGAATCTTTAGCGCATCAGTTTATTGTCAACCCCTTGACGACCCAAGGGTCTGCTCAGTATTTTCAGATCCAGCCGAATATTCGCCAACGAATCGAAAGACTCGTCGGCCACTATCCCCTCTAAAAGGTAGTCCGTACCTTTTTGGAGTGCAGCGCAGCAGGTGACATTCTCGAGAGGGAATCAAATATTGTGAGGAGTTTATGGACGCATCTTTTTCGACATTAGTTATTTCACTTGGATCTTCGACCGTGATGGCAATGGGACTTGCGCCCAATCCACACACAGAAAAAGTCGAGAAAGATTTAAAGATGGCGCAATTTAATATCGACCTTTTGCTGATGTTGCGCGAAAAAACTAAAAATAATTTATCGGCGGATGAAACTCGACTCGTCGACCATGTAATTCATGATCTACAATTGAAGTTCGTTGAAGCGAAATAAAGGACCTGGTACATATAAGCATTCAGCGCATCAGGGGCGCTGAGAGGGTTGCTTAAACGAAGCCGTCAGGCTTTAAAAGGAGCTATAAGATGATGAAGTCTTTCATCACTTTGTTCGCGATTCTTAGTTTTTCTTTTTCCACTGGCGCTCAAGCGCAGCAAGACATTCTGCCCGCGATAAAAAAAGGCGATCCACTTCCGGCCAATCGATTTGTTGAATTGGCAAAACTAGTCAATCCTTCCGTCGTGAATATTTCAACCGCAACAACTCCTCGCTATCAGCAACGCGGCGGGCGCGGTGGGCGCGATCCATTTTTTGATTTGTTTGAACAATATATGATGAACGATCCGCGCATGCGCCGGCAACCAATGCAAGCGCTTGGAACTGGATTTATTATTCGTGAAGATGGTTTGATCATCACCAACAATCACGTCGTCGAAGGCGCCGACACAGTAAAAGTGCAAATCATCGAGGGCGATAAAGAAACGTATGATGCGAAAGTCATTGGTCTTGATAAAAGTTCAGATATTGCTCTGATCAAAATTGAAACGAAGAAAAAGTTGCCAGCCGTTAAAATGGGTTCAAGCAAAGATCTTGAAGTTGGTGAGTGGGTGGCGGCCTTTGGTAATCCATTTGGCCACGGACATTCTATGACGAAAGGAATTGTATCGGCGATTGGTCGCGAAATTGATGAAATCAATTTATTTCCATTTATTCAAACCGACGCCAGCATTAATCCAGGAAATTCTGGTGGACCTTTGGTGAATATTCGCGGCGAAGTGATTGGTGTAAATTCCGCGATCGATGCACGTGCACAAGGAATTGGTTTTGCAATTCCGATCGACAATGTGAAGTCTTTGCTTCCGCAACTTGAAAAAGACGGAAAAGTAAAACGTGGATATATGGGTGTTGCTCTTCAAGATATCAGCGAAGAAGAGGCCGCTTCTATTGATTTAAATACAGCAGATGGAGCTTTGGTTGTGCATGTGGAACCAGGCTCTCCTGCGGATAAAGCGGGTGTGAAACCGCGCGATTTAGTGGTCGAATTCAATTCACGCAAAATTAAAAATTCAAATGAGCTCAGTAAAGAAGTTTTGAAAATTGCGTTGGGTGAAAAAGCAGTTGTGAAGTTGAATCGTCGAGGAAAAATCTTAACGGTAACTGTGAAGATTTCGGATCGTCCTGAAGAGCAACGCATGGGTGGACGCGGTGGTCGCGGTATGCCAGAGGCTCCAACGGCAAAGGGCCAATCCAGCGATTTAGGTTTTGCAGTGACGGATTACTCAAAAGAATTATTAGCCCAAATGGGATTATTACCGTTGTCTGAAGCGCGACCGATAGTCACCATGGTGGATCCTATGTCACCAGCGGGGGCCGCAGGCCTTCAGCCCGGTGATATTATTTTAGATGTAAATCAAAAGTCCGTAACCAAAGCGAAGGACGTAACCAACGCGCTGAAGAAATCGTCGCTGAATGCTCTTCGTGTGTTGAAAGGCGATCGCATCGTCGCGATCTTCATCCGCTCAAGGTAGTCCGTACCTTTTTGGAGCTCAGCGCGTTACACGCGCTGGCGCCACTCTTGCTTTGTTAAATTGCATGAGACGCCAAGCACCTAAAAGTGATAAATTTCCTTATCATGTGTCCGCCCGGACGCCGAATCGCGAATTTTTCAAACTACCAATTGAGGTTGTATGGAAAGTTTTTGAAGACTATAATCAGAACTGGGGCGGAGCTCATTACAAAACATTGATTGAGTCTTTTCATTACTTCATGAACACCTATAAATACATTTATCGAAATCCAGTTCGCGCCGGCGTGTGTGGCCAAGTGCAAGACTATCCATTTTCAACTTTGTCAGGTCTTTGCGGAAAAACTCATCTTATAATTCCAGTCGAAGAAGATACTCTTTTGTTTGATCCGGATTTTAATATGAAAACTTTAGAATGGCTGAACACACCTTCTTGCCCACAAGATGAAGAAGAAGTTCGCAGAGCATTGAGACGTCGTATTTTTGATTTGTCACGCAACAAACACACAGGCCATGCTTCATCGCTGGAGCATGGCCTTATTTAAATTTACTATGCAGTGCATTCCAAAAAGGTACAAAAAGGTACGGACTACCTTTTAGTAACGGACAGGGATGGAAGCGGAATATTCGTAAGACTGGGCCCACAGTTCGTTAATGAGAACCACTTGCTCTTCGATCTTTTCAGCTTTCTTTAATTTATCGAGTGTGGCATCCAATACCTTAATTGTTTTTAACGTCGCATCACGCTCGTTAAACATAAGTGCCTTCTCAGCGAGTGTGCGCATTTGCGCCAGTTCAGCTCTTACATCTTCAATAAAATACTTTAAATCCAAATCTTTCGATTCTCTATACGCTGCTGCGAATTCTCCAGCGTATTCCATCGTACTATCGATACGGGATCTTAAGGTTTTACCAAAACTTCTAAGCTCCATTCGACCAGAAACTACCTCATCTACGATGAACTGCTGTAAAATCTCAGCGCCCTTTTCTCCGATCTCGTGCTGATGGGCTAATTCATGAAAGTACAAGCCCACCAACTCTGACTCTATTAGACGTTGCGGGATTTGCGCAAGCATACTAGCGCTAAAGCAAATCGGCGTGAGTCTTTCAAACTTAGTCACTGCCGAAGGAGCAGACTTGCCATCAATATCTTTGCATGGTGCTTTTTGTAAGTGAATTTTACCAGGCGCTTGCATCAAAACGAAATCCAAGTTCATTGCGCGAACTTCGATCACGAGATAACGATACACTTCTTTATCAAATTTAACCCCTGGGTTTGCGCGTTCAAATGCATATTTAAATTCTTTTTCGTATTTACGAACGAAGTTATAATCCACACGTTGTTTCTTCATCATCTTTGTTAAAACAGATTTCAATAATGGATTTTTGATCTGTGTGATTTCGAAAAAATCAACTTCTATATCATCGTATGCTGGCGTGATAAGATATCTTCCATCCGCCATTTTTTCTGTCTTAAACGTCTGCATTTTTAAAGATTCAATTTCATCTTCTGATTTGTCTTCTTTCGTAATCAAAGCTAAATTTTTATCGATAACAGTGTCAGTTGATACATTGTCTGGATCATCATTCTTCAGTTGACCTTCAAGAATCTTCATTAACTCATTTGCTGAGTAATAGCCGATGCGAACCTGGCCACCGCCACCACTCTCACCACCTAAGGCGGTTTTCGGCAAACGCTCCTTCGTGCGGAAATCTCCAGCTAAAGCTGGAACTGACGATAAAATGGTCAAAGCTGCCAAAATGGCGCTTTTTAATACTGTATTTGCTCTCATAACTACTCCTTTATTTAAGGTTGCAAACTGCAAACCAATTAATTTTTATTTTTCTCTAAATCTAAAATTAAACTTTTAACGGCTTCATCACATTGCTGGCTGTCTTTCTGAGTTCGCTTAATGCCTTCTTCGAGACTATCGGCTGTGGGATTTTTCAAAAACTCAAGGCGCAAGTTCACTCGATAACGAACGTCTTCAAGTTTTCCATTGATATAACGGCAGCTATAGTGGGGACTTATAGACTCAAGTAAATAGCCATTGCGCACGTAACCTATTGTTTTTCGCTGTACGGGATCGAACACAATCAGCTGATTTAATCCTCGATAAAATCCAAGCGTCTTCAGCACGTCACCGGATCCATTTTTGTTAATATCGATCGGCACGACCACATAGTTCTGTGCGGCGTAGCGAACCACTGCGGGATCGCCTCCTTCATCGACAGAAGTGAAGTTCAAATATTCTTTACTCGAGTAACCGCAAACCTCTGCACCCGTCACAACCAAAACTAATTTCTTCTGAGCATAAGCTGTGCGTACGGCATGATCGAACATCGACCACTGATTCAAACCGGTCGTGGCAAACCAAGAGTTACACGCTGGAAAAACATCTCCACCGCATCTCTCTCGGTAAGCCTCGGTCGAGTAAACATCACTCGCGAAAGCTATCGGACTTGTTAGCATGAGCACTAACAATAGCGCTCGCATCGGGTTTACTCGTTGAGTTTTCATCTGGGTCTCCTTTCGCCAGCTGCACCATTGCCGCCGGTTGACACAATGTGCCCGAAAGCCAGACCCACTTCCAGATTTTCGTAATTAAAATTAAGTGAAATACTTAACTATTACTTAAATATTCCGATAAGCTATTGAAATGACGAACAAATCAATTTTCGATTTTAACGATTATAAGGCCTATTTAAAGGCCGTTTTAAAGAGCGAGCCCAACTCAGGCCATGGCTTTCGCTCGCGCTTAGCTAAGGCTTTAAACTGTCAGACGGCCTATGTGTCGCAGGTTCTGAACGGGAAAGCTCACTTCAGCCTCGAACAAGCCGAGGCCGCGAATAGCTTTCTTGCCCACAGTGACGATGAAGCTCAATATTTTTTATTTATCGTCGAGAGAAGTCGTGCTGGAACCGAAGGCTTACGCAAGCGCCTCGATAAGCAGATCGAACTCATGCAAAAGAAACGCATGGTTTTAAAAGACCGCGTCGATATTAAAACCGAACTGAACGAAAAAGATCAGGCCAACTATTATAGTTCGTGGATATATGCCGCCCTTCATATCGCGGTCACTATCCCCACGCTCCGAGACCGGAAAAGTTTGGCGGAGGCCTTGAAACTCCCGCAACAACAAACCAATGAAGCGCTCGATTTTTTAGTGCAAGTGGGACTGCTGAAAATGGAAGGCCAAGAATATCATCCAGGACAAGCGCGTTTGTTTTTAGGAGCGGACTCGCCGCTGATCCGGCAGCATCACACCAACTGGCGTGTGCAAACATTAAAAGCTTTGGATCGCCCGACTGATCAAGATCTTCATTATTCAGGAGTCGTCAGTTTAGCGGCGGCCGATGTACGCGCGATCAAAGATCGCTTGATTCAGGGCCTCAACGAGGCCCGTAAATTGGTGAAAGATTCGAAAGAAGAAGAGCTTCACGTGATAGCACTCGATTTCTTCAAACTCTAAAGCAAGATACAAAAGCTTTAATTTTGAGATATATAACCCTTCATTTGTAAAGTTTGAATAACTGGGTATTTGCGCAAGCCTAAAGTCTA
>FRDC01003135.1_pt1 | contig 30150 bp, 30 predicted proteins | sample 1106171 | NCBI WGS metagenome assembly FRDC01 (sample SAMEA3930566, study PRJEB13176) | freshwater metagenome | biome: Drinking water system; feature: drinking water; material: water | place: Singapore | collected 2014-12-20 | reverse complement strand
ATTCCATGTCCTATATTTTAGCACCAGTCCAGTTCGTCACAACTCGCATTTCGCCATCAGCTTCCTTCAGATTCCACCTCTCGGTGAACACCCTTGCCTAGGCTCACAATTCCCGTCGACGGGCTTGTAGCGGACTTGCACCGCCTAGATGTGCGCCATGCCTGGCGCACTACAGATAGAATAAAATTATCCACTTTGGATAATTTTGATCTAAATTAAGCCTAACCGCCTATGTAGTTTTATTTACCTCATTTAAATCAACTATTGAATATAACCATTGCTGTATTAATAACCAAGTCGCCGATCGACTACATTTATTAATGACTGGCTATTCATTACATTACGGACGTTCGTTACCACCTGAGCGATTGCCGTATCGGGATTACTCATTGAGGCAATATGTGGTGTAACGGTTATTAAAGGATGCCCCCAAAATGGATGGTCTGCGGGCAATGGCTCGATCTGGAAAACATCAAGAATAGCAGCAGATAGAATCCCATTTTCCAATGCAAATAACAAATCCTCTTCAATAAGATGCTCACCCCTGCCAAGATTCATTACATACGCATTTGGCTTTAATTTTCTAAATAACTGTAAATTGAGAATATTTCGCGTAGAATCTGTCAAGGGCAACAAGCAAACCAAGATGTCGGTACTAGCCAGAAACAAGTCTAGCTCTTTGTCTCCTGCATAACAGTCAATCCGCTCAATACTTTTGGGAGACTTACTCCAACCAACAACCTGCAAATCAAGATTAGCAAGCATGGTAGCAGTTGCCTGTCCCATTGCTCCCAAGCCCATAACCCCAATGGTTAACTGACTAAAATTAAACGGCGGATATTTTGCCCACTGATGCTGTTTTTGCATCTGCTGCCAATGATCAAGCCGTTTTATAATCTTTAGAACATAAGCTGCAGCATACTGTGCCAGATCCTTTGCCATATCAGGATCAATAATTCTAGCAATCGGTAGATTCGGCAACTCTTTATCACCTAGCGCATGATCAACACCTGCTGCCATCACCTGAATTGCTTTTAAATTTTTAAATTTATTTAGTAAGCCATAAGGATGCTTCCAAATCAGAACTAACTCAATATCATCTGGTTCAAAATCATCATCCGGATAAACCGCTATTTTTAGTTCCGGAGAATAGTTATGAAATGCAGCTAGCCAGCGACTAACAAAATCTTTATAGCGCAAGCGCTCTTCATCATTTTGCCCGGCAATAAATAATATCTGCATTATTGAATTACCTAGTTTGTCCGTTACCATAGATCAGCCATTTATAGCTGGTTAATTCTGGTAATGCCATCGGTCCGCGTGCATGCAATTTCTGGGTGCTAATGCCAATCTCTGCGCCCATGCCAAATTCGCCACCATCGGTAAAAGCTGTTGAAGCATTAACATAAACCGCAGCAGCATCAACCATTCGTAGGAACTTGTCAGTTATAGCTTGATCTTCAGCAATTATTGCCTCACTATGCCCAGAGGTATGATTCATTATATGTTTGATAGCGCTATCCAAATCAGGCACACTTTTAATAGATAACTTATAATCAAGGAACTCAGTACCAAATGATTCAGGCGTTGCATGCTTTAATAGTAAGCTCGGATATTTGCCATCTAATACCGCATAGCTTTCACGATCAGCATAGACTTCTACATTTTTCTCCGCCAAATTGCTAACTAGCATGGGTAAATCCAAAAGCCGTTCCTGATGGATTAATAGAGTATCAAGAGCATTACAAACACTTACTCGCCGGGTCTTCGCATTATGGATAATACTGCTACCCTTTGCAACATCGCCACTCTTATCAAAGTAAGCATGGACAATCCCAGCACCAGTCTCAATAACTGGAATTTTAGCATTTTTACGTACAAAATCAATTAGTCCCTGACTGCCACGCGGAATACACACATCGATTAAACCAACTGCATTTAACAAATCATGAACAGCTTCACGTTCTGGGGGCATCAGATAAACCAATTCGGGATTAATATTATTCTTTATAAGACTCTGATGAATCAGGCTAACTAGTATCTGGTTTGAATGCTGTGCTTCGCTGCCACCTTTTAATACTACCGCATTTGCTGTTTTAAATGCCAAAGCAAAGACATCAATCGTTACATTTGGGCGGGCTTCATAAATCACTGCAACTACACCTAGAGGAACTCGGACTTTTTTAAGATATAATCCGTTTGGTCGTGATACCTCTTCAAGGATCTGACCTACAGGCGAAGCTAGGCTAACAACCTTACGTAAATCACTAGCAATGCCCCTTATTCGTTCTTGATTGAGAAGTAAACGATCATACTTTGGATCATTTTTTGCCATCTTATCCAAATCAAACTGATTGGCCTTTTCTATCTCATCGGTTTTATCTTCAAGCAGGTTCGCAAGATCAAGAAGAACTTTATTGCGCAGATCAGAAGTTAAATCCTGAGTATCATAGCCTATCTCACGGACTTTACGAAAATTATCAACTATATTATTCATTCGGCAAATACCTCATAATTTATATGTAAATAATCATAATGCACTAATGGCGGATGATTTTTCCCACCTAGGTACTCTTTAAGCTTAGCTGCATTATAACGCGCAACCCCGGTAGCTATTTTCTGATTTTTCTCAGTAACAATATCAATCAGATCTCCCTTAGTAAATTCACCAGTAAAATTAATTATTCCAACCGGAAGGATGCTGATACATTGCTGCCCACTGGCTAAGACTTTTACCAAACCATCATTTACCATGATACTGGCTACAGCACCAGTTTGTCGAAAAGCTAAGAATTTTTTGCGACCTGATTTCTTATGCTCTGGGATTACCCGGCTACCAATAGCTTCATCTCCATTAACCAGTCGAACAATCACATTTCCCTCAGCAATTGATGCTATATGCGTCATCACGCCAACGTTACCCATTTTACGCGCAGTATTAAGCTTACTTGCCATTCCTCCACGCCCAAGGGCTGTTTTAGCCCCCGAAACCTCAGGAAGTTTATCTTTAACTCCAATCACAGGAATTAGTTTAGCATCCGGATTTTCCGGGTTTTTATCATAAACACCGCTAATACTAGTTAATAAAAGTAACTTATCCGCACCAATCTGTGCCGCAATTATTCCAGACAATTCATCGTTATCGGTAAACATAAGTTCATCAACGGCTACACTATCATTTTCATTGATAATTACGAGTACATTTGGCTGATCAAGACCTTTTTGGAGTAGTCGCAGGATATTGGTATAGCTACGTTTAGTTTGAAAATCATACTTGGTCAAGAGTAACTGGGCTACCATTAGCTGTTTTTCTTCACAAATTCTAGCATAAATAGCCATTAATCGAGGCTGTCCAAGGCTTGCCAGTAGTTGTTTATCTGCTACACTACTTCCGTAAGCTTTTCCCGCAATTTTCCTACTGATTACACGCCCGAGTGCAACTGCCCCAGAACTTACCAGTATTACCTGATGTCCCTGCTGTTGCAATTCAACAACCTGACGAATTACATCTACCATTACATCTTCAAGAACCTCACCTTCAGGTGAAATTATAGTCTGACTACCTACCTTGATTACTACCTTCATAATTTACCTATTTAACATTGATAAACATCAAACCTGATAGTCTTGCCTTTTATGGAGTAAGTTGGCTCGATATTGGCAAATGCTTGTTGCTGCTTATTATCACGCTTAACTATTACTTTATTTTGACAATGCATTTTTAATAATTGCCATAAGATTGATTTATCATTTTTTTCCAAAGCCGGATGCGATTTAACCAACAGATCGATTAATTGCATATCTTTCTTGGCAAGAGCCATTTTACCATCTTCAAACATTGGATCATAATAAATCAAATCATAACAACTATTCGTTTCAGTTAAAAACTGATTATGGTTGGTATAAATAACCTGCAAATTTGCTAACTGCTTGGCAAATTTAATTGATAAATAATTAAGAACTACCGCTAAGTACGGATTATTCTCAAGCATAGTTACCTGATATCCGGCAAGCGCAAGGATAATACTATCGCGTCCAAGCCCAGCAGTTAAATCCAATGCCTGCTTTGCCTCTTGTGATCCCCATTTTGGATTAGCTGCACGAATCAATAACTCCTTAGAAATAAGTTTACTTCGCTTGGCAATAAACTCAGCATAAAATAAATCAAGATGAAATGGTGCGAAGTTTTTGCTATATAACCATAAGCCGTCTAACTGTAGTTTAAGATACACGTTAATATTCATTGGTATTTCAGAAGAAAGTAACAATAGAGATTCAGGCAAAATATTAGTAATTTCTCTTGCCATTTCTTCAGTTGCCGATTCAAATACTACTACAGCCTTATTCACGATGGTAGGGATGATTTTCTAAAATGGAGATAGCACGGTAAACTTGCTCCAAAATAATTACCCGCACCAAAGCATGAGGAAATACCATTTTTGACAATCTAATTGTCGCATTTGCCTTATCTCTTAATTCTGGATGGATTCCGTCCGCACCACCGATAATAAACGTAATATTTCGGTAACTTAGCGCCGTTTCTTCAAGAAAGCTAGCAAATTTTATACTATCAAGACTCTTACCTCGCTCATCAAGAGCAATAACAAAACTATCTTTAGGAATTTGCGCCTCAATTTTTCTGGCTTCGGCTTCCATATTTACCAATACAGGTTTATTCGGGTTTTTATCTGCCTTTATTTCAACAAGGCTACAGCTATATTTACCATGATTAATCCGTGTGAGGTATTCTTTACAAGCAGTATTTACCCAATCTGGCATCTTATTTGCAATATTCAATATACTAATTTTCATTTTTTTTCGTTTCGATTTTATCAATCCAAATTTTCACTACTAAACTGGCAAATACCACAACTATTACACCAATAACAGTCTCTAGAAGTCTAGTTTTTAAAATACCTTGTTCTTCTCCTGATAAGAAAAGGATATCCATCACCAATAAAGTAATCGAGGTACAAAAAGCTACATAATGCTTATTAAGTGTAATTATTGAAAGATAAAAAAATACCATTATCCCAAGAGATAGCTCTGTCGCGCCAAATCTGGTTAATACAGCATAAGCAATTATTACTCCTAAAATCGTTCCGACAACCCGCTCTAGAACCCGTTTTAAGGTAATTTGATGTTCATTTTTCATAACTAGTAATGCAGTTAGTGGTAACCAGTAGCCATGAGAAAGATGCAGTAAGTAAGCAATTAGATTACCCAAGATTACAGCGATGGTAAGAATTGAAATGAAAATAGCTTCTCTTTTTTTGGGATAACTAATAAGCTTATATTTTACAAAATCAACCGACTCATTGGCATGAAAAAGCTTCTTCCGTAGCCATAACCGGATAAATCCACCACTTACCAATAATAAACAACCAAAACCAAAAAATAAGCCATATTTTATTGCTACCAAATAGCTAGATGCTGAAAATCCAAGCCCTAGAATAAATGCATAGGCAAGATAAAAAGCAAACGACTTTAATAACTGGTGACTACTTAATATTGATAGTAATGGAATCAGAAATAATATAATTAATGTTGAATGGGTAATTGATGAAGAAACAATGGTAGCAAGAGCAAACATTAGAGAACAAATAAAACTGAAGACTAGCCCGAAAAATAATCTCTGTTTTGAATTATGTCCATGATAATTCTGGGTTAGCATCAGAGAGTTAGTCAATAAACCCATAATCGCAGCCATTAAGCTATTATATGAAGTAAGGTAATATACTACTGCTAATATTCCACCAAAAATGGCTGTTTGCAGTGCGATCAGATTTATTTGAAAATCAAATTCAAGGAAATTTTCTAATAACTTTTTCATTTATAAAATCGAAAAGACAAAAGGCTGCACTATGACAGCCCTACAAATTATAGTAGCTCATTACTAATGATGTAAATTCACAGGTTTACCACGGTTATATGCCCACAGTATCACTGCAACAACCGCAAAAAGCAGATAACCTCCAGCTATTTCGTAAGGAATAATTTGTTGTGACTTAGGCAAATTACCCACCCAATACATTGACCCATCAAGATTAACCGAATGAATAATACCAAATAATGAAGACAATGCCATTATTACGCAAGTAACTACAGCTGCAATAATTCTCCGCTCAATCAAATAATAAATTATTGCGGCAAATAACGTTCCGGTGATGATAAAACCATTACCAAACGTTACAATTACAGCAATGTCAGGTAATTTCCCATTACTTATTAATTTAGTGTTATCAGTTGCTAACAAAATACTATTTAATTTATCAATCGAAATCAAATCCGGATTTGAGGATAGTTTAATTTCAACCATACGGGCAATTGAAGGAAAGAGTCCAATAATTGCAGCTGGGTAATATTTTTTATCACAAACAATAAATACCTGCATCGCAATTTCAATACCAATAAACATTAATACAGGCGCAAGAATCGCATCAGGTACCAGATCAATAATATAGTTGACAAAACCAAACCAAGCACCAAAACCAATCAGTATTATATTGATAACTAGGTAACCAGCACGGGCATCCATTTTTTTATAAGCAGGAAACCCAGCATAAGGGGTAGTTTGCGCAGTACCACCAAAAAGTCCAATTAGCATGGTTGCTATTCCATCAACCATCAGGAGGTCTTTTGGCGAATATTCTTCCCCAAGGACTTTAGCACTTTCAGCCACTGAAACTGTGCCAAAAATTACCAATAAGGCAAAAGGTAGAGCAATTGATAAATATTTAGCAGCAAGCCCAAATTGTCCAAAAAGCCCTAGTTCTAGTCTTGGTAATGATAGTTGAATATTTGTAGCGCTTGGCAAATTAGCATGTCCGGTTAAAAATACTTGAAAAACATAGTACGCTATAGTGCCAATAACTATCGCCACCAGAATTGCGGGTAAATTCATTGGCATCTGATAACCAGCAAAATAAACCATCACAATTATTGCTAATACCATAAAACTAATTAGTGGTAATTCAAGCATTGATAATAAAGGGAAAAAAGCAATTAAGCCTACTGCTACTCCAGCCAAACCACCTAGTAATGCTACAGTTGGTAACGCATGCTTGATTTTATGGGCAAAAAATGAGAATACAAATTTAACAAAACCAAAAAAAAAGTACAGGCACAGCTAACATACCAACTGGTGATTGCAGCAGTATCAGGAGTCATACCCTGAGATTTAAAAAGTATAAAAGAAGGACCAACTACAGACAAGGTTAGACCAATGCAACTTGGCGCATCAAGACCATATGGAAAAGCAGTAACGTTATCTCGTCCAAGCTTTTTTGCTAACCTAAATGCAAAATAGATAAAAATAATATTTCCAGCAACAATTCCAACTGATAGCCCGGGTATGATATGTCGCAAAACTATTTCAGCTGTCATACCAAATACTTTTGTCAGTAGAAATGCAATAATTGCCATATTAGTTAGATTGTCAAAGACTATGGTTGCCGAACTACTTACATCGCCAAGGCTAAACCATTTATACTTAACCATAATTACCCCTTTATAATTAACTACAAAGTAAAATTCTCACCAAGATATACCTGTTTTACTCGCTCATCATTCACAAGTTCTTCCGGGATTCCTTGTGCCAAAACTTTGCCTTCACTGATAATATAAGCGCGATCGCAAATCCGTAACGTTTCACGTACATTATGATCGGTAATAATTACACCAATCCCCAAATCCTTCAAAAAAGCTACAACTTTCTGAATATCACTAACAGCAATCGGATCTACCCCAGCAAAGGGTTCATCAAGAAGAATAAAGCGTGGATAATTGGCTAGTGCTCGCGCAATTTCACAGCGACGACGTTCACCACCAGATAGTGCCATTGCATTTACGTCACGTAAATGATCAATATTTAGTGACTCAAGTAAACGATTAACTTCTTTACGAATAGTCTTTCGATCTAGTCCTTTTAGTTCAAGTATTGCAGCAATATTTTCTTCAACAGTCATCTGTCGAAAAATTGACATTTCCTGCGGCAAATATCCAAGACCAAGATTAGCCCGCTTGTGAACTGGGGTACTCTTAATATTTTCACCGTCAAGATAAATGTCACCACCATCGCTAGCTAGTAATCCCGCTACCATGTAAAAGCTGGTAGTTTTCCCAGCACCATTAGGACCCAATAAGCCAATAACTTCATTACTTTTAACGTTAAATGAGACGTCTTTTACAACAACCCGCTTTTTAAACTGTTTTCGTAGATGTTTAACTTCAAGAAAACTACTGGAGGTTGATTCCGCTTTGTTTATTTCCATTTTGTGCTTTCTGGTTTGGTTGCAAAATAACTGTTACCCGACCACTTTTAGTTGTAGAAACACCATTGGCATCAGTTGAATTTGCTGTAAAGATCTGACTTTGTGTATTATAAGTCAGTTTATCACCGATAACAAGATTATCACCTTTTTTGACTCTGGCACGTCCACTTAAAACCGCCAGATTATTTTTGGTAGTATACTGAAAATTATTTCCCTGACCCTCAGTTTTGTCACCATCATCATTTAATTGCGAAAAAGTAACTGGGCTACCAAATAGCTGAATTGTCTGATAACCTTCCTTATCCTGACTCGCAGTTCCTTTATCGGAATGTACAACTAATGAACCCTGTGTGATTACTACACTTCCAGTAAATACCGAAACCATATTCTTCTGATCAAAAGTAGCATGATCAGCAGTTATCTCTACAGGTTTACTGGCATCAGTTTTAAGTGCAAAACTATATGCACTCATAATTAGTAATACTATACATAATAAATAATTATTTTTCATAAACCTAGTCTGCTTATTTATTTTACATAAACTATTTTAACATTTGACTCTATCGTCATAATTTTTTTGGCATAATCAATACTAAAACCAATACCAGTCATTACGCTCTTACCTCTAGTTGCTCTGATAGGTTCTAAACTATAAGCAAACTGCCTATTGGCATCCAAATGGACATGCCTAGTATATGCATTAATAATATACTTAGGATCTACATTACTTACAGTTAATGCTACGCTTTCACCAAGATAACCAAGAGAGCTGGCAGTATCAATCCAGCCATCATTACTAGTCAATTTCTCCTGAAGTAGTTCAGTAGATTCGGAGAATGCAAGCATGTCAAGTCGGTATAGAATAACTTTACTGGTATCCGGATATTGTAAGCCACTTTCGGCTAAAGCTCGATAAAGTAACTTTCCATGCTTACTGAATAAATTAGCCTCTATGCCAGTTGATGAGAACTCCGGTTTGTTTTTAGGCAGTTCCAACCGGTGGAAATCAATTCGCGTTAGATAATTTAATAAGACACATAATAAAGCCAGAATAATTACCGTCAATAAATTAAATAATCTTGAAGACTGATACCTTAATCTAAACTTTACCATTTAAAAATCTACTTATCAATCAATAAGCAGATATTCTGCTAGGATCTTATTATAGCTATCCTGCGCATTTAAAACCAATTCAACAACTTCTCGCAACACACCATCGCCACCAGATAACTCACTTACAAAATCAACTCGTCTTTTTACATCTTTAACTGCGTTTGCTGGAGCAAAGTTTAACCCAGCAATAGCCATCGCAGGTAGATCGATCAAATCATCTCCGATATAAGCAATTTCAGAACATGCTATCCCAAGCTCTTCTGCAACTTCACGTAATTTCACTTGTTTATTAGCAACTCCAGTATAAGCCAAATCAATTCCAAGCTTATGGCAACGCGCTTCAGTTGCGAGAGACTTCCGTCCAGAAATGACAACAATCTTTATTCCACCTTTATGTGCAAGACTTATTGCTAGTCCATCTTGAATATTAAACTTACCAAAAGGTTCTTCGTGATCACCTTTAATAAATACAAATCCATCTGTCAATACACCATCAACGTCAGTTGCAATAACTTTAATATTGCGAGCTTTTTTCACCAATTCTTTTTTTGACATATTAATCCCAAAATGCAATTACTTCTATGTAACCTCTGCAACTACCGGAATATGTAGCAAGAGCAAAGCGCGAGGCGACTCGGTTTACATGAGAAGTAAATAAGGAGCCTAGTAACAGAGCTATTGCGAGATAGTCCGAAGTAGTTATCCCAAAATTAGACTATCTTAGCCTTAAATAAATCATGCATATTAAAAGCTCCGACCATCCTTTGCTTATTATCAACTACAACCATTCCAGTTATCTGATACTTTTCCATCAAGTATAATGCATCTACCGCAAGATCGTCTGGAGATACCACTTTTGGATTTTTTGTCATTATTTGATATGCTTTTAACACGCGAATATCAGCATCGGTATCCATAATACGCCGTAAATCACCATCAGTAATTATGCCGTTTAAACACATATTTTCATCAACAACAGCAACCAATCCAAGACCCTTGTTACTAATTTCAACAACAGCTTCTTTTAATGTAGCATCAAGTTTAACTACAGGTAGTCTTTCATTGCCATGCATAATATCTGAAACACGGGTAAGAAGCCTGCGCCCAAGACTACCACCAGGATGTGAAAGAGCAAAGTCTTCTGGCTGAAAATTTCTCAAGGATAGGAGAGCAACCGCCAAGGCATCGCCTAAAACCAATGTAGCTGTTGTGCTGGTTGTTGGGGCAAGGTTTAATGGGCATGCCTCACGATCAATTTTAACACTTAATAAGCAAGAAGAAAGTTTAGCAAGGGTAGAGTTTGGATTTCCGGTAATACCAATTATCTGCACCTGTCTTCTTCTGACAATGGGAATGATGGTACTTAGTTCGTCAGATTCACCAGAATAGGATATTGCTATAAGAAGATCATTGCCTTCAATCATTCCCAAATCGCCATGTAGAGCCTCAGCAGGATGCATAAAAAAAGCAGCTGTACCAGTTGAAGCAAGCGTTGCTGCTATTTTATTACCTATATGCCCAGATTTCCCCATGCCTGACACAATAACTTTGCCCTTACAGTCAAAGATTAACTTTACGGCGCGGCAAAATTCATCGCCAATAGACGACATTACCGATTGCAAACCAGATATTTCATCATTAAATACCTGATTGGCAACCTCAATAACTTGCTGATTGTTCATAAGATTTATTTAAGAATAAGTATTATCAAGATGTTTCTCATAAATAAAACACCTTCCTTGCCTTATCCTTCAAGCCCACCAGCCGTTATGTTATAACCAGCATCAACATATAAAACTTCACCAGTTATTCCGCTAGCTAGTGGAGAAAACAGGAATGCTGCCGAGTTACCAACTTCTTCCGTGGTTACACCACGTTTTAATGGTGCAAATTTTGACATATGATCAAGAATTTTTCCAAAATTACCAATGCCACTTGCGGCAAGAGTCTTAATTGGTCCTGCCGATACAGCATTTACCCGTATCCCCTCAGCACCCATTGCAAAAGCCATATAGCGAGTACTTGACTCTAACGCAGCCTTGGCAACACCTGCCATATTATAATTTGGTAATACCCTTTCGCCACCAAGATAAGTAAGACATAGTAAGGAACCATTTCTTCCTTGCATCATTTTTCTTGCTGCCCTGCCAAGAGCTATGAAGCTATATGCAGAAATATCATTAGATATCTGGAATGTTTCACGATCAACGTTATCTACAAAATCACCAACTAATCCATTTTTAGGTGTATAAGCAATTGAATGCAATACCCCATCCAGCCCATCCCATTTCTTTGCTAACTCTACAAACAAATCATTAATTTGGGCATCTACTCCCACATCTAAGGGAAAAACCAGGTCAGAATTAAATTCTTTAGCAAAACCAGCTACTCGATCTCGATGCTTTTCATTTTGGTAGGTAAATGCAAGCTCAGCTCCTTGCTGAAAACATGCTTTTGCTACACCATAAGCAATTGAACGATCCGAGATAAGCCCAGTAATCAGAATTTTTTTTCCTTGTAAAAACCCCATTGAGAGTACTCCTCTATATTGAACTCTTATTTTTATTCAGTTATTTAGTCAAACTAACTGCAATTTTAATAAAAAATTGCGCTAGCTAATTATATCACAAAGTCAAAGACTCTCTCGTAAATAAACCAACCAACCCCACGATATGTGCAGAGCAATATATTATTTACATTATAAATTCGGTATATTGAGTTAAAATAGTGCTTAAATGCCTGTAAAATTGGCTTATCTTAGAGTCTCTTTATTAGGGCTTAAAAGTAATGAGTAACACGCGTGTAACTATATATGATACTTGAAGCTATACCCAAAGCAATGCAAGGTTACATAAAAGCATACAGAAGCTTAGCAATCTGGCTATTACGAGATAGTATGAGAAGTGTTACGAATATTTTGCTTAACTTTATTACTACTGGATATTCATGAAATTAAATCGCTATGAAAATGCAGAAGCTCAAATCTCTGGAATTATTGACTATTTAACTGCAACTATTTCTACCTGTCTAAAGTCAAAGCCATCATTATGTATTGCAGTATCAGGAGGAAAAAGCCCAATAGCTCTATTTGAAAAGCTTAGCCAACAAGACATTGACTGGAGCAAAATTATAATTACTTTAGTTGATGAGAGATTTGTTGAGACAAATAGCCTGGACAGCAATGAAAGTCTGGTAAAAAACCACCTTTTACAAAATCTAGCAGAGAAAACAAGATTTATAGGACTTAGTAATATCCAAGCAGGTATTGTATCTTCCCGTGACGATGCAGAAAAAAATGTTCCTGAAATCGATATCGCTATTCTTGGGATGGGTGAGGATGGACATACAGCATCAATTTTTCCCTGCTGTAAGGAGTTAAAATCTGCAACTAATTTAAACCAAACTGAGCGTTATGTTATTACTCATCCAGTTACTGCCAATTACTCGCGAATTGGTTTAAATTTAACAGCGTTAATAAAAATCCCCAAGCTAATTTTAAGTATTAATGGAAAGAAAAAACTGGAAGTCCTTGAAAAATCTTTAGAAAATAGAACAAGTCAACTGCCGATTGGGCTATTATTAGCTAACCGGACAGATAGTGAAATTTTTTGGTTTGAGTAAAGTAGGAGAATCATATGCTTCATAATTATCCCCGTCTTGTTAGCGATATTGGTGGAACTAATGCCAGATTTGCAGTAGAGATTGCACCATTTGAATATCAAAATATAAAAGTATTGCAGTGCAATGAATATTCGAGTTTAGCAGAAGCAATAACAACTTACCTTAAAGAAGCTAACCAGACAGATATAAAGCATGCAGCACTGGCTGTTCCTTCACCGATTGTTGATGATACGCTATTTATGGTAAATAGCCCTTGGCATCTATCTTCAATGAAGCAAACTCAAGAAGATGCTAATCTAGAAAGCTTGATTTTCCTGAATGATTTTCATGCCCTTGCCCTATCGATACCGCACATTCCAAAAGAAGAACTCGTAAAAGTTGGTGGGATGGAATCTAACCCGAGTAAACCAATTGCTATTATAGGACCAGGAACAGGACTTGGGATGGCAACATTAATAAAACACCCGATTGAAGAGCAATTCTTCGCAATTCCGGCTGAAGGTGGGCGGTCAAGTTTTGCAGCCGCAAGCGAAGAAGAGTTTGAATTATGGCAATTTATTCATAAACGATTTCATCACGTCTCTGCTGAACGGTTTTTATCCGGTCCCGGACTGCAGCTTATATATGAGGCAATTTGCAACATAAAGGAAGTTGCCATTGACAAAATTCCAAGTCCAAGTGAAATTACTGATTGCGCAATTAATGATCAATGTTATATCTGTCAACAAACCCTTGATCATTTCTGTAGAATACTGGGAACAACTGCTTCTAACCTAGCTTGCATCACTAATGCCTTTGGTGGAGTATATATTGGTGGTGGAATAGTCCCAAGAATCTTAGAGTATTTTATTAAATCCGACTTCCGCTGCCGCTTTGAAGACAAGGGACGCTATCGTTCATTTCTCGAAAAAATGCCAGTTTATGTTATCACCCACAAATATCCCGCAATGCTCGGATCAAGCTATGCATTAGAAACTTATCTGAGTAAGGGATATATACCATAGGAATCTTAATGAATCTAAAAAATGGCGGCTTAATTGCATTAATTTGCATTATAAACATTGTTGGATGTTCAAGTAACAATACTATTAATTCAAGCTGGATGGCGGACAATAAGAAAGCATTATCCCCAAAAAAATTAACAGATGTGGTTATACCTGGTTCACATTACTCAAATGCATACGACATTAATTGGTCACCTAACACACCACTAACGGTCTGCAATGGTGAAACTCATGTACCAGCAAGTAATGCTGCCAAAATTGAAGAGATGATACAAGCAAATCCACAGCAAGCATCAAATTCTGATTTCATTAGTTATTTAAATACACAAACAAATAGTGTTCGCGCCCAGTTAAATAATGGAATCCGCTATTTAGAATTTAAAGTCTGTATTCAAAATGCAAATTATTACACATCAAACTACTATCTCACGGACACTCTCGACAATACTTTTGACCAAATTGCGAGTTTTATAAACAGTAATGATGATGAAATAATATTTATTGATATAGATAATAACATTTATACCGATTATGCAAATTTAACCAATAATGATCTGAATATCTTTCATAATTACCTTCAAACAAAGTTTGGATCATATCTTCTGCCCAAAAAAGACTGGCAGAAATTAACTTTTAAAGACATCTGGAATACAAAACACCGAATTATTCTTATATCATCAAATCCTGTGTTGACTAAATATTACGACGTCTGGGATAAAAATGATATCATAAACCCAATCCCAGATCCTGAATATAATACGATAAAGAAATTAACCCTCATCCAACAAAGCCTACAAAATGAATCGAACCTTGCAAAAGATGGAAAGTTTAATTTAATGCCGATCTATTCAGGGTTTAACCCTGAGCGTGATTCGTTAAACCAACTAAAGATGCAATCTAACGATCATCTGATCATTGATTACTTGCGCTCGTTACCAGCTACCACACCACTAAATATTATCGTTACTGATAAAAAATATAATCGCCTATTAGTAGATTATAGTCTACAAAAAAATTTAGGTATCAAAAAAGCTTCTATAGAGTCTCAATAAAAAAGCTGCTCTTTTGGCAGCTTTAATTATATGGTTTTCCTTACTAACTAAAAAGCTCAAGAAATCCTTCAAGCTCATCAACACTGGCATAATTAATCGTAATTTTGCCATGCCCACCGCGATTATGTTTGATATTAACCATCATGCCCAATTTATCGGCAATAGTTTCTTCTAGTCTAGCAATATCAGGATCTTTTTTAGCTTTATCACGAATAATTTCAGTCCCAAATTTTTGTTCATGCAAGATTCGCGAAACTTTATTTTCAACTTCAGCAGTAGTATATTTCTTGAGAATTATTTCATCTGCCAATTCTAGTTGTTTTTCCATTGATAGTGGTAATAATGCTCTGGCATGCCCCATATCCAGTTTACGCTGCATAAGGTAATCAAGCACTTCCGGACTAAGATTTAATAACCGCAAGGTATTAGAGATATTGCTACGTGACTTACCAGTAACACTAGCTAATGCTTCATGAGTCAAGCCAAACTCATCAATCAACCTTTTATAGCCTTGTGCTTCTTCAACAATATTCAAATCTTTACGCTGAATATTTTCAATCAAGGATACAGCTAACGCTTCCTCATCACTGAAGTCGCGAATAATAGCTGGAATTACTTCAAGCCCAGCAATCTGGCTCGCACGCCAACGACGTTCACCAGCAATTAACTCATAGCGATCTTTACTAACTAGCCTAACTATTACTGGCTGAATTAAGCCATTATGCCTAATTGAAACCGCCAACTCTTCCAAATCTTCCTGATCAAAAACCTGCCTTGGCTGATATTTACCAGGCTGAATCTTATCAATTCTAAGTTCAGTCAGTCCACTTTGATTAATAACCGTATTAGCATCGTCTTTTTGTCTAACATCAATATCAGCCTTTGCTGCTGATAATAACGCATCAAGACCACGCCCTAATCCTTTTACTTTTGCCATATAATTTCTCTATTTTAGCTTATTTAATAACTCTTTGGCACAACGAATATATGCCTGTGCACCAACTGATTCAGAATCCAAGGCAACTGCGGATAATCCATAGCTTGGTGCTTCGGCTAATCTTACAGTTCTTGGGATACTAGCATAAAAGACTTTCTCATCAAAATACTCAACTAACTGTGCTGAAACTTGCTGAGCAAGGTTATTTCTCTTGTCATACATCGTTCGGATAATACCTAGTAACTGAAGTTCTGGATTCAACTTTGATTGGATTCTGGCAATCGTATTTAATAAATCAGTAAGCCCTTCTAATGCATAATATTCACACTGTAAAGGTACTAAAATATGCTTTGCTGCAGATAAAGCATTTATTGTCAGTAAACTTAATGACGGTGGGCAATCGATCAATATAACATCATAATTTGCTGCAACTTTACTTAGTGCGCTACGTAAGCGAAATTCCCGATTATCCAGATCTACGAGTTCAATTTCCGCGCCAGCAAGATTACGGTTTGCACCAAGTAGTTCAAAGCCACATTCCTTCGCTGTAACAGTGGCGTCTAGAACTGAAACATCATTAATCAGAACATCATAAACACTATACTTTAAATTATTTTTATCAATCCCAGCTCCGGTAGTCGCATTGCCCTGTGGGTCGATATCAACAACCAATACCTTTTTTCTTGATAATGCCAAACTAGTAGCAAGATTAAGGACAGTGGTAGTTTTCCCCACGCCACCCTTCTGATTTCCGACAACAATAATATTTTTCATAATTTTTTTATTTTCACCAATACGCGTGGTGCATCAAGATATGGCACCTGCAAATTAATAATTTCACTAGAATAATTATTTAATTTATCAGCCTCATTTAAAGCCTGCTGCGATTTCATCGCTAAATAATAGCCTGAGGCATTTAATAAATGTTCGGTTAATGAAACAAAAAGACTTAAATCAGCAAATGCTCGCGAAGTAATGATATCAAATTGCTGAGTATCATATTTTTCTACCCGGCTATTTACAATTTCAAGATTTGCTAATCCAAGTTCTATCTTTACTTGCCGCAAAAAAGCAATTTTCTTCGAGTTACTATCAATCAAAGTAACTTTAAGATCCGGCTTCATTATCGCAATAATTACCCCCGGAACCCCCATCCCACTGCCAACATCAAGCACAAAGCCATTATTATCCGGCAAATGCGGAATGATACTTAGCCCATCGATCAAATGGAGTATCTTAATCTGACGTGGATTACTAATAGCGGTTAGGCTATATACTTTATTCCACTTAATAAGCATGCTAGCATATTGATTTAACGCAGATAATTGATTCTCAACAAATTCAGTCCCTAGCTTATTAATAGCATCAATAATAATATCAGTCAAGTTATGCTCTATTTTGAATTGTTTAACTGATGATAATCTTCAAATTCACCAGATACTACATAATATGGCTCATTGACAAATAATAACATCTCATGATCGCCACGCGAGTTACCATAGCCATAAGCATAGTCAAAATTTAAATCATTTGACTCCAAATATTCTTTAATTCGTATAACCTTTTGCATAGCATAACAATTTGGCGTAGCCAGTTTCCCGCTAACAACTCCGTTAACAATTTCGATTTCAGTCGCAATAACATGATCAATCTTGTGAAGTTCAGCAAAAAATCGTAAATAAATTGCTAGATTAGCACTAACCAATATTATCCGATGCTTATGTTCACGATGCCACTCGAGTTTTGCATAAGTTTCAGGAATAAGATACTTATTTAGATGGGTAGTTGCAAAATTTTTTGCCTTAATAAGAATACCTTCTTCCTTCCACCCTTTTAAAACTGTCGTCAATGTCCTTTGTTTGGCTTCCTGATTATCAATAATTTTAAATAAATAACTAATAACAATAGGCAGTAACCTTGGTAAATAAGCAATAAATTTTAGAATGCCAACACAATAGATAAGAAATGGAATCAGAGTATCTTTATTTGATAAAGTTCCATCGAAATCAAAATAGGCAACTATCTGGCAGTTCTTATTCATTAATTAGTACAGTCATTAATTATTATCACCCATATGAGCAAGAAGCTCTGCTTGATGCTCAGCAATAAGCGCTCCAGTTAGCTCTTCTAGATCGCCATCCATGATATACTCAAGCTTATAAAGAGTAAGATTAATTCGATGATCCGTCATCCGTCCCTGTGGGAAATTATAAGTCCGAATCCGCTCCGATCTATCGCCTGAACCAACCAAGCTTTTACGCTCCGCCGCTTCCTTAGCTTGCTGTTCACGTAGCTGGACATCTTTTATTTTGGTTGCCAATAATGACATTGCCCGCGCTTTATTTTTATGCTGCGACCTATCATCTTGACATTCAACCACAATTCCAGTCGGCAGATGAGTAATCCTGATTGCCGAATCAGTCTTATTTACGTGCTGACCACCAGCGCCAGAAGCTCGGAACGTATCAATTCTTAAATCAGCTGGGTTAATCTCTACTTCAGCTACCTCATCGGCTTCGGGCATAATCGCAACTGTGCATGCTGAAGTATGAACTCTTCCCTGTGATTCTGTAACTGGTACTCGTTGTACCCGATGTGCGCCTGATTCAAATTTAAGCCGCGCATAGACACCCGCACCAATAATTCGGGCAATTATCTCTTTATAGCCCCCCAAATCGGAATCAGTAGCAGAAATAGTTTCAACCTGCCAGCCCATCCGTTCTGCATAACGTGAATACATTCTGAATAAATCTGCTGAAAACAATGCTGATTCATCACCACCAGTACCAGCTCTAATTTCAAGATAAATACTTTTGTCATCATTGGCATCTTTAGGCAATAAGAGCTTCTGTAAATCAAGTTCTAATTGCTCAATTTGCTCTTTGGCACTACTAATTTCCGCTTGAGCAAAATCTTTCATTTCCGGATCAGACAATAATTCTTCGGCAGTTTTCAAATCATCGGTAGATTTTTGATATTCTTTAAATTTATCAACAACTGGCGTTAACTCGGCATACTCTTTATTTAACTTGGTAAATTGCTGCATATCATCTGTTACTTCCGGAGTAGAGAGTAAATCAGATAATTCCTGTTGCCTTTTGGTCAAAATACTTAATTTATCAATTACACTTTGCTTCATATCAATTAATTAGCCTCTAATCCATATAGATAATTTACCAAATCAATCAAATTATCCTGTAGCTGCTCATTACTGCTACATAATTTTACTGTTGGCATGTGTAGTAAGCGGTTAGTTAACTGAATTGATAACTGGCGCATTACATCATTTGGTGATTCACCATTTAATAACTGTTTTTCTGCAGCGGCAAGACTTTCTCTACGAATGGAATCACTATCATCACGTAGTCTTTTAATTAAAGGCGATAAGCCTCTCTTGCGTTGCCATGCTCGGTAGTCATCAAGTTTACCAGAGATTATTTCCTCTGCCGCAGCCGCAGCTAGCTTGCGCTTTTCAATACCAACATCAACCAATGCTGCAATATCATCTACGGTTACTAATTGTATATTCTGATGGTTTTTTAAATTCTTATCAGCAACAAGTGGCATTGATAAATCAATAATCAACTTTGAAATATTATTTTCAATCTCAGTTAGTAAAGTATCTTCATTTATGAGTAAGTGATTACTTGAGCAGCATAATACCAAAATAGCATAATCGCTCACGATTTCTGGTAACCGATTAAGATCTACGGCATTAGCATTAATCTTTATAGCAAGAGCCTCAGCATTAGCTAGAGTTCGATTGGCTACAGTCACTTGCTCCAGATTAAGATAGTTGAAATGCGGTGCAATCTGTTGCATCATCTGCCCTGCTCCGACAAATAACACGTTGGAGTTGGGAAGCTTATTAAGCGTATTTTCAACTAAATTAGCAACAGCATGTCCCATCGAAATAGCCACATTATTGATTGAAGTGTGATAGCGCACTTCTTTCTCAATCGCTAATGCCATCTGAAATAAACCAGATAACTGACTGCCAAGCGAGTCGCTCTCTAGAGCGAGATCCATTGCTCCCTTTATCTGCGCAACAATTTCACTTTCACCAAGCACCATAGAATCAAGCCCGGAAATCACACGAAACAAGTGATGGGCACATTCTTCACCATGCAAAATATAGCTATGATTCCTAACTGTGCGCGGACATACACTATGCATATCACATAAAGAATTAATCACAAAATCAATATCTTTTGCAGTACAGTATAATTCTGTTCGATTACATGTTGATAACAGCAAAGCTTCATTTACAATACCGGATTTTTTTAATCGTTTAAGGACATGGCTAACTTCTTCGCTAGCAAATGCCAGACGGTCACGTAATTCAAAATCTGCTGTCTGATAATTAAGTCCAAAGACTACTGGTTGTAACATAAATTTAAAAAACTTCCAACAAGCATTTTCTATATGATCTAATTTTTAATATTCTGGTTAATCTGTTTGACAAAGTCAGAATTAACTGAGCCACTTAAATACCTCAGCTGAATCCTTGCCATTAAATATTGATAACGGGACTGTTGATAGGTCTGAAATGTCTGATAATAATTTTTTTGAGAATTAACTAAATCAACACTATTCCTTACACCAACCTGATAACCCAATTGATCTGAATCAAGTTTAGTTTTCGCTGACTTTAGTGCTGTCTGTTGTGCTTTAACAATATTCACTCCATTTTGCACCTGCCAATATGTATTCCGGGTATTCTGATCGGTCTGCCGCTCAACGCTAACCATTTGTTGCTTTGCTGCAACCAAGCTTGCACGCGCCTGACGAACCTGAGCATTAACACCGCCCCCCTGATATACCGGAACTGCTACCTGAGCACCAACACTACCAACAGAATAGCTTGATAACGGTGTCCCAGGAATATTACTACCATCATTAGCAGAATTTAAAGTACTACTATCAAGGCTTCCGATTCCCTGGTTTTGGTAATTTGCAATAACATTAAGTGTTGGCAAATGTCCTGAAATCGCAATATTTACATCCTCATCCGCCATTGCAACCTGTTTATCCGCTACCTTCACATTCAAATTCCCTGATTCAGCCATCGCAGACCAAGTATCAACATTTGCTGGTTTTGGTGTTTCAAGGTTAATTGTATCCTTTATTGACTGAATTTGCTCAGGATCAAGCCCAGTTAAATTCCTGAATATATTTTTTTTATTTATTAATTCATTGGTTGCCTGAATTTCCTGCGCAGCAGAAGAATCATAGCCAGCCTGAGCATCATTAACATCAGCAATCGTGACACTACCAACTTCAAAAGCCCTTTTAGCCTGATTCATCTGTTTCTCAAGCGCTTCTTTAGTTTTTTGAATTGCAGTTAGCGTATCTTTAGCATATAAAACATCAAAATATGCTTGCGAAACTGTCACCATCAACTGCTGCTTGGCATTTTCAAGCTGAAGTTCAGTCACCATCCCAGCATATTTACCCTTGCTATAAGAAGAGAACTTGCTAAAATCAAAAGCAACTTGAGATAAATTTGCAGTCATAAGCCCTTGATGGTATAAAGCATAGTCACCACTTTGGTTAAAATAATTTTCACTTAAAGTACCCGTAGCATTAATTTGTGGTAATAACTTTGCCATCGCAATATTTTTTTGCTCCTGACCAGCATCATTACTGGCAATAGTTTTCAGGTAGTCGGCATTATAGGTTAAAGCTTGCTGATAAGCATAGGCAAGATCAAATGCATTAGCGTTATAACAAAGAGTTGGTAGCAATAAAATTAACAGTTCCTTTTTCATTCAAATTTCCCCATTGGCGACTCTTCACTTATCCGATATGTCCAAGCATATAATGCAGGTAAGAAGATTAATGTCAGTAAAGTAGCAACAAATAACCCCCCCATCATGGCAACCGCCATAGGTCCCCAAAATACACTTTTAACTAAGGGTATCATCCCAAAAATTGCTGCCGCTGCTGTTAACATAATAGGACGGAATCGACGTAATACTGACATCTTGATTGCCTCATATGGAGTATCCCCAGCTTTTATATCAGTTTCAATCTGATCAATCAAAATTACCGAATTACGCATAATAATCCCAAATAAGGCAATTACCCCAAGTGTGGCAACGAAGCCAAATGGCTTATCCAAAGCAATCAGAGAAATGGTAACGCCAATTATTCCTAGCGGTGCGGTTGCCAATACTAATAAAGTACGTTTAAAGCTATTTAACTGCAACATCAGTAAAGTAAGAACAATTAATACGCAAAGCGGATACATTTTAGTGATTGGTCCATTAGCTTTAGCCGTAGACTCAAGGCTACCACCAACATTGATATGATACCCAAATGGCAAAGTTTTTTCCAATGCCTGTAATTTTGGATAAATTTGCATTGCCACATCATTACCTTGAGCTCCCTCAACAACATCTGAACGGACAGTAACAGTTGGAACCCGATTGCGGCGGAATTTTTTACCTGGTTCAGAGAAAAATTCAATCTTAGCAATTTGTCCAACAGGAATAAAAAAATTGTTTGCGGTCTGAACCATCATATTGGTTAAATTATTCACCTGCACCCGTTCAGTCTTATCCAATTGAGCTATCAATGGAATTGTCTCGTCACGTTCAAAATAATAAGTCATAGTAGCGCCAGACAAAAGCATGTTTAGTTGCTGCTCAAGATCAGTGGATGAAATTCCAACTTGTTGAGCTTTGCTCTGATTAACTACAACGTGCATTGAACGCAAATCTTCACCCCAATCGACATTAACACCTAGAGTATTCGGATTAGCACGCATAATGCTTTCTACTTGATCCGTAATTTGCAAGACCTTACGATAATCAGGTCCTGAAACACGGAATTTTACTGCATAACCTACAGGATCACCCATTTCCAAAAGATTAACCCTGGACCTAGTATCTTGAAACTCACGTTTAAGTATTTCCTGCAAGCGTTCGCGAATTTTATCGCGCCCAGCCTCCCCACCACTAGTCATTACCAGAAACTGAGCAAAATTAGCATTTTGTTGCTGTACATCAAGAGATAGATAAAACCGCGGAATACCGTCACCAATAAATGTAGTTACCGAGGTAATACCGCTTTCTTTTAACAATATCTTTTCAAACCTAAGCGCTTGCGACTCGGTATTATAAATTGATGCTGATTGTGGCAACCACATATCCACGGTCAATTCTGGTCGATCTGAAGAAGGAAAAAACTGTTGCGCCACGAATGCTTTAAACATCAATAATGCAAAGATAAAAATCCCAACTGTACCCAAAACAACCATCCGTTTATAACGGATAACCACCTTCAGCAAATTCTTGAATTTTGTATAAAATGGCGTGCCAAACATGTCACCGTCATGATGTTGTGCACCTTTTTGCTGCAATTTCTCCACTGGCAATAAGTGATAGCCCAAATATGGAGTAAAAATAACAGCAACAATCCAAGATACAACCAGAGAAATACCAGTTACCGCAAAAAGAGAGAAGACATACTCCCCGGTAGTAGAGTCATTTAAGCCAACTGGCAGAAAGCCAGCCACTGTGATTAAAGTACCAGAAAGCATGGGAAAAGCAGTTGAGGTATAGGCAAAAGTAGCCGCCTTAAATTTATCATAGCCTTCCTCCAGCTTTGATACCATCATTTCTACCGCAATAATTGCATCATCAACAAGTAAGCCAAGCGCAATAATTAAGGCACCTAATGAAACCCGTTGTAGTGCAATCCCATATATTTTCATGATTAAAAACGTAACAGATAATACCAGAGGTATTGAAATTGCCACGACTATCCCAGTACGAAAGCCTAAACTAATGAAGCTAACGATTAAAACAATAGCGATAGCTTCAAATAATGCTTCAACAAATTCATTTACTGCTTCATGCACGACGTGCGGCTGATTACTCACCACCTCTTCAGTTATTCCAACTGGAAGCTTATTTTTTATTTCTGCAAAACGTTCCGCAACTTTAGTTCCAACAACTATTACATCGGCTGTTTTTTGTGGTACAACTTCAAGTAATATTGCCGCTTTTCCATTATTTCTAATTAATGTCTCAGGTGGATCAACAAATTCACGTTTAACATCAGAAATATCCCCTAATCGGAAAACCTTCCCATTTACAGAAATTGGTAAACCTTTTACCTCCTCCAAAGTACTAAAATTACCTGTTACACGTACTGGAATATCATCACCTTTAGTCGTGAAACTGCCAGAAGCATTCACAGCATTTTGTGACTGAATTGCACTAAGTACCTGCTGCAAACTAACCCCAAGGGAGGATAGCCTACTACTGGAGAGATTAACTGTTATTTGTTCTTGCTGATTTCCATTTATATCAACCTTCATTACACCATCGATGGTTAAGATTTCCCTCTTTACATCTTCAACAACGCGCCGCAGCTCTTCGTAATTATAATCATGGGCACTAAAGGCATAAATATTACTATAGGTATCACCAAACTCATCGTTAAAATATGGTCCCTGTACCCCGGATGGGAGTGTAGACTTCATATCACTAATTTTTTTTCTTACCTGGTACCAAGAATCGCTAACAGCATTCCCTCGTGTTGTATCCTGCAAATTAATCGTAAGTAATGCCGCCCCCGGAGTTATTTGAGTTGAAATATAATCTAAAGTTGATAACTCAAGTAGTTTTTTCTCAATCTTATCAACAACCTGCTCCTCCATTTGTGCTTCAGTAGCTCCTGGCCATTTAACTGATACCAGCATCGCCTTAATGGTAAAATCTGGATCTTCTTTCTGATTTAATTCAGTGTAGCTTAAAATTCCCATAATAAACAGAATAACCAGAAAATATTTTACCAAGGGCTGATTTTTCAATGACCATTCAGACAGATTCAAGTCTTTGAGCGACATGTAGGCATAACCTTTTTAGTATAGTATATAAAGTCCTTATTATAGCAGATATAGCAGCCAAAACATAAGCAACATTTTTCACATAGAACTTTCATGGATAATGTATAATTATCGAAATTTTTATTTATGACACTATAAAAATAAGGCATTGTTAATGAGAAATCTCGCTTTTAGTCTAATGATAATCACCAGCAGTAGTTTTGCTTCAAGTTCAGCGTGGCTCAATGCTAGCCAATACTACTCAAAAAATAGTCTCAGCAACCTGTCCTATTTAAAACAAACCAATCCAAATGATATTGTAATCGAATATTTTAATGCTGCTGCAAATCTTGGTTCAAATAATCCGGAACCAGCAGTTAGTCTAATTAATAAGTATGGCGATGACAATTACTTTAGCGTAGACTTAATGCATCAGCTACTCACTTATTTTTTTAGCAATCAGAGTTGGAAGCAGTATATTGCAGTTTACAATAATTTACCAACAAAGCAAGCTTCTATAAATGAAACCTGTGGTTATGATACTGCTAATTTTGCGCTTTCCAATGGAAATAGCGACAAAAGTGACTATAAATGGTTGGTCAATAATAAAATGCCTCTTTGGTGCATCTCACTAGTTGCATCACGACTCAACGATGGTAGCCTAAGTAAAAATTATTTACAGCCATTTCTTAATAATCTCGTAAATAATGAACAAACAGCACAGTTCAATCAATTAGCAAGTACCTTCAATTATAATAAAGTAAACTTCTCCGCCAGTGTACCAGCTACCAGTTTAAGTAATCGTTACCAAATAATCTATCGCATAAGTAATCTTGCTGAAAAAGATCCAGAACGTGCTTATACTGAGCTAGCAAACTCGGGAGCAGATAAACTTACTCGCCAGTACATGTTCAACCAAATTGCAGCCAACCTAGCTGCAAAACAGATGTTTGCGTTAGCAAAAAAAGCTATTGACAATGGTAATGACGATTATCTATCCGATGAGGAATATGAGTGGCGGGTTCGTACTTATCTCTCAGGTGCTAACTGGCAAGATGTATTAGATACAATAAACGCCATGCCAGTAAAATTACAGGAAAAATCAGTCTGGCTATATTGGAAAGCTTACGCGCTTAGTAATTTAGGAGAAAAAAGCACTGCAAAACAAGTTTTAGAAAAGATCCCCGCTGATTTTAGCTATTACTCACTTTTAGCACAATCAGAATTACATAAATCACCAGATATTGATGCAGCACCACCAAGTGGTAAGCTGTCAAGCATTGACTATGCTAGCGATGCAAATACAAGTTTTAATCTATATACACTAGGTAAAAAAAATGGTAACGCCAATTTGGTACGCCTTGCGACTCAAAGTTTATATTATATAATTAGTCGCTCAAATGATCGCGATATAAGTATCATAAGTAAAACCGCGCTAGACATGGGCTGGAATGAGATGAGTATTTATGCCGGAAATAAATGTGGTTCAAAATATGCAAGCCTAAGCTTTCCAATTTTATTTAGTCAGCAATACAAACGTTATAGCCAGTCATACAATATTAGCATGAGTTACCCAATGGCAGTAACTCGTCAGGAAAGCCGTTTTAATCCCAATGCGCTCGCAGCTGATGGAGGCGTTGGATTAATGCAGATAATGCCTGGAACAGCCAGTTACATTGCTAAAAAAACAGGCTCAAGCAATTGTTATAAAAATTATGATTGTAATATAAAATTTGGTTCATGGTATTTGGGGCATCTATATGATAAATTTGGTAATAACCTCATTTATGCTACCGCAGGATATAATGCCGGACCTGGCCGGGCACACAGATGGCAGCAAGCATTTAACTCGCTCGATAACCGAATCCAAATTGAACTAATACCGTTTAAGATTACACGTGACTACGTACAAAAAGTTGTTACCAATAAGATTATATACGATGCCAGACTAAATAATAACAGTCAGGTTGATTTAATTGACTACCTAAACCGAATGAATACCAAAGATTCAACGTACATCATTGATGATGACAATAGCAACGGTGATGGTTCGTTAAACCAGTAAAATGGAAATCTACAAAGTTGGTGGTTATATCAGGGATAAACTACTTGGCTTATCCCCTAGTGATTGTGATTATGTCGTAACTGGTGCAACTAGAGAAGAAATGCAAAAATGTGGATATATTCAGGTTGGTAGGTATTTTCCAGTATTTCTTCACCCTCAAACCCGTGAAGAGTATGCATTAGCACGCTCTGAAATAAAAAATGGGCAAAGGCATCAGGACTTCACTATCAATGCTGCGCCTGAAATCTCGCTTGAAGAAGATCTATTCAGACGAGATCTGACTATCAATGCAATTGCTGAAGATAAGAATGGCAATCTTATTGACCCCTATGGCGGAATAAAAGACCTTAAGCTAAAAGTCCTCCGACACATTTCTCCAGCCTTCAAGGATGACCCATTACGGATATTACGTATAGCAAGATTTGCTGCAACACTTGGTTTTCAAGTAGCAAGTGAAACAATGCTTCTATTAAAAGAAATGGCAGCTGAAAAAGCTGGACTTCATATTAGTAGAGAGCGGGTAATCCGTGAGCTAGAGATCGCCTTTGCAGGTAAATTTACTAGTAACTTTTTTTATACATTGGATGATAGTCATAATTTGGAAGTTTTCTTCCCAAATTTATTTTTAACCCCTTCCTTAGAAAGCTTGAAAAAATTAGCTTTTTTCCTAGATAATGCAATAAGCTCAGAGCAAAAATATACAGCCTTATCAATACTAATTACGAGAGAGCATCGACTAATAAAGTTAATTAGCCTAAATAAAAAACAAATAGCATATATCCGCAATTGCCAAGATATTTATGACAATCTAGCCGTTAATATGGATAGCCAAAATATACTGGCATTATTAAGAAAAACGAATAGCCTCCGAGATCTAGAAGTATTTGAAAATATTATCACTAACCTACAATGGTTTATTCAAATTAATAACGCTCCAGCTTGGCAAAACCTAGAACTAAAGATTTTATTAAGAGCAGCCAAAGCTTTACAATATATTCCTAAACAACTTATAACTGAAAAAATAGCAAACCATGATATAATTGAGCGCACTCATAAATGGCAGCTAGAAACAATTAATAATGTCAAGGTTAGTATATGTTAAGCACTCATTATATAGAACATATTAATACGCTTCTTGAAGTTTTTCTGATTTGTGGGGTTACTGCATGTTCAATTAGCGGCGCCCTACGCGCGATAGATTCCCGAATGGACATTACTGGAGCACTACTTTTGGCATTTGTTATTTCAAATGCTGGTGGAACCTTCCGCGATCTAATTCTTAATGCCCCGGTGTTTTGGATCAAAAGTCATTTTTATATTTGGCTAAGTATTGCGATTGGCGCTGCAACATTTATTCTTTGTTCATTTAATACTAGGCTATTAACCAGCCGAACTCTAAATAAACTTGTTCTTATCACTGATGCCATAGGGCTAGGAGTTTTTTGTCTGGCTGGGATTGAAAAGTCATTTCTTATGGGACAAAACTTTTCTATCGCAGTTATAATGGGAATGTGGACAGCTGTTGGTGGTGGGATTATCGCAGATGTAATTGCAAATCGGGTTCCATTGGTATTTTCAAGTGAGTTATATATTACTGTATCACTAGTAGGTGGTATTTTATATATAATTTTAAGTAGTATGATGTTACACGCATTAGCAGCTTTTATTGCTGTGCTATTTATGGTTGCATTAAGAATCATGAGTGTAAAATACGGCTGGAAGCTCCCAATAATCAAAACCTGAAACACGATTCATTTACACTTTAGATAGTTTAAAAGTATAAAATCAGTAAATTAGCATGATTATAAATTGATAAAAGCAGTTGATTTATATAAAAAATTTGAATTTTATAGCTTTTTGTCGCAGTATTTTTATCGTTACATAACAATATCTTATAAAAACTACTGTTTTTTTTAGCAAATTCAATTTGACACCACCTGTAGGCTTTGGTATAACTATGTCTGTATATGTTTTTAATTAATTTTTTGGAGCATTTTATGAATAAGGCAGAACTAATTGAAGCTATAGCAAAAAAAGCTGATATTTCCAAAGTAAAAGCTGGTGAAGCTATTGATGCTTTTGTAGCTAGTGTAACTGCTGCACTTAAAAAAGGTGATACAGTAACTCTAGTTGGTTTTGGTTCATTTTCTACAGCTGCTCGCGCTGCACGTGTAGGTCGCAACCCTAAAACAGGTAAAGAGATCAAGATTGCAGCAACAGTTACCCCTAAATTCAAGCCAGGTAAGTCTTTAAAAGAAGCTGTTGCATCTGGTAAAAAGAAATAATTTAAAAATTCTTTTATAAAGATGCTATTATTGGCATCTTTTTTTATTTTAAATAGATATTAATAAGACGGTAAGGATCAATGAAGCAAATACATAAAATATCTATTCTTATTGCTATAAGTCTAGGATTAAGTAATTGTGCGACTAACTCAAGTAAATCCTATAAAGGAAAAAAAACCATTCCGAAAGTTCCAACTAAGCAAGTTCCAGGAGGAACAACTGATAATTGGCGCTATCTAGGAACTAGTCAGGATGGGCAAATTGCGGTTGAAATTAGTGAATCAAGCATTAATAAAACTGCACAGAATGTAAAATTTCAAGATCGTAAGACCCTTACAAATGCCCCAAAAACCAAGAATACAGGAACTCTTGGCAACTATAAGTATAGCTTATCTTGGTGGAATATGGACTGCCTAAATAAGCAATACTATATAAACAATACTACCATTTATGATGACTATGGTAAATTGCTTAAAAATTACAACTTTAGCAGTACCCAAGCCATAAATATTAGTAGCGGCTCAATCGCAGAATTGCAATATAATTATGTTTGTCAAGGACTTAATCGGCAAATTGGCTACTAAATCCAGCGTTCTCATTGCATGAAAATGGAGCATATATTCTTCCTGTCAAATATCTTGTCATCGTTTAAGGATGATATGATAAAATGTCTATACTGTATTAACTTGAAAGCTGGACTGGATTATGTCGAATTATCTCAAAATTATCATTTCTGGAGCGTAACTCTTCGGCAATATCGTGAACTTTATGGTTATAAAGAGGCTAAGGTTTTAACTTCAGCTTTAGGCATCCAGCCAGCCATGACTTGCCGCATCCATGAACATGATTATTTTATCGGGTGAAAGCGTAGCTTTTAATGCTTCATAGGTTTTGATAAACAATTGTTGTTTTTCTTCAGCTAATTTGCTGTTACTACCCAGCCCCCTATAAAATACAGTGT
>FRDC01003283.1_pt2 | contig 30165 bp, 28 predicted proteins | sample 1106171 | NCBI WGS metagenome assembly FRDC01 (sample SAMEA3930566, study PRJEB13176) | freshwater metagenome | biome: Drinking water system; feature: drinking water; material: water | place: Singapore | collected 2014-12-20 | reverse complement strand
AAAGGCGAGGATGAGAGAGACCATCATGTTGTTGATGAAGATGATCATCAGTCCTGTGATCAGGATCAAAATGAGGAAAAGTCCGATTCGTATTTGCTCGAGACGCTGATGGCGCTGCGCTCGTAACTGACGAGAGGATTTCATCTTAAGAGGACTCTTTCAGGGTTCGGATTTCCCGTTTTAATTCAGAGACCTTGTCTGCCGTCTCTTTGAGTCGGCGGCCCAACACTTCACTCAATCGGAGGAGAATTTTGTTTCCTGTCACCGGGTTGCGCGCGGCAATCTCGAGCAGGTCCGGTTTAAAGAATCCAATGAGGGCACATTCGTCTACAGCCGTTGCCGAGGCCGAACGTCGTCCTCCTTCTTCTACGAGCGCGATTTCGCCAAAGAAATCCCCTGCGCCTAGCCGCGTGATTGTTAAAGATCCGCTGCCTGTGTCTTCAACTTGCAGATCCTCCACATGGACATCCACCAAGCCACGGCTGACGATGTACATGCCGATCCCGATTTCTCCTTGCCGAAATATGCTCTCGCCGGCGGCATAGGTGCGGACATGGACGAGTTCCTTCAGAAACCATAGTTCACTCGCATTGAGGGAGGAGAAGATGTAGTTCTCTTTTAAAATGGAGATGAGTTCTTGCTCGCGTTTGTCTCGGCGAAAGAGATTAGCCCAAACGGAATTCACCATAGAGGACGCCCCGCAGTCTGAAAGAGAGAATTTTTGAGGATCCATCCAACGGTCCCCGAGGAGAGAGAAACCTGCGCCCAGTCTCCGTAAGATTGCAGCAGTTCAACTTGTTGCCCTTGTAAAGCTTCAGAGAGCTGTTGGGCTTCCTTGTCGGGCGTGAGGCGAACAGAAACAGTCTCGGCAACTATGGTTGCTCGTGGGCAGCGTTGGTCGATCCACTTAAGGGTCATCATTCCCAATAGCAAAAGAAAGCAGGTGCTTAAGAGAGCGGCAGAAGACGGGAAGGGAATGCCATTGCCCTCGAGTTCCTCCGCGCTGAGCTCGCGCCGTTTTGCAAAATAACGAAGCCAGAGGAAGCCCCCAGCAGAGAGGGTTAACCAAAGCACAAAAAAGTAGGCCGACCAGGATACTGGAGCCGCCCACCGCGTCTGGATTTGGTTCCAAAGACTTTCGTCCACCTCTTGCCGAGAGCTAGGAAGTTCTGAATCTAAGATAGCTAAGGATTTACTGGCTTCTCGCAAATCCGGACGAAGAATTAATGCTTTGCGCCAACAGGCTGCGGCCCAGCCTTTCTGACCCAACCGATAGTGGGCTAAGCCCAGATTATACAGGATATGGGTATTCTGTGGTTCTTCACTGAGAGCTTTTTCAAATTCAACGACGGCATCGGCAAACTTTTGTGTTTGAAGAAGCCCGAGGCCATTTGTAAACGCATCTGCATCTCGCGTTTCGGCCTTCAGAGAGCAGCAAAAAGCTGTTACGATCAGTAGCATTCTCATGACAGTTGAGTCTAAGATTCGCTTGGTTTTCTGTCCAGTGGAGCTTCGGAATTGAATGGATATGACTCGAAAGGAAATCACATGAAAACCCTCGGGGAAAAGTTAAAGACCTCTTCGGAAGTAAAAAAGCTTATTTCTGATCTGACCCATCAGGTGATGGCCGTCAGCGAACAGATTCGTGGGCCGCAGACAGCCCGCCCTGAAAATCAGGCGCAGTTTCAGAGCCGCCTTCAACAGATTGGCAAGGACCGAGGGCGTCCCTTGTTTTACGAGTATGTCGGTTCGGGCATTGGCCGTGGACCTTATGTCGAACTCGAAGACGGAAGTGTGAAGCTGGATTTGATTAATGGAATTGGCATTCACATTCTTGGTCATTCTCATCCGAGCGTGATTCAAGCGAGTTTGAGAGGAGCCCTGCAAGACGTTGTCATGCAGGGAAATCTGGAGCCAAACACCGAGTATTGTTCATTCACGAGTAAGATTGTGTCTCTTGCTTCGCGCAATTCGCGCCTCCGACATGCATGGCTTGCGACTTGTGGATCTATGGCCAATGAAAATGCGTTGAAGATTTGTCGCCAGAAGCGGACTCCCGCGCGCAAAATTTTAGCGATGAGCTCGGCGTTTGCCGGTCGCTCCACCATGATGGCGGAGATTACCGATAATCCCGATTTTAAGGTCGGGTTGCCGAACTACAATGAAGTTCTGCGCATTCCATTTTACGTAAAGGCGGATGCGCGAAGTTCTGAAAAATCTCTTGAAATCATGCGTAAGCACATTGCGGAAAATAAGGGCCAAATATGCACTTTCACCTTTGAACCGATGCAGGGTGAGGGTGGTTACCGTGTGGCCCCTCGCGAGTATTTCGTTCCTCTTTTGGAACTGGCTCGAGAAAATAAAATTCCAATTTGGGTCGATGAAGTTCAGACGTTCACGCGGACGGGAAATTTCTTTGCGTTTGAGACTTTGGGCTTTGGTGATTACGTCGATTTGTGCACGATTGCCAAAACGGCTCAAAACGGCGCCACGCTGTACACAGAAGAATTCAACCCAGCTCCTGGTTTGATTGCCGGAACTTTTTCGGGATCGTCTGTTTCGTTGGAAGCGGGTCAAGAGATTTTGCGTATTTTGGATGAAGAAGGCTATATGGGGCCGTCTGGGAAGATCGCCCATGTTCATAAAGAGTTCATGACGATGCTTCAGCGTCTGAGTGAAACGACTTGCAAAGGACGGATTTCAGAGATTGAGGGACTGGGCTTGATGATTGCGTTCACCCCTCTCGATGGGAGTAAAGAGACCCAGGGAAAAATGCAAAAAACACTCTTCAAAAATGGTCTTGTCGCCTTTGGTTGTGGGCACGATCCTTACCGCATTCGATTCTTGGTTCCGGCGATTATTAGTGATCAAGAGATAAAAGTGGCTGGCGAGTTGATTGAAAAATCCCTCTTGGAATTGTGAACATCCTCCTGTCTTGAAATGGACAGGGGGCGATGGTTTAATGCCGACTGTGAACTTCGTCGATCTCTGTCGAAAACTGATTTCGTTTGATACATCGCCTTCTCATGGGAACGAAGAGTGTGCGCGATGGATTGCGGACTACGCACGCGGATGCGGGTTTCGAGTTGAATTGCAGACAGAAACGTTGGCTGGCGTCCGCCAGGCTAACGTTATTCTCAGAGCGGGGCCTCCTGCCGAGCAAGAGCTCCTGCTTCAGACTCACTTAGATACGGTTGAGCCTGGGACATTTAGCTTATGGACCAAAACACAGAGCAATCCATTCAATGCTAGCATTTACGGGGACACCCTCTATGGTTTGGGTTCCGCTGACACAAAACTGGATTTTGTTTGTAAGCTTGAGGCCGCAAAAGATTTTCTGCATACAAAGCTTCGTATGCCATTTGTGATCGCCGGGACTTTTGGCGCCCACTCTGGCATGGCGGGGATTGTTCGTTTGGTCCGAAAAAAAATGGTCAATGCGAAGATGGCGCTTATTGGCGAGCCCACGTGTTTGGAGCTTGCGGGGGCGGCCCAAGGGCTGGCCGTCGTCGAAGTGACCATTCCTTTTTCAAGAGAAGAGCAAGAGTACAGAAAGTCCCATGATCTGCTTGAAAGCGCCTCGACTCAAAGCAAGCTGTTTCATGGCCGTTCGGCCCACTATTCAGCGCCCTCTCTAGGTACCAATGCCATTGTGAAAATGTTCGACTATCTGGTTCAACTTCCACAGGGTATAGCCATCATGGACATGGATGGCGGGGTCAGCCACAATACGGTTCCCGCGTCGGCCTTTTTAGAGATTGACCTTGTTGGTGGTTTTGGTGAGTCGGTGGTCCCGAAGATCAAAGCGCTCGTTGAAACGATGCGAGAGGTGGAGGCAGAGTTTGTCAAATACCCTGCCGAGGGCTTTGAACAATCTCTACCCACCCTGAACATTGGAACTATTCGAACATTTGACGACAATATTACGGTGTTGGGATCTTGCCGGATTCCTCCTTCGGTTCCTCAGGAAATATACGAAGGATGGATGGCGCGTTTGAAAGCTTCGTGTGAGAAACAAGGGGCTGGGTTTAGTGTGAAAGACCTAAAGACACCCTTTTCCAGTCTCTCATCTTCAGATTTCTTAAAAGGGTGTCGGGATCTCATGCTAGCGTTGGATTTGCCAACAGAGCTCAAATCACTTTCTGCGGCGACTGAAGCCAATGTTTTAAGCCGTTGGGGTATAGAATGCGTTGTGTTTGGTCCGGGGCAAAGTGTCGGCAATTCACATGAACCCAACGAAAGAGTTAGTATTGAACAACTAAACCGTGCGACGGAATTCTACAGAAACGCTATCAAAAGATTTTGTTTATGAACTTTATAGTCCGCAATGCTCGCCTTGAAGATTTAAGTCAACTTTTTGATCTGGCTCGCCAGTTCACGCTTTTGAACTTGCCGGCCGACAAAAGCATTCTGAGCCGCAAACTTGAGAAAAGCATGGCTTCGTTTAATGGCGATTTGCCGAAAGAAGAGGCGGAGTATCTTTTTGTCCTCGAAGATGTCGAGAACAGTTTTGTGGCTGGCTCCGGAATGATTTTGGCGAAGAATGGAACGCCTCAATCCCCGAATTACAGCTTCAAAATTCTTAAGAAAGAGCGATTTTCAAGAGACTTAGGGGTTGGATTTATCCATCAGATTTTGCGGTTATACGCCAATACAGATGGGCCAACAGAATTTGGTGGATTGGTTTTAGACCGTGGTTACCGACGTCGCCCTGAGAAGCTGGGTCGAGTGATTAGTCTCTCTCGCTTCGGTTATGTTGCTCTTAACGAAGATCGTTTCGAGAATGAAGCCCACGCAGAATTGGCGCCGCCCTTGACCGATGAAGGTCGAAGTGAATTTTGGGAGTCTTTGGGACGTCGATTTACAGGGATGCCCTACAAAGAGGCGGATCAGATTTCCTCACAAAATAACCAGTTTATCCAAAGTTTGTTTCCGGAAGAGGACATTTACCTTTGCCTTCTGGACAGCAAGGCGCGGTTGGTCCTAGGCCGGGTGGGTGAAGAAACTCAACCGGCTCTTCATTTGCTCAATAAAATTGGTTTTAAGTATAAAGAAGAAGTGGACCCTTTTGATGGAGGTCCACATCTGGGATGTCCTATGCGGGATGTTTCCATTGTAAAAAAGGGTCGGATGTTGAAGGCAAAACGCCGAGATGTCGCGTTTCGTGGGATGGCTTTAGCCGCGGTCTGCAGAGACTTACAGTATCGATGCGTATGCACGGCATACAATGTAACAGGAGAAGAGATCACTCTTCCCGAGCAGGCCTGGTCTCTCTTGGAGCTTTCGGAAGGCGAAGAAGTTTTTATTTCGCCGATTGGTTAATTTTTATCGAGAGCGCAGCGTAGCAGATCGGAATGCGCTTTCGCAGGAAGGTGAATATGCAAACGATCACTTCATTGGGCGATTATATTGACGGCCGATTTGTTCCTGTCGAAGACGGGGACGCGCAGATCGCGATTCAGAGTCCGGCAGATTTGAAGGACACCGTCTTTCGTACAGAAGTGAGTTTTGATCATATTGAGCAAGCCTGTTTTGCCGCTCGCGCCGCCTTTAAGTCATGGGCTCGCCTGCCGTTTTCTGAAAGAAAAGATCATCTTCTGAGACTCAAAGAGGTTTTCCAGGCGCATGAGGCAGAATGGGCCGAGATTATCTCTCGTGAAACGGGCAAACCTCTTTGGGAGGCCAAGACAGAAACAAAGGCGATGATCGGCAAGATCGACATCACTTTGAACCACTCGATGAAACTGGTCGCCGAAGAAAAAGTCGAAGGGGCTCTTCCTGGTGTTGATGGATTTATCCGATTTAAACCACGGGGAGTGATGGCTGTAATTGGCCCTTTTAATTTCCCGGGACATCTTCCCAACGGCCATATTATTCCTGCGTTGGCGGCAGGAAACACGGTGGTCTTTAAACCTTCGGACAAGACCCCGGCTGTTGGTCAGTTCATGGCGGAGCTTTACCACAAAGCCGAGATTCCGGCAGGCGTGTTCAATGTTGTTCAAGGCCTTGGTGAGACAGGGAAGCGCCTGAGTCTTCATGAGCAAGTTGATGGCGTCTTATTCACGGGCTCTTACGAGGTTGGACTGAAGATCAAGCAAGACACATTGAACCATGCGGGGAAAATCTTAGCTCTTGAGATGGGCGGTAAGAACGCCACTATTGTGTGGGACGATACCGACATGAATAAGGCTGTCTACGAAACGACGATTGGTGCATTTTTGTCGGCTGGCCAACGTTGCTCCGGGACGAGCCGTATTTTGATTCATGATAAGATTTACGATCAATTTATTGAGCGGTTTCACAAATCGGCGAAGAAGATAACCATCGGACATTGGAGCGAGAACGTTTTTTGTGGACCGCTGATCTCTGCTGATGCGGTAGAAAAGTATTTACGTTTTCAAGAGATCGCCAAACGGGAGGGAGCTGAAACGCTCATGCGTGGTAAGGCCTTGGAGCTCGATCGTCAGGGTTACTACGTCACTCCCAGTATTCATCTTGTCGGCAAACCAGATGATAAATCGGTTTACCAAAAATCTGAGATCTTTGGACCCAACGTGGCTGTTTACCGAGTGTCGGACTTTGACGAAGCGTTAGCTATCAACAACTCTTCCGGGTTCGGCCTCGTGATGGCGTTGTTCACAAAGAAACGTGAGTTTTACGAGCGCAGCCTTTTGGAAGCCAAGGTAGGTTTGGTGAATTGGAACCGAACAACTAATGGAGGAAGTTCAAAGCTTCCATTCGGTGGAATGTTGAAGTCTGGCAACGATCGTCCCTCGGCGCACTTTGCTATTCAGTATTGTACAATCCCCGTGGCAAGCCTCGAAGATATGCAGGGCTTTGATCCTAAGACTGTGATGCCGGGCCTTTCGGCAGAGAACTTCTAGATTTTCAATGCGGAGGTCTTCGTGAAAGCGATTCTTGCGGGTGCCTTTGTTGCATTGGGTATTGCGCTCGCTGTTGTGGGCATGATGGCAATGGATTTTTTGGCTAATGGTGCGGGTCCTTCCGAAGAGACGGTGGCTTTTGAAGTTCCAGCTGGAGCGAGCTTTCGGAGTATTGCTCAGCGTTTACAATCCGAAGGTTTGGTTTCAAGTGCTTGGAAGCTTCGTTGGTATGCGCGACTGACAGGCCTTGGTTCTCAGATGAGGCGAGGTGAGTACGCTTTGAAAGCTTCGTTTTCGCCGCGTGAGATATTAAGCATCATTGCTTCAGGGAAAAGCATTGCCTACCCGTTGACAATTCCTGAGGGCTTTAACAAATACGACATTGCTGCCGAGTACGAAGCCAAGAGGTTTGGACGGGCTGCAGATTTCCTTGCGGCCGCCCGGGATCCAGAGCTCATTCGGCAGCTTTTGGGCGTAGAGAGGATCGCAAGTCTTGAAGGATATCTTTATCCTGAAACGTATATGCTGACGAAGTTTACAACTGCTCGCGAACTCGTTTCTCAGATGGTTAAGAATTTCCTTGCGGCCTACGCTGAGGTCTCGATGGGTGTTTCTCCCGCGCTTGACCGACATCAGTTGGTCACATTGGCCAGTGTGGTTGAAAAAGAAACGGGAGCTCCACATGAACGTCCGTTGATTGCATCCGTGTTTTACAACCGGTTAAAAAAGGGAATGAGATTGCAAAGTGATCCGACGATTTTGTACGGCATTGCCGAAGCGACGGGTCAGATGAAGGAAAACATCACTCGCGATGATATTTTGCGTCCCACCCCATACAATACATACACAGTGAAAGCTTTGCCGATAGGGCCCATCGCCAATCCGGGGCGTGAATCGTTAATGGCGGTTTTGAAGCCGGCGACGTCAGAATACCTCTATTTTGTTAGCCACAATGATGGAACTCACGCCTTCACGAAGACCTATGAAGAGCACACTGCGGCTGTTCGCAAGTTTCAGCTCGATCCTCGGGCGCGAGCGGGTCATTCTTGGCGAGAACTCAAGCATCGAAACACCAATCAGTAATGTTCATCGCTAACTTTTTTATAAACACTTTATTGTTTGGTCTATTGGCGTTGGGTTTGTGGCGGAAAGCTCCCGCAGTAACTTCAAAGATCGTCTGTGGACTTGGAGGTTTTGCGATCGTATGGCTTGTTTCTTCGAGTCTCGTTTATCTTTTTCTTCCGATGTATTGGGATCATGCAGAAGCGTCGATCGCTGCGGTGGCGGCTTTTTGGAGCAGTGGAGAAGAACTTTATAGTGCCCTGGATTTTCCTGCTCGTTATTCGATGATTTATGGCCCGTTACCTTTTGTTTTGGCTCGGCTGGGGGGCGCTCTCCCATTTGACATTCTTTGGACTTCAAAAGTCTCGGGCATCGTCTGTTTGTGGTTTACTCTTTTCTGCCTAGTAAAGGCAGCGTCTTTTTTGAATCTGAATCGGCTTTCGAAAGTTATTTGGGTTGGATCTGTATCTGCCCTTCTTTTGGGGTACGAAAATATGAGCTACTGGAATCGCGCGGATTCATTTCTGCTAGCCGCGGTTTCAATTGTGCTAATAAGTTTGCTCTCGTGGCCTGCCTCGAGACGGAACTTGTTTTATGTGATGACTGGGGTCATTGTCGGCTGTGCCGTGAGCGCGAAGATCCACGGGTTTGTTTATTTTATTCCGTTGTTTGCTTTGCTGTGGGAGGAGCGGCGTGATCTTTGGCAACCGTTCGGTTTTATTCTGAGTGCTGTTGTTTGCATCGCTGCAGTAGGCTTCCCGTTTCTTTTTCGAGGAGTTTCATTTCTGTCCTATTTGGAGTGGCTGAAGGTCGCAAGCCACGTTCCGCGCACGCCTGAATTGTTTTTTAAGACGCTCACCTTTTCTTTGCCCGGTGTATTGACCTTCGCGGCCTTGGGAGGGTGGAAGAAGCATCGCTGGATATTTGTAAGTATGGTGTTCACCTGTCTTTTAGTGGCGTTCTTCGCTAGCAAGCGAGGTGCCGGGTATCATCACTCCTTGCCTCTTGTTCCGGTGTTTTTCTTTTTTCTGATGAGAGCTGCGCGAGAAAGTTCAGCACCCAGTTTATTTGCGAAGTGGCTCCTTGCAGGGCTGGTCTGTGCCAGCATTTATGAGGCTTTTATGGGGCAGAAATATTTTATCCAAATGGTCCGTCAGGTTCCGATCTTCATTGAAGCGAAAAGAGAACTCCTACAAATCCGCGAGCGAGCTCATGAGCCAATCGAACTTGGATTTGCGAATTCAGGTACCTATTCCTTAACGTTTTTAAGGCCGCTAATGGTTGAGAGAGGGCATCTGCTGATTGACTCTGCCGCTTTAATGGAGATGCAAGGTGCGGGCCTTGATTTGCCTTCATCGACCGTAAACGCCATTCGCGATTGCCGGATTCATCGATTTGTTTTCCCGCGTGAAGAGGAACCATGGAGCCTGATCAGCCATTATGGCGGCCCTCTTCTGCCAGAGGTTTTCAGGGAAGAGTTTTATAGGCGGTACAAGGAAGTCGAATCTACCTCCTTCTTTAGGGTCTATGCGTGCTCTATAGGGGGGCAGTAGAGCGGGCTGGGTTTATTGATGAGTCCGATGACGACAACCCGCTTGTCGTCTAACCATCGAACTCACTAATAACGCCGAACGCCATATGAATCCGCGCTTGTCTAAAGAAAAGCTACAAAGGTAGGTCCCAAGTTGTATGAGGTTTTGGCGACTGAGTTTGTTTTTATTTCTTGTGACGACCACGAGCGCTTGGGGGATTGATACGTCCGTGCGGGGAGATGCGCAGTTCACGGCGGATCATCGATGGGTGCCAGCACCTGGGCTTACTCGTCACAGCTCCCTTTTTGACGGAATCTTTATTGGCGGTATCGACGTGATGGCCAGCCAGTCGGGATGGGCTTTTGAAGTGCGACCGGAGTTACGGGCTTTATGGAGCGAAGCTGCTGAATCGTCGGCGAGTTCGGCCGACTTCATCCCACTGCGAAGCCCCCCAAGGTGGATGGATCTGGCTTCCTCCCTTTCTGACACCAACAGAACACAAGCGATTTTGGATTTCGAAAAGCTGGCGTTTTCTTATCGAGATAGTGAGATGGAGCTTGTGGTTGGGCGTCGTATTTTCTCGGCCGGAGTTTTAAAGCTCTTTCCGGTATGGAACAAGTTTAGTCGTCCTATGCCTTTTCTTCCGAGCCCGCTTTTGATTTTTGGTCAGGATCAAGTGTCGATGAGCTGGCAGAAAGGCCCGTGGACTTTACGGTCCGCCTTTCTAGCTGAGAGCATTCGTGAAGATCATTCTTATTGGCTTGAAGGCGGTTGGTTGCCAGAAAAATTTGAGATTCATGCGTTAGTCGCCTATTGGTGGCGACAGCGAACGTATGGCCTGTCGGCAGCCACAGACATCTGGGGTTCGACCTTTCGATTGGAGTCGCTTTTTATATCTCCGGGCGAAGTTCAGAACCCGGAATCGCAGGTCCAGTTGGGTTTTGGAGTCGAGCGGTCTCTCGATGAAAAATGGACGGCCATGATCGAGACCTTCTATCAAAGCGTCGGCGTAGCCCGTTCGGATGAGTATAGATTGGCTTCTCCCTCGAGGTTCTCCCCATTGCGGGCGCATTTTTACGGGGCCTTTCAGTTGTCATATCAATTGGAAGAGACAGTTACGCTTTCGGCGATAGGTATTCTCAACACGCTGGACGGAAGTGTATTTGCGGGCTTTAAGGTGGATAAATCGCTGACAGAAAATTCAAATCTGCTCTTCGAGCTGAAAGGCCCTCTTGGTGCCTCTGGCGGTGAATTTTCAAATGCGGCAATCTTACTTTCCCCGACCTCGTCTCTTGGTGTACCCACTCAGGCCAGCTTATCTTTGAAGCACTTTTTTTAGGTGAGGTCTTATGAAGATGATTTTCGGACTGGTTTGGATAGGAATGGCTCTCTCTGTGCAAGCAGCAGAGCTCTCGGCGGATGGATTGATCTCGGCGATGGAAAAAAACATCCGTGGCAAAACTTTCGCCGCTGTTGTCGAGATGCAAGTTAAAAAACCAGATATCGATCGTACTCTCAAGATGCGCCTTTGGACGAAAGGAAGAGAAAAAGCGCTGGTGAAGATTCTCGCGCCGGTCAAAGAGAAAGGCACTGGGAATTTGCGTTTGGGTCTGGAACTCTGGCAGTTTTTACCCAACGTAGACCGAGTGATCCGGATTCCTCCCAGTTTGATGCTACAGAGTTGGATGGGATCTAATTTTACGAACGATGATTTGGTAAGAATGAGCTCGTTGGAATCGGATTATACTCACAAGCTGGTAGGCGATGAGGAGATGAATGGAAAGACCGTTGCCAAAATCGAGTGTCTTCCCAAGCCAGAGGCCCCTGTGGTTTGGGGAAAGATAATGATTTGGATCGACCGTAAATCGGAAGTGGGTGTTAGGGAAGAGTTTTACACAGAGAAGGGACGGTTAGTTAAAACGCTTGTGGGCTCGGACATCCAGTCCTTCGGGACTCATCGTATTCCCACCGTCTTGGTCATGACCGATGAAAAAGGCAAGAACTCAAGCACCACCATTCGCTACAGCTCTGTCGAATTTGATAAAGACATTTCCGACGGGACCTTCACTCAGCAGAATCTAAAAGTTCCACCTCTTTAGGGCCACTCCTGCACGAGGATTCGCGGTTTTTCTTGGGCGTGGCCTTGGCGGTGCCACAGGCGATGCTCTTTGGGTAGCGGATGAATTTGGATAGGAACAATGTATCCGTCGGCAATGTCATTCCGATAGTAAGGGCTTAGGTCCCGCAAAGCGGCATCGACCTTTGCTTGTTTCTGAACATCTAAATCCCATTCGTCGCAGGCAAGGAAGACCAGGCCGTTTCCATTTTTGTTGGGTGCATAACAATACGGGCCTCGCAATGCCACTCCCGCGGCATGAAGGCTAGATATCAATTCATTTTCCGTGATTCGCATTGACCCTAAACTGATTTGGTTTCCTGCCTTTCGGCGAAATTCTAGAATCGGGGAATGATGCCAGTACCCCGTGCATTGAAGGACATCATAGAGGCGATAGCGGACAAAACCCATGGCGGTCGTAAGAAAGATCTCGTATTCTTTTCCAACCTCTAGTTCCCATGGCTTAACAAGAGATCTTGCCTGCACTGTCGTGGAAGCGTCGTGAAATTCCACAACGTGAGCGCTGGGATGTAGGACGCCACCTGTTTCCCCGAAGATAGGTACCGTTGTCCATCCTTCGGTTGCCGAGTAAATCGCGTCGGCGACGGGGGTCTTTCCTTGAAGAAAACGTTCGAACTTGTTGAGCTGTAAGGCACAGGAAGAAGTTTTCCAACAACCGAGAACGGAAAGACTGGGCCAGAGATCCTTCAAGGAAGGATTTTCAATGGAAAAGGATTTTTCAAGCTGATGAAGCCGTGTTTTGGAAACAGGGATCCTCGAATTTTTGTTGAGGAGCCGCCATATCCTCTCGCGATCCATAAGAAGAGCTTCTACAAACTGTTCTGCCATGGACGGCGTAATAGCAAAAAGAGCCGAGATATCCGAAGCGGCAGCATAAACAGGAGCCCACTTTTGAAAAGAGTCGGCGTCGGAAAAGACCGCTGAAGGAAGGGCGTAGAGCTTTTTTAAAAAGGAAGGGATGTTTTGATAGTTGAAGCCGCTGATGTAACCGATGCCTATCCCGGAGGGCGCGGTTTTCTGTGGAAGAAGACCAGCAAGATAGGCGACGGGTTGATCTGCAAATCCCGGAAAGCGAGTCGCATTGGCGTGAAGGTAGGGTCCCATCGTCCTTTGGAACTGACGTTGAAATAAACGAGTCAGCGGGAAGAGTTTGGCGGGACCAGATGTCCCTCCGCTTTCTGCCCAGAAGATAATTTCCTCTCCTGAGAGAGAAGACACTCTCTCAGATTGCATTTTCATAAGTGTTTCTCGGTAAGTCTCGTAGTCCGTAATGGGGAATTCTTCAAGGGATCGACCTTTGGCGGTTGCCCCCCAATAGGAGGCTTTATCAAGAACAGATCGCACCTCACTCCACACTTTTTGTTGAGCGGCCTCTGGAGCTTGGGCCGCTCTCGCAAAACTGTTAAAAGCGGGCCAGGTGGCAGTCTTTATCAATGTGTTGATGATTCCCATGAGTCGGGCATATATAGCCCATGGCTAAAAATGAACAAAAAAATGTTTCAAATGTGGTGATGGCACTTTCGGATTTGTTTACCCTTCCTGTGACTTTGGCCCCTGTGGTGATTGCGTGGGCAGGACCCGTTTTCTTAATCAGATGGGGATGGTCGGATCCTATCCATCTTGCAGTTGCAGTGATTGCAAGTCCTCTTGTGGCTGCTTTGGGATTGATTGTTGGCGTGCGAGGGGTGCGTTTGTTCTTGCCACCATTGACGAAAGGGTTGTTTCCTTTTGGTTGGAATCGTGGGTTTTTGGCCTGGTGTTTTCACATGGCCCTTTCTCGCAGCGGAGATATTTCAGGGCTCAAGCTCCTAATCCAAAGCTCCGCTGTGCTCAAATTTCTCTATTGGCGAGCGCAGGGTGCGAAGATTGCCTTTGGTATCAACTCGTCGATGACTCTTGCAATGGTGGATTACCCCATGATTCAGGTGGGTGCCGGCTCAACTCTTGCGGATGGGGTTTTTATGACAGCCCACACTTTTGTAGGAGATAAAATTCTATTGGCTCCTATCGTGATCGGCAAGAATGTGTTTGTCGGGTACAACTGTTTCCTAAGTGCAAGGACTCGGATCGGTGACAACGTCCGTATCGGGATCCACAATAAATTCGGCGGCGACGTTATCCCGGCGGGGACAGTCATTGAGAATTTTGCCTGGGAGCATGGAAGCCCCGAGAGAAAGTTTTCCAGAACCCAAAAACGCTTAAGAGAAGAAGTGTCGCAGTGATTTCTATTCGTAGGGGCGAATAAAGAATGTCTCTTGTTGGCCAAATGAAAACCGGAAGAAGCGCGATGGGCGCGTCGGTCAAAAAAAGCCACAGAGCATTTTGCCGACCCATCTGATCAGAATCTTGCCAACCCAACTTTCCATAAAACAATGAGATCGAATAACCGTACCAAAAGCCGATGGCGACAAGGCCGGCCCACCAATAAAAGCCTTTTTGCATCAGTGAGTACTCCAAAAGGACATATCCGATAGGGCCAACAAGGGCCATGGAAAGTGGTGGGAAGAGATGAACCAACAGAGCTCCCCCGGCAAAACAGAGGCTGAGCGCAACAAACGAAGCGCCGCTCATCAGAGGAGATAGTCCAAGAAAATGACCGGCCCACCAAGCCAAGTTCAGTTCGAATCCTAATACAACGGATTTAATGGCCGCCACTGATAAGATGGGCCACCAAAAAGCCTGGTCCACCGGAGCAAGTGCGGGATCGTTTTGAGTCGAGTTTGTTCGCGTGGGACGTGGCCGATCAAAAAAGAGGGCGCATCCCCCCCACGAAAGACCGAGAAGCCGAGCCGTCCAAGAAAGTCCTTCGCCAAAGAGCGAAAGCCAAGCCTTATCCAGAAAAAAAGCTGTGACCGGTCCTAAAACAAAGCCGAGGCTTCCTAAGCCGATCACGAGTCCAATCGCTGTTGAAAAGTCCTTTGGGCTGGCTGCGCGCTCCCGCAAGAAAGTAAGAGACGAAACTGTTCCTTGAGCAAGTGCGACCCCTTCCAAGATACGACCGATCCACGGCCATTCGGGAAAATGAAAGATAAAGAAAAGAGCGAGAGCTTGGAGAACGAGACTAAAGGTGATGCCGTGCCAACTTCCCAAGCGTCGATCGAAAGAACCAGCGACAAAATACCAGAGGGCCCTGAAGAAAAAGAACGCGGAATAGGAGAGGCCGGCCGCTTCCAGATTGAGTTGTGGCATCAATACAACCATCGAACCGTAGCAGAAGTTCATGAACAGATTGAGTGCGCACACCCAAATTGTCATGTGTGCCTAAGGCATTCGACCGGATTGAGGCGTGAAGCCCGAAAAGCCGGGTATAGAGAGGCGAGTACCACGACAAGCACAGTGACGGCGACACTTCTCAGGTAAGAATGAAATTGAATGACCGGATAGATATAAACGTCCAAGTGAAATTGCTCTACCGAGTGTGACTCTCCTAAAAAGGGAGTGAGATCGAATCCAACTTTGGAATGATACATCAGCACGATCATACCTAGAATCGTGGCAAAAATTGCAGAAGCAATACCAATAAATAAGCTTTCGAATGTCACGACAATCGCCACCTGGCGAGGTGTTGCTCCCAACGCCAACATCACACCAAACTCTCGAGTTCGTTCGAAGACGCTCATGAGCATAGTGTTGATAACCCCCAAAGAAATCACAGTGAAAAGAATCACCGTTAGAAGAGCAAACGTCGCATGATTGAATTTAATCATAGCAGCCATGCTAGGCATGGCTTCGCGCCACGTGGTCACCTGATAGGAAGGGCCGACCAACTGTGCAAGAGCACTTTGAAAGTTGAGACTTTGCTTCTCATCCGGGATCCGGAGAACAATTTCATGAGGTCCGCGCAAACCCGCCAGACTGCCGACACACGCGATTGTCCCGAATACGTAGTGTTTGTCGAAATCGGGGGATTTGGATTGATAGAGCCCATGGACATGAAAAGCTTCGCTGCCCAAGCTGCCTTCTGCCGTTTGAGTCATCATCACGATTTTATCGCCAATCTCAACCCCCAAAAATTCGGCGAGGCCTTGACCCAGCAGAATTTGTTTTTTTTGGCAATCGGGTGTGTCCTCTAAATATGCTCCCGAAGTCACAAATTGACGGAGGTCTGTGATGTTGGCTTCCGAAGTGGGTTCGATTCCCTGAAACAAAATCGTTGTTGAGTTTTCTCCGCTAGAGATGAGTGCCGGAAGTTGGACTCGGGACGTAAGCACGACGCCTTGTTTTTCAAGATCTTTAAGGCCGTCCGGAGTCTGTTTCATCGTGTACTGCAGCTGATGATCTTTTAAGTAGCGAGAGTCATAGACTTGGACATGACCGGTATAGCTGGAGGTGATTTTCTCAATGATGTTGCGATTGCGGCCTTCAAGTATGCTTTCCACCCAGAGCAAAACAGAAAGGCCAAAAGAGATTGTAGCCACAGTAAGAAAAGTTCTTCGCAGGTTTCTCCACAGATTGCGAAGAGCTAATTTTATCATTACAGAGAGTCCGCCCAAAATGCTCACTTCCATCTCCAAACTTGACCCGCAAAACTAAGGCCTCCTCCCACGCTGGCCAAGAGCATTTCACCGCCATCCGCAAGACGATTCTCCGTCAACGCTCGCACAAGTGAGTAAAGAATTGAAGTGCCGCCGAGATTTCCGACTCGATCGGCATCCCACAAGATGTCCATCTCGGGCAGATTCTTTTCGGCTAAAAGATGATTGATGATCTTTCGATTCACCTGGTGCGGAAGAAACCATCGGGGGGACAGAGGCATTAACGCTTCGACCACCTGAGAATATCGAAACAGCGCTTGCTTCATGAGTTCTTGCCCGTCGCCTTGCAAATAGTAGCCACCCTCTTGCAAAGCTTCGATCGTTGGCGGCAGAACACCGGGAGTGGTGAACAGGTCCACAGCTCGCCCATCGGTCGAGTAAAAGGCACGCTGGATTTTTAGGCGTCCGGTTGAAGATCTTTTGAGCCAAATAGCGGCTGCGCCATCTGCCAAACCAAACCAAGTTTCGCGGACTTGAGGATGAATCAATTTCGAGAGGGTTTCTCCACAAGCCACGAGGACATCTGGATAACCTTGGGAGAGAAGGGCCGTAGCCAAATGTAAAGAAGCGAGAGATGTCGAGCAACCCGCTTTGATTTCGAAAGCAGGTGCCTCAATCCCCAGCTGACCGAGAATTGCGGTCGCTTGTGAACCCGTATAGCGACTGGATGTGGTTGATCCTAAGATAAAGGCACTTGGGGCTCGGCCAGCCAAAGCCTTTTTGACAGCGGAAAGGGCAAGACTCTCAGAAGTTGCCTCTTTCTTGGAGGGTTGTGTTCCCGGAAGCCTCGTCAGATAACGATGAGAAAATCCGTATTGGGAAAAAATCCGTTCCGAAAGGCCAACAAGAAAGGCTTCTGGTTTATCTTGAGTTTCCGGATGAAGGCGTAACAAGTCGACATTCGAGACCCCAGAACCCTCGGGGACGGCTGAACCAAAACCCAGAATCTCTAAATCCATATTTTCAAATGAGATCTGCATTGAGCTCCCGTCCACTAACTTCGTCATTCACGATTTCTCCATCACGTAGGATCAGTCGACGACGAACTCTTTCCATGAGCCGAAGGTCGTGTGAAGAGAACAAAAATGTCACTCCTTTTTGCCGGTTGAGATTTTCGAATAGATCAATGAGCTGATCGGCTGTTTTTGAGTCCAGGTTGGCTGTCGGCTCATCAGCGAGAATTATTGCGGGTTGACTAACCAGCGCCCTTGCGACAGCGACTCGTTGTTGCTGTCCTCCGCTCAGCTGGGTGGGCCTACGGGTTTCCATGTCAGTAAGGCCGACATCGCGCAAGGCTTGTGTGGCTCGCTCACGAACGTCTTTGGCATTGTCGCCACGAACTAACGAGGTAAATTCGACATTCTCAAGTGCTGTGAGTGTCGGAAACAGGTTGTAGGACTGGAAAACAAATCCCAAATGCCGGCGTCGAAGATCGGCGGCTTGCTCACGGCTCAAGCTTTTTAAACTTTGTCCAGCGACTCGGACTTCTCCGTCTGAGGAATCATCAAGGGCTGCGGCAAGATTAAGAATAGTTGATTTGCCACTACCGGAAGGGCCGACCAAAGCGGTGAAATCTCGTGCTCTGACATTGAATGAAACATTTTTCAGAGCGTAGACCGGGGGCGTTCCGGGATAGATTTTTGTGACATTGTGAAATTCCAGTACATTTTGCTCGAACATTCCTCGGCCCTACAGAAAAAACTGGGCAGTGACAAGCGGCCTGTTATATTGCGCGCCGATGATTGAGGTGGCCAAAAAATCTCAGATTTTACTTTCCATTGGGGATCAGCACGTCTCGAGTGGCGAGCTTTGGGCCCTAGTTGAGAAGAAAAGGAAGTTCTATAGGTCTCTGCCGTCAAGTCTGATGGTCCTAAAGGCGTGGCCTCGTCTGTCATTCGTAACGTCTCTTCTCGCCTTGCTTTGGGAACGAAAACCCGTGGCCGTCCTCAATCCGTGGGCGAAAGAGGCCGAGCAAAAGGCGTTTGAGCAGATTTTATCCCCTTTTTTGAGTCTTAATGACGAGGGGATACCGGAGACGGATCCCCTACCCGCTCATCCTGTTCTTCATCCTGAGACGGCTTTGATCCTAATGACCTCGGGCTCGACAGGGCGGCCGCGCGCTGTTCAACTTTCCGAAAAAAACATAAGAGCCAATATTCAAGCTGTCATTCAGTCACTTGCTGTAATGGCAGCCAGTGAGCAGGTCCTTTATCTTCCTCTTTCCTATTCATTTGGTCTTTTGGGACAGTTGCTGCCAGCGCTTCAGGTCGGTGTCCGAACCTATCTTTTGGGAAGTTTTTCTGAGGTCCCGGCTTGGATCGCTGAACATGGTTTTCACGGTATGTGGAGTGGAGTGCCTCCACAATGGATTGCAATTTTACGATTGTTAAATACGCAAGATGTTGTTGTGAACCCCAGTCATATTATTTCTGCGGGGGGACGGTTGGATCTTTCGGTACGAAAAGCGCTTTTGGAACGTTTCCCCGAGGCAAAAATTTTTAATAACTACGGTCTTACGGAAGCCAGCCCTCGCCTTTTGAGCCTATCCCATAACTCGCCATGGTTTTTGTCGGACGCTGTTGGTTTTCCGGTAGGGGATTGGAAGATTCGTTGGAGCGAAGACGGCGAGCTGATCGCCAGTGGCTCTCAAGTCATGTTGGGGTATTTGGGTGAAATCGAATCCGGTAAGATCGTCGAAGGATGGCTCAAAACCGGGGATATGGGCCGACAAGAGGGTGATGGCTGCGTTTTCTTGTCCGGTCGGCAAGATCATCTGGTGAAAGTTTCGGGAGAAAGGATCAGTCTCGCCGAGGTGGAGTCGATCTTGAGTGAAATTCCCTCGGTTCGTTCAGCGTGCGTTTTGGCGCATCCGCACGCTATCAACGAAAATAGTTTGGAGGCTTATCTCGAACTTAAGGGCCCGCTTTCAAGGGGGGAAGCGCTCGCGTTCCTGCGGAAACGGCTTTCTGCGCATAAAATACCCTTTGTCTTCAAAACAGTGCCGACGTTCCCTTTGAGCTCAAATGGCAAGATTGATCGCCGAGCTGTTAAAGGTTTGCGTGACACGGCTCTCGCTCTGGAATAGCCATCGGTCATGATCAAAAAGATCCAAAATGCCCTGTTGGCGGCTGGACTCCCTGAGGTCCCCGCGGAGTCTTCTACTCCCTTGGTCGATTGTGGCCTAGACAGTTTGATCATGGTGATGGCGACCATCGAGTTTGAGAAGGCTTTTAATATCCAGATCCCGGCTCGAGATTTTGGGCCGCAATGGTTTGAAAATCTGGAGACTCTGGCAGAGTTTCTCCGCCGGCAGGGGGTCGAATGAGAACGCTCATTACTGGTTTTGGATCGGACCTTTCGCAAGCTCTTTCACGACGAAGAAGGCAATTGGGAGATGAAGTGATTCTCACTAGCTCTCGGGGAGGGCTAGAGACAGAAGAAGGCGTTGTCGTTCCTTTTGATCTGAAAGACCCTCAGTCAAATTCTCAAGCTCTTTTGGCGCACATTGAACAGGGGTTTGATTGCTTGATTCTTGTCGCTGCGTCCAAGGTGGGTGAGCTTCGGCTTTTTCATGAATGGTCGTTCGAAGAGACGAAAGAATTTCTAAGAACTAACATTGAGGGGAACGCTTGGCTGCTTCAACGGGTTCTCCCGCAGATGATGCAAAGAAAATTCGGACGTATTCTATTTATGTCGAGTCTGAGTGCCGCAACGGGGACTTCCAATTATGGCGTTTATTGTGCGGCAAAAGCTGCCATGGAAGGTTTGATTTTCAATTTGGCTGTGGATTACGCTGAGTACGGCATTTTCTCAAATGTTCTGCGGCCGGGGATCTTGGCGACAAGTCGCACGGAAGAGTTTTGGTCAAGACCAGGATACCAAAGGGTTGTAAGCAAAGTGATTCCTGCCGGCCAAGTGGGTACTGTGGAACAGGTCGCAGAGGCCAGCGACGTGTTGTTATCCGAAACATCCTACATTAATGGCGCGATTTTGGATGTGGCAGGTGGGCTGCCTCGAATTAAACAACGGGGGCCGTGGTGAGTTTCTTTCGCCCAAAAGAACCTCTTTACGTGATTGGCCCTCTGGCTCATCTTCCCGAACGCGTCGTTGATAATGAGGAGATGGTCCAATGGATGGGAACGGGTCGCGCAGGTTGGATTGAAAAGCGCAGTGGCATCGTTCGGCGACATTGGGTGAGTGAAAGTGAGTCTTGTTCGGACTTGGCTTTGAAAGCGGCCCTTCGGTTGAAGGCCGAGCATAACCTCGATTTTAAAAGGGTTCGACAGTTGGTGCTGTCGACCGTTTCTGGGGATTACCCAACACCGCCAACGGCGCCTTTGGTTCAGCACCGATTGGGCCTAGAAAATGTGGGAGCGTTTGACGTTGGAGCGGCTTGCGCGGGTTTTGTGACTGGCCTTCATATCAGTGCGGGGTTGACGGCGTCGACGGGAGAGGATCATCTTTTAGTGTCCTCAGAGGTGCGCTCGAAATTTTTGGATCCGCAGGATTTTGCGACAGCTGTTTTATTTGGTGATGGAGCGGCTGCGGCCCTTGTGACTACAGATCCTTCGGGTGCGACCTATGAGCTTTGTGCCAGCCAGTTATTTGCCGATGGCTCCATTGCGACGGCGATTCACATTGCGGGCGGTGGTTCACGCCTTCCCTATTCACGTATGGAAAATCAAAACCAGTGCTTCTTGCATATGGAGAACTCTGCAGGTCTTTTCCTTAAAGCCGCAGAGGGGATGAGCGAGGCGCTCGTACAGTTTTTAAACCGGCTTGAAGTCCCGCTTGAGAAAATCGCTTGGGTCGTTCCTCATCAGGCCAATTTGTTTTTGATTCGAGACATTGCTCGGAGACTAAAGATCGACGGACAAAAGGTTTTTGAGACAGTTCAGTATACTGGGAACACTTCAGGTGCGAGCGTGGGCATTGCTCTTGGCGAACTCAAAAAGAGAACGTCGTTACTGCCAGGAGATCCTATAGCGCTTTTGTCTGCGGGGGGTGGAGGTCTTGCGGCCTGTGCTCTTCTGATCTGTCGATGAATTGAAGCTCCGAGAGCGCGAAGCGTCCACGCAGGAACCGTAGGACTTCGTTTCCAATTTGGTCTTTTCGAATCACGCGGTCGACAGAGCCCTGTTTTATCAAATCACTGAGGTCGGCTTTTTGCTGTTCTTTGATGTTTTGCCACTGTCCCGCAAGGCGTGGGACTCCTGCGAGGAGTCGATCAATGATGCTCGCATGCATAATACCGATCTGCGAATTTTCAACAGCGACGGCCGCCTGAGATCCGAAAACTTTTGGAAAAGCCAAGACAGTTGCGCCGCCGAAACAGCGACCATTCACGATTCCCAATTTAGGGTGTGGATAGTCGACAATCTCATTGATCACGCTGACATAAAGACCAATAAAGTTTTTGTCACTTTCTGTGACTCTTGGGTCTCCTCCTGGGCTATCTAGGAGAGAGACGATCGGGATTCCCACTCGGCGAAAAAATTGAAGAGCCGCAATGTAGCGAGAAATGGCAGCCGAAGTGATCATGTTTTGTGGATGGCCCGGCGGATTGGCGAAAACGCCAAAGAGCTTTCCGTCTTTGCGGACTAGAAAAGTCCGAACAACAGGGCTGAGATCCGGAAAGACTTCAAAAGAAGCCTCACCCATTTGGTGAAGGAGGCTTTCGAGTTCTTGTGAAGAAGAACTTAAGAGTTGAACGTCGGGTCGTTCGCCCATCCATTCATCCGTCCGACTTTGTGGGATTTGGGGGGTGGGTCGATCATTGATGAAATGAAAGAGGTCGGCCATTCGGCGGTAGCCCTCCTCTTTCGAATCGACGTGTTCTTGTACAAACAGGGATTTTTCAAAATGCCTCTCGGAGCACGCGGCGGTACGAAAGCCTTCATCTGAACCAAAGAAAAGTTTAAAGACTTCAGGCCCCGTCAGGTTAATCTGACCGGATTCGCGAACCGCTAAACGGAGATGACCGTAGCCAAATAGGACCGCTCCGAGGCCGATGGTTTTTCCAATGGAGCAAGTCACAAAAAGGTTTTCTGCACAGAAGCGTTTCAGGGCAGGCAAAACACCGAAAGCAAAATCAAAGACACTCCGTCCTTCCATGATTCGAACGCCAGAGCTATTACCGATATAGATCGCAGAAAGTCCACGGTGAGTGAGATACTCAAAGAAAGCTGTGATTCTTTTTGAGTTACGAATGCCAAAGCTTCCACCGTTGATACGAAAATCATTTAGGATCAAACCGACCTGCTGGGATCCGATCTTCACAAGCGCGGTTAAGACTCCATCGAAATTTTGTCGACAAGGTTCTTCGTCCGCGTCCAAAAAAATTTGGCAAATCGGATGACCTGTCAGTTCGCGGACGGCCCCGAGATAAGACAGATCCCTAATGAGCACGTCATGAAAAACAAAATTCTCGAACACCTTACCCCTCTCCCTCTGAGCGGGGCAGTAGCGAAGTTCTGAAAACGGTGCAACGTCAAAAGGTGCCAAGCGCCCTTCATGTTGCAGCGAGTCTACAGTGGCTATTGGCTCGCTTTTTAGAGGAGACCGCGGGCGCGAACGCTTTTTGCGATCTGCTTGGAGCTGGAAAGACGGAGCTTGATCAGAGATTTGGCGTAGGAGAACACAAAAGCCAGGAGATTTCTTTTTGTCTGTCCGGCTTTGCGCTCTTCAAAGTGAAACGGCACTTCTAAAACTTGAATGGTCGGAAAAGCACACAGGAGTTTGTAGAGAATTTCTTCGACCACATCGAAGTTTTTAAACTGAATGGGAATGGCTCTGAGCAAATCCCCCTGATAGAGTTTGAAACTGTTGGAGACGTCCTTACAGGGAATGCCCAATACCCACGAATAGCCCCAATTGACCATTCGGCTCATCAACATCAAGGCAAAAGAATTGTCGGTCTTGCCGCCATCGACATAGCGAGAGGCAATAACGATTTCGTACTGGGTGCGATGATTGAAAAGACTCTGAATAAACTCAGGCGCGTGAGAACCATCAGCGTCCATGAAGACCACATATTTTCCGAGGGTGGCATCGATCCCAGACTTTACGGCATCGCCATAGGTATTGCCCCCTTGGCGAGATACATAGCGGACCGCTTGTTGTTCGCAAACATGAGGAGTCTCATCCATGGGTCTTTCTGTGTCTACAACGAGAATCTCGTAGTTAACGCTCAGTTGATCCAAAGCTACTTTGAGACGTGGCAGAAGGTTCTTTAAGTTTTCCGCTTCGAGATATGCGGGCATCACGATCGATAGTTCAACCTTTTGTGCCGAGCTCACCGGGACCCTCCTTGGTGAATAGCCGTTTGGATTTGTTCACGCATTAAAGAGGCCAGATTTTTCTGATCCATCCAGGCCTCGTACCATTCGGCTGTGAATCGAATGGCGTCCCTCAACGCAATCCGCGGGCGCCACGGGATCACATCTTTGGCGAGTGAACAATCCAGCTTTAAAAGCCGTGCCTCATGCAGAGGCGTCTTGGGAGGGACGACCTTCCAGTCCACTTTGCGGCGAAAAGCGCCAGAAAACATCTGAAGGAGAGCTTCGACATTCACGCAGTCCGATTCTTCAGGCCCCAGATTGAAAGCACGAGCGCAATCTTTGCGGTCCTCCGCCAAAGCCTGTCCTACTTGCAGATAGCCAAAAAGTGGATCCAAGACGTGCTGCCAGGGACGAACCGAGCGAGGATTGCGGATTTCAAATCCACGGCCCGAAGTCATGGCTCGAATCAGATCTGGAATGAGTCGATCCATGGCCCAATCTCCTCCGCCGATCACATTTCCAGCGCGAACGGAAGCTATCAATGGCGCCTCTGAGCCATGAAAGAAGGAATTGCGATAGGCAGACGTCACGATTTCAGCGCAGGCTTTGCTGCTGGAATAAGGGTCATAGCCACCCAAAGCGTCAGCCTCACGATAAGGCCAAACCCACTCGTGGTTTTCGTAAACTTTGTCTGTGGTAATCACGACGACCGATCGAAGACTTGGGATATTTCTGCAAGCTTCAAGAAAGTGGGCCGTCCCCATGACGTTCGTCGCATAAGTGGCCAGGGGCTCGACATAGGACTCTCGCACCAATGGTTGGGCCGCCAAATGGAATGCCACATCCGGCCTGAAATTTCTGAGAGCCTGCGCGAGTATTTTATCATCGCGAATATCGGCGATGTGATGTTCGATTCCCTCTTTTAAGTTTAAAAGAGAAAACAAACTGGGTTCTGTGTTGGGAGCCAAAGAATAGCCGCAGACTTCTGCACCCCACTCTTTGAGTATGAAAGTCAGCCAGCTGCCCTTAAAGCCCGTGTGTCCGGTCAGGAAAACCCTTTTGCCGCGCCAGAATTCAGTGGTCAGTGTTCCATCTGACATTAGCTGAGCCAATCTATCATCTTTTTAAGTCCGATCTCCTTAGAGATTTGCGGAGACCAAGATGTTTTTTTAGAGATCTTTTGGTTGTTGGCGATAAAAATCTTTTGATCACTCTGACGTTTAGGTAGCAGCTCAAACTTCAATTTCACATCAAAAAGCTGTTCGAGATGATGGACAAGTTCCAAAACAGAAAGACTGTTTCCCGCGCCACCCCCGATGTTGTAGGCCTGGCCTTTGACAGTGTCGATGTTGTCGACTGTTTTGAAATAGCAATCCAAGATATCATCGACGTAAAGAAGATCACGGACCTGTTTGCCAGTGCCGGAAATCGTAAACGAATTCTCTTGTTTCTTTTTTTGGCACATAGCCTTGAGAATAAACCAACCGACCCAGCCTTGATCAAAAGTTGGAAATTGTCGTCCTCCGTAAATGGAGGAATGTCTGAAGACGACGGTTTTCAAGCCAAAGATTCGCGCATAATCCAGCATGTATTGATCGACAGCTCCTTTCGAACAGCCATAAGGTGAACAAAAATCCAAACCCAATTTTTCGTCAAAGCCTTGGGGATGGTCGGGAGCTACATAACGAGAAGCCGTTTCTTCATAACGGAGGTCTTCGAGGTCACCATAAACTTTATTTGTGGAAGAGTAAGTGAGGATTGCTTGCGGCCTGTGTTTGCGAACGGCTTCCAGAATATTCATTCCGCCGATAACATTTGTCGAAAAATCAAACTGCGGTCGCTCAATAGATGTTGTCATGGCGACTTGGCCCGCGCAGTGAAAGACCACATCGGGTTTAAAGTTTTGAACGATGTCTTCGACATCGTTTGCGGCACGAATATCGCAGTGTTTGTAAGAAAATGTCCCAAGCGTCTTGAGCCATGTGAGGTTCTTTTCCGAGCCTTCGCGATAAAGGCTATCCAGAACGGTGAGTTCGTGACCGCGGCGAAGAACTTCGCTTGCCAAATTGCTGCCTAAGAAACCGCATCCACCGGTGACCAGAAACCTCACTTAAAACTCTCCTTCATTCGCGAACAATTGTCGGAGCCCTTGTTCCAGAGAAATCTTTGGCTGCCAACCCCACGAGTGTAGCTGAGAGAGATCCGCAACGGAAGCCATCACTTCGTTGGGGCGCATGGGGATAGCGCCAAAGAGCAACTCAGAGCCGGCCCCGGATATGGCTTTCATTTTCTCGACCAAGGTTTTGATCTGAATTTGTTCGCCCGACCCGATTTCCACATTCAAAACGGGGTGTGGAGAGGCGCTGAATTTTTTGACAGCGAAGGCGAAAGCCTCGGCGGCATCTTGGATATGCACAAAATCCCGTGTTTGGGTGCCGGGGCTAAGAGGAATGTCTTCGTTTCGTCGCAACTTTCCTGCTACAGAAGAAACAAAATGATGGGCAGGGCCGTCAGGGCCGTAAAAATGCTCAAGCTTCAAAGTCAAAAGACGTGGGCCTTTTTGAGAGTTGACGAGTCGCTCCGCGATTTCGGTAAATGCGCCTTTGAAAAAGGCATAGTCAGAAATATTTCGAGGCAATTTTGTGTCACAATTGACGAAGACGACATCCTTCCGGCCGGCCAGGGCCTGAAAGATACGATAAGGCAGATCAAAATTGACACTGGCGATCTGACCAACGGTTTTTGGGTCGCGCCCGTAGTTTGTTGCCAAATGCAAGACAACGTCGGGAGCAGCGGCTTGTACTTGCTCTTCAAAAGAAGGGCCCGGATATTCAATGTCCGTTTTTAAAATCTTGGTGCCTGGCCGGATGATTCGAACCAGTGAGTGACCTTTGAAAAGATCGGTTTTTTGCAACCATTGGCCTAAGTAGCTGGATAGTCCTGTCACGAGGAAACGGGAACTCATTTAAAGCTCCAAATGCGACGCAATCACCATAATTTCCACGGGGCTTTATTCGTGCTCCACAGATTTTCTAACATCCCCTTTTCACGGAGAGTGTCCATAGGCTGCCAAAAACCAAAGTGTTTGTGCACACTGAGTTGACCCGTATCGGCCAGTTTCCTTAGAGGTTCTTGCTCCCAGATGGTCGAGTCACTCTCGATGTAGGGAATGACTTTGGGCGAAAGGACAAAAAATCCGCCATTAATCCAGTTGCTGTCGCCCATGGGTTTTTCCATGAAATTGGTGACCTGGTTGTTTTCGATTTCTAAAGCGCCAAAGCGGCCCGGGGGCTGCACGGCCGTCACAGTGGCAAAGCGCCCACTTTTGCGATGGAAATCGATCAGCTTGCGAATATCGACATCCGCCACGCCATCTCCGTAAGTAAAACAAAATTCGGTTTCACCCTGAAGATAGGGCGCGACTCGCTTGAGCCGGCCCCCCGTCATTGTGGACTCACCTGTGTCTACGAGAGTGACTTTCCATGGTTCTGAAGAATTTTGATGAGTTTCGATGCTTTTCTTCGAGAAATCAAAGGTCACATCGGAGCAGTGAAGCGCGTAGTTCGCAAAGAACTCTTTGATCTGATAGCCTTTGTAACCCAAACAAATGATGAATTCATTTACGCCAAAAGCCGAATAGATCTTCATGATATGCCACAAAATCGGACGACCGCCGATCTCGACCATCGGTTTCGGTTTGGATTGCGTTTCCTCGCTTAAGCGGGAGCCAATTCCCCCGGCCAAAATCACACATTTCATATGAGAAAATTCTAACAAACGGGAGCGTCTCGATCTATCCATTTATTGAGGAGTCCGCGTCATGAAAACCCGCAGGTCGAGAAGTGGCTTCCTCTTCGGGTGCGAAAATGGTGGAATGCGGTTTTTAATTTTTAGATGAGAGGTCCTATGGAGCAAATCTCAAGAAACGCTGTGTTTGACGCCGCGGAAAAATACTATTCGGAGCACAAAAAACAACAGCCGGACTTTGTTGCAGGAAAAACGTACATCCCCGTTACGGCTAAAACAGTGGATTTTCCAGATCTAAAAAATGTTTTGGATGCTGCTCTTGATATGTGGTTTACGGCCGGTCGTTTTGCCACCGATTTTGAAAACGAGATCTCTAAATTTTTTCTCAGCTCTCAACGAGCGCTGCTGGTTAACAGTGGCTCGAGCGCGAATCTTTTGGCGGTGTCCAGCCTGTGTTCTCCACTTTTTTTGAACGGTAAATGCACGCCGCTCAAAGAAGGGGATGAAGTCATTACGGCCGCCGCGGGATTTCCGACCACGGTGAATCCCATTCTGCAAAACGGACTGAAACTGGTCTTTGTGGATGTTCAGGCCGAGACACTTAATGCCAATATGGACATTCTCCGAAACGCCATCACGGACAAGACAAAGGCGATTGTATTAGCTCATACACTGGGGAACCCCTATCGCGCGGATCTACTCAAATTTGAATTCCCACATATAGCGCTCGTCGAAGATTGTTGTGATGCCTTGGGCGCTGAGGTTGGCATGGGGAGAGTGGGGTCGTATGGTGAATACGCTACGTGCAGCTTTTATCCCGCTCACCATATCACGATGGGTGAAGGGGGCGCGGTGATGTCGGCGACGCCTCGTTTGCGGAAAGTGGCCGAAAGCATTCGTGATTGGGGCCGCGACTGTTGGTGCGAGTCTGGGAAAGACAATACATGTCAGAAGCGTTTTGATTGGCAGCTTGGAAGTTTGCCAAAGGGTTATGATCATAAGTACACCTATTCTCACATCGGCTACAATTTGAAATCGACGGATCTGCAGGCCGCTCTCGGATCGAGTCAGCTCAAGAAGGCGGATGAGTTTATCTCGGCTCGTCGCAAGAACTGGCAGTATTTGAACGATGGAATTGCGGCTTCCCCCACGCTCTCTAAGTACTACCATCCTGTTCAACCAACAGAAGGCACTAACCCGAGCTGGTTTGGTTTTGCCATGTATTGTGAAAGCGGTCTGGATCGAAACGCCGTTGTCCGTTTTTTGGAGAACGATAGAAAGATCGGAACGCGGCTGTTATTCGGCGGAAACTTAACCAAGCAACCGGCTTATGCGCGTGAAAAGTTTGAAGTGCGTGGGCCATTAACGAATACAGATCGTATTATGAACAACCTATTTTGGATCGGCGTTCATCCCGGCCTTGATAAGGCGAAAATGGACTACATGTTGGAAAGTCTTGAGGCCGGAACGCGTTTGTGAGGGATCGGGCTTTTCGCAATATTCTTCTGTTGAGCCTGGGTTTCCATCTCCTCGCGTGTTTTTTTAGTGATGGTTTTTTTCACTACGACGAGCACTTCCGTGAGATTGAAACCGCTAATTTTAAGCTCGGTCAAACCCCGGAAGTTGAACTGGGATGGGAACATGACACCCGCGTGCGACCTTGGCTGCAGCCTGGGATTTTCTATGTTTTGACGAAAGCCTCTTATGCCGTTGGCATCGAGAATCCTTTTGTTATTGCCTTTTTTTGGCGGTTTATTGCTGCCCTTCTTGGATTCGCAGCTGCAACGGCGCTCTCGTTTTGTTGCTTTCGATGGTTCGAAGACCGTCGGCGGCAGCTCTTCGCTATTGGGATTCTGCATCTTGCTTGGTTTATTCCTTATCTACATGTGCGACCGTCTTCGGAGAGTTTCGCCTCCTCATTCTTTGTTTTCGGTGTAACAGTTTTCTGTCTACGTGAAAGCAAAGCGGTCGACGGTCGTTCCGAGATCACGTTCGCCACATCTGTACTCCTGGGATTGTTGATGGGGTTGACGTTCGAGATTCGGTTCCATCTCATTTTTATGATCATTGGATTTATGGCGTGGCTGATGTGGGTCGCTCGGGTGCGTTGGACGACCCTGATGATTGTGGCCGGCTCGTCTCTCGTGATGGTCGCGTTGGGAACACTCATTGACCATTGGGGTTATGGGGAGTGGACCTTCACGACTTGGAACTACTTTAAGATGTTGTTTGTAAAAGGTGCGCTGGCAAATGATGGAGTCGAACCTTGGTGGTTTTATATTCACTACCTCGTGGTGATCCTGCCTCCATTGAGTTTGCTTTTAGCCGTTATGACGGTGTTGGGAATGAAGGAACGGCCTTGGCATGTCCTGGTTTGGTCTTCGGTGCCGTTTGTTTTATTTCACACGGTGGTCGGACATAAGGAACCACGCTATTTGTTTCCGGTGTATGTTTTTGCGCCGGTAATGGCGGCCTATTCGATTGAGAGGTACGGGTGGATCCAGAACCTTTTTCGGCGAAAACTTGCGGTAAGAGCATTTTTGGCTCTCAATTTCGTGACACTCTTTCATCTCTCATCCACCACATGCAAGCGCCAGATGGCCGTATATCAATTTGTTTATGGACTTGAACCGGAACCATTTGAGTATGTCGTATTGGGAGATGATCCATTTCGGCCTTCAGGTCTTCAACCACGCTTTTACACTCGTGGGGTCAAGAGAATTGCCGCAGTTTCTTTGGAGAGTCAGGCTCTTCCGTATTTGGCAGCATCCCCGATTTGGTTTGTGACGGAATGGCCGATTCAAAATCAAGAAGTGGTTAAGTACTGTCAGAAACGGTGGACCAACTCCCCTTCCCAATATTTAGGTGTGACCAGTGAGGAGTTCCTTCGGCGCATGAAGGTTCGATCGTGGACCCTTTACTCCTGTGGTAGGCCTGGACAATCTTAGAGCTCATCCCAAAACCTAGCCCTACTGCGCGAAACCATTC
>FRDC01000544.1_pt1 | contig 30186 bp, 32 predicted proteins | sample 1106171 | NCBI WGS metagenome assembly FRDC01 (sample SAMEA3930566, study PRJEB13176) | freshwater metagenome | biome: Drinking water system; feature: drinking water; material: water | place: Singapore | collected 2014-12-20 | reverse complement strand
ACCCTAATGCGAGGGGTTATATTTAGCATTTCTTTCACTTCTTTTGTAAATTGTTCCTTACATGAAAGCGGTAAAGGTCCTTTGCTCTCTTCTATTCACGTTCATTTGCTTATGGGGAAACATTGTCCCTGTGGTAACATCCACAGCCGTTTTATCTATTAATGCCTACGCCACTGAAGTCGAACTTCCGGATCAAAGCGAAAGTGACCAACGTGAGGGCGAGATGACTGAAGAAGTTTGTCTTGAAGACGCCCTGCCTGTCGCTGAATCCGCTTGGTTTATTCTAAATAAAAAGCCTGCCATCCCGCAGTTGCTCGCTGTGGGTGCTTTCTCTGATCGCTCTGTCGAGACTCCGCCTCCCAAAATCTAACTCTCTTTTCATGACCTAAAAAAGATTCGCCAAAATGTTTTCGCGAATCATTGCCATTTTATTTCAAGGTTTTAAGGGGGAGTATTTTGAAAAACCTATTTGTTCGTAAATATTTAAAAGAAGATTTGATTGCTGGATTAACGGTTGCTTGTGTGGCGGTGCCATTGTCACTTGCCATTGCGCTCGCTTCTGGTGTTCCACCCGAGATTGGTTTGGTCACTGCTATTGTGGGCGGGATTGTTTGCGCTTTGTTTGGTGGGACACCGCTTTCGGTCAGCGGACCTGCTGCTGCCATGGCTGTACTTATCGCCTCGATTGTTCACACTCACGGAGTGGGTGGGCTTTTAATCGTTGGTTTGGGCTGTGGACTTTTGCAAGTGCTTTTCGGATTTTTTGGGTTAGGAAAGTTCGCCAGATTTGTTCCGATGCCAGTGATTGCGGGATTCACAGCGGGGATTGGTGCGGTGATCTTTGTTGGGCAATTGCCAAGAGCACTAGGCCTTGCACTGCCTGAAAAAGGTGACACGTTAAGTGTGTTAAAACATGTGGCTGATCAATTGCCATCAGCCAATTTAGTTTCACTTGGATTAACGTTGTTAACTTTAGCTATTATTTTTGGATTACCAAAAGTATTGCCAAAGTTACCGGCTATTTTAGTGGGTGTTGTTGCGACCAGCTTATTAGTCGTTTTTTCAGGGATTGAAACACAAGTGATTGGCGCGATTCCGGATTCGTTGCCACTGCCTAAGCTTCCAGAACTGCCGGCTGAAGGTTTTACGCCATTGATTGTTGCCACTTTAACTGTGTTTGGTCTGGCTTCGCTTGAAACTTTATTGTCTTCAAATGCTGTTGATAAACTAAGTCGTGGCCAAAGACACAATCCCGACAAAGAATTGGTCGGACAAGGGCTTGGCAATATCGCCTCGTCTTTCTTTGGCGGTATCCCCGTGACAGGTGTGATCGCGCGTTCAGCGTTGAATGTTCAGGCTGGTGCAAAAACACAAAGAGCTTCGATCTTTCATGCTTTTGTGTTGCTGGCTGTTGTTTACTTGGCATCAACGTGGATTGCGAAAATTCCAATCACAGCACTTGCTGGTGTCTTGTTGGCCGTGTCTTTAAGAATGATGAACATTCGCGAGTTCAAAGAAATTTTAAAGGTTTCAAAAGCCGAGGCGTTTGTTTACTCTTTTACCTTCTTGACTATTTTGGCTTTCGATTTGCTTGTGGGAATTCAAGTTGGAGTGGTCTTAGCCATTGCCATTGCTGCTGTTCGCGCAGGACAAACGAAATTTGATATTCACGAGATGAAAGCGGGGGATTCGGTTCGTATTCACCTAGGTGGAATGCTGACGTTCTTTTCTTCTGTTTGCTTAGAGTCTATGCGTATGCAGATTCAAGAGGCGAAACAAAAGGGCTGTCGTAAGTTTGTGATTGATATGTCGGATGTTTCTCGTGTGGATGCCACAGGCGCTGACGAACTGATCGCGATCATTCGTGATAACACGACCGATGGAACAAAAATGGTTTTGCAAAGTGTTCGCCCTCAGTGTGAAAAGCTGTTGTTAAAAGCTGATCACGAAAACATTTTAGAAGATAAAATTAAAGCCACAGAGTCTGATGTGCAAAAGGCGCTATATGAAATGGAACAGGGTGAGGGGATTTCTCGTTTGATTTACGGGATCAATCGTTTCCGCAGTAAAAAACAAAGAAAGTATCAAACCTTGCTAGATCAGTTAGTCGAAGGTCAGCAGCCCCACACTTTATTTTTGACTTGCTCAGACAGTCGCATCAACCCGAACTTACTAACCTCAACGGATCTTGGCGAACTGTTTGTGATTCGAAATGTGGGCAATGCCTTTCCACCGTACAACTCTCCGCATGTTACTTCTGAACAAGGTGCTCTTGAGTTTGCGATCAAAGCTCTTGGCATCAGAGAAGTGGTGATTTGCGGTCACAGCAGTTGCGGGGCAATGAAGGCCATTTGTGACAATTCGGCTCTTGGCGACAAGCCAGCCCTTAAAAATTATCTGACAAGTTCAGCTTTTGACGGATTAAAAAGCGCAGCTCAAGGTGACCATGAAAAGGCCGCTCAGTTGAATTTAAGAACTCAATTGAAGAACTTGCTGTCCTATCCGTTTATTCGTGAACTGTATGATGAGGGAAAATTGAATGTTCACTTGTGGATTTACGATCTTAAGCGCGCTGATGTGGATGTGCTTAATATTGAAACAGGCGAGTTCAATGTCATCAATTATGACTACCTGAATACATCTAAGGCTTTAAAAGCCGTCGATCTTCATTAGTTTTTCTGGCCGGGGTGCGTACGTCCTTTTCGTGCCCCGGCGTTTTTTCTAGCGGTGTTTTTATTGCGTTCTGGGATTCAGTAATGAATACTGGTGGGCATGAACATAGCTAAACTTCGTACCGAAACTCTTGCCGGCTTTATTACTTTTTTAACAATGAGCTACATTGTCTTCGTCAACCCGGCGATTTTGGCCACTCAGGGGACGGGGATGAGTTTCAGTGGGGTGCTCACGGCCACAGTTCTTCTTTGCTTTAGCATGACGCTGCTGATGGGGCTTTACGCAAAATTGCCTTACGGTGTGGCACCAGGTATGGGGATCAACGCTTTTTTTACTTACACTTTGGTGATTGGTGAAAACATTCCGTGGCCGACGGCTTTAGGGATGGTGTTTTGGTCTGGAGTTTTCTTTTTAGTTATATCACTGACTCCGTTACGAGAAAAATTAGCTGAGTCTTTACCGCACAATTTAAAAGTGGGATGTGCCGTTGGTATTGGTATTTTGCTTAGTTTTATTGGTTTGAAAAATGCGGGTCTTGTGGTGGCTGATCCAGAAACTTTTGTGCGAATGGCAAAGCTAAACACTCACAATTTACTTGGAATTTTGGGTTTGCTGTTGATCATCCCGTTAATGAAAAAGAAAAGTCCTATGGCTTTTCTTGTCGGGATTGGCGCGATCACGGCCATTGCAATTATTATGGGTGATGTGCAACCGCCGGCCAGTTTTTTTGCGGCTCCTGATTTTAGTTCGGTATTTTTTAAATTGGATATTTGGGGTGCGCTGAAGCTCGCATTGGTTCCAGCCATCGTGTCGATGATCTTTACGGATTTATTTGATTCGATTTCTACTTTTGTTGGAGTGTCTAAAGCCACAGGTCTTGTGGACAAAAACGAAAATCCACTTCGCATGAGAGAGGGCTTGATCGTTGACGCTTTTGCAACTTTAACAGCGGGGCTCTTTGGTACTTCAGCTGGAACAGCCTATATTGAAAGTGCGGCGGGTATTGAAGCAGGTGGAAGAACGGGATGGTCAGCCATTGCGACGGCTGTTTTCTTTTTACCTTGTTTGTTTTTGTCACCTATCATCGGCATGGTTCCAGCGGTGGCAACAGCACCGGTGTTGATTGCGGTTGGGCTTTTGATGTTTAAAAATATTTTTGATCTTCATATGAACAATATTGAAGAGTGGGCTCCGGCTATTTTAACCATTATTTTAATTCCACTGACCTTTTCGATCACCAAGGGATTGATGTGGGGATTGTTTATTCAAATGGTGCTTTACGTTTTGCTTGGTCAAGTAAAGAAATTAAATTTAGCCAATTGCCTTTTGGGTGCAGTGTCGGCCTATTATTTAATGACAAGCTAGAGGTGCTAAATGGAAATGGGTAAAGGACGCTTAGAAGCTTTTAGTGACGGTGTTTTGGCTATTGCCATCACCATCATGGTTCTTGATCTAAAAGTTCCGCACAGCACTCACTTCTCTGATCTTGATGAAATGATCCCGGTCTTTATCAGTTACTCTTTGAGTTTTATTTACATCGGTATTTATTGGAGCAATCACCATCATATGCTTCACACTGTTAAAAAAGTAACGGGCGGCATTTTGTGGGCCAACTTGAATCTACTTTTTTGGCTGTCATTGATTTCGTTTGCAACAGGTTGGATGGGTGAAAATAATTTTGCTGATACCACGGCCGCCCTTTATGGAGTCGTGTTGTTGATGTCGGCTTTGTCTTATTGGATTTTGCAGCAAGTGATTATTCGTTCGCAAGGTAAGGATTCTTTGCTGAAAAAAGCTATTGGACGTGACAATCGAGGTAAACTCACTATTGGATTGTATATTGTCGCTATCTTTTTGGCGTATCAAGTTGAGTGGATCTCTTTAGCAATTTATATCTTTGTTGCACTGATGTGGCTGATTCCGGATAAAAGAATTGAGCGTGCTTTACTATGAGCCTTCAAAGGGTTGACGTTTTAGTTATTGGCGGCGGAATTATCGGGACCTCTATTGCGCGAGAGTTGCAAGAGGCAGGACGCAAGGTCTTGATCGTGGATCGTGGTCAAATCGGCACGGGATGTTCTTTTGGCAATGCGGGGTGGATCACTCCATGTTTTGCGATGCCGCTTCCGCAACCAGGAATGTTTTTTAAATCGATTGGCTGGTTGCTTGATCCAACAAGCCCACTTCATATTCAGCCACAATTGAATCCCGTTTTATTTCGTTGGCTTTGGCATTTTATGTTGTCGATGAACAATAAGAAGATGCGCGAGTCTGTCGAAGTGCTCGCTGAGCTTTCAAAATACAGTTTGAATTTTTATCGTGAGCTTGCCGCAAGATCAAAGCCAAGTATGGCTTTTGAAAAGCGTGGGTTGCTTTTAGTAAGTGCGAATCAAGTGGGTCTTGATCATGCCAAGCTCGAGATGGAATTAATGGGTGAGCGCGGGATCCCTGGGCATTACCTATCTAAAGATGAATTGCTTAGTAAAGAGCCTGCTTTAAAAGAGATCGTCAAAGGTGGAGTGTTCTTTCCTGAAGAGGCGCAAGTCGAGCCTTATGCGACGACCATGGCGGTGCTTGAAGATTTCGAAAGGCTTGGTGGTAAAACTTTAACTGACACCGAGGTGAATGATTTTGAGGTTGTGAATGGAAGTATTCAAAAAATATTCACCACTCGTGGAGTGTTCGCTGCAGAGCTTGTGGTGATGGCATCTGGTTCGTGGTCAAAAGAATTATCTAAGCGTTTGGGTTTGAGCATTCCTATTTTAGGCGGCAAGGGCTATTCGATGATTGTAGATGAGGGACAGAAAAAGCCAAAGCATCCCATTATGATTGTTGAAAAGAAAATTGCGGTGACTCCGAGATCTAATTCGATTCGTTTGGCGGGGACGTTAGAGCTTGTCGATCAAGACATGAGTATCAATCCTGTTCGTCTGAACGCTATTCATAAAGGCGCAAAAGAGTATTTGCATTTACCAGATTCAGAACCTCGCGAGGTTTGGCGGGGACTTCGTCCTTGCACTCCAGATGGTGTGCCAGTGATTGGTCCTTCTAAAAAAGTTTCAAATTTATTCTATTGCACGGGTCATCAGTTGCTTGGCCTTCAGAGTGCCCCAGGTTCTGCGCGTCTCACGGCCGATTTAATTTTAAATCGAGATCCTATCGTTAATCCTTATCCATTTCGAGCTGAGAGATTTGAATAAGAGATTTGAGTAGGCTGAAGTGTTTCCTTGTTGGAAACTTAAGTTAAAAAGTTGATCCTAAATTCATATCAAAATTTTTATTAACGTAGTAATTTGCTGATATGAGAAAATATATCTTTTTCCTTTTTACAGTTTTTAGTTTGTCTCTTTCAATTCAAGCCCAGGCCTTTTCCTACTCTTGGGATGAATATGGCTTGTGTTTTGAGTACTCAAGGTCTTCTATAGTGCCGATTCGTCAAGTGGCGCACCTTTACTGTAGAGAGCAGGGGGGAAGTCATTTTGGATATGCCGAGAATAATATTTGTCATGAGTATTCTTTTTTTCCCGGTAAATACACTAGCCAGCCTTTGGAAGGTCGAAAAAATTTGAATAAGCAGCTGTGTGAAAGGAACTGTGTTGTTTACCCTGTTCACCTGGGCGGAGATGGCAAAAAAATCACTTGTGATAAATAAGCTGTAGCCCTATCTTCGGCCAATGGACATTCTTTTGGCCACCCTCAATTCAAGTTATTCTCATGCCTCCTTTGGTTTGAGGTATCTTTATGCCAATTTGGATGAGCTTCAGCCTAAATCCGAAATTGTTGAATTCACCATCAAGCAAGCGCCAGAGCAGATCTCTCAACAGATTTTAGCGAAGAATCCAAAAATTGTAGGTCTTGGGGTTTACATCTGGAATACCGAGCAAACCGAAAAAGTAATCGATGAACTTCGAAAGCACAATCCCGAGCTTTGTATTGTGCTTGGTGGTCCTGAGGTCAGTTATGAAAGTGAAACGCAAAGCATTTGCCAGAAATCCTCTTACGTCATTAAGGGCGAGTCTGAAATCCTTTTCAGAGACTTTTGCCGTGAAGTTTTAAATGGCAAGACTCCTCAACAAAAATTTATTAGCGGATGTTTGCCAGATATTAAGCAATTAAAAAGCCCTTATGCCCATTATTCCGATGAAGATATTAAAAACCGCGTGGTCTATGTTGAAGCATCAAGAGGTTGCCCTTATAAGTGTGAGTATTGTTTATCGTCTTTAGATAAATCCGTTAGAAATTTTCCCATTGATAGCTTTTTAGCTGAAATGGATACGCTGATTACACGAGGTCTTCGCCAATTTAAATTTGTGGATCGCACTTTTAATTTAAACCCGACAATCACCAACAAGATTATGCAGTTCTTTCTTGAGAGAGTTGATTTGGGATTGTTTTTGCATTTTGAAATGGTGCCGGACCGTTTGCCTAATGAATTAAAGACTTTGATTCAAAAATTTCCAGCAGGCAGTTTGCAATTTGAAATTGGTATTCAGACTTGGAATCCTCAAGTGGGCGTGAATGTGTCGCGCCGTCAAGATCATGCAAAGATTGAAGAGAATTTAAAGTTTTTGCGTGAAGAGACAACGGTGCACACACATGCTGATTTGATTGTGGGGCTTCCTGGTGAAACGATTGATAGCTTTGCTGTGGGATTTAACAGATTGGCAGCGCTTCAGCCTGATGAAGTTCAGGTGGGGATATTAAAGCGTTTAAAGGGCACTCCTATTATTAGGCATGATAACGTTTTTCAGATGCTTTACTCAGCAAAGCCGCCATTCCAAATTCTTTCAACAAAAGATGTGAGTTCTGAAGAAATGATTCAGATGAATCATTTTGCCAAGACTTGGGATTTGGTTGCGAACTCTGGAAACTTTCCACGATGGTTTAAAGAATTTAAAACCAGTCAAAGCGAAGACTTATTTTCTGCTGTTAAAGCTCTAAGTGATTTCTTAGTCAGTCGACTCGATCACTTACACAGTTTGCAATTGGTAAAACTATTTGAGTTGGTAAAAGAGTACTCTTTGGCTATTTTAGATATGGAAGAAAGTTATCTTACTGAGATGCTAGCCCTTGATTACAGCGCTGATGGTAAAAGATCGCTTCCAGTCTTCTTAAGAAATTCTTCTGTGCAAATCAAAAGATCCGCTAAAACTTCAGATTATCAGCATCTGCCAGAAAGGCAGCGCCGTCACTTGTCTCTGTCTAAAGAAAACAAATCCATACAAAGCGTATAAAGTTCTTGTTCGGGGGATTGCTTCACGATCTCTGCATTTTTACGAATGGTTTCAAGTAGTAAATCTTTTACCCTTATAACATCCTCTTTAGAAAGGCTAAAAACAGAAGAGTAGTGAAGTTCTTCAAAACTTTCTCTATCCAAAGACTCTAAGGCTCTGGTTCGCCAGTTTGAGTGGTGTTTCACGATATTTTCTGAATCATTCCCTAAGCGAACTTGAGTTTTAGTGACATGATACTCTTTGTTTTTAATTTCAACGAGCTGTGCTTCAATTAAAAATTCTAAAGCTTGCGAAATTTTCTTAAGTGGTAGGCCTAAATATTTCACCAAAGCTTCTTTCGTTCTTAGGTTTGGTATGGTTAAGGCAATATGAGTGGCGGCATAAATCCACGAACTGTAATATTTCGATTGAAGTTCTTTTGATAAAGTTAAGTTCTTGCCCAGTCTTTCTGTCAGAACCAAACGCTTGCTTAGAATCTCTTTAATTTGAGAATCAAAATAAGCTTTAAGAGTGTGAGTGCCGGCGCGCTCTTTTTGAATCAACAATAAAAAATAATGTTGTTCGTTAGGTGAGTGACCTAAGAAGTCCCCAAGACGTTCACCTTGTTCAAGATTTAAATCAGAAGTTCCATTGATGATTTGTGAAATGTAAGTTGGATGACAGCCCAATGCTCTGGCCAATGCTGATCTTAAGCCGCGGCGCTCGCTTTTCTTGCCCACACGAAAAACAAGATAGTCTTTATAAGCTTGGAAATCGAAAATACTGCGATCAGAGCTCATAGATAGGTATCGGTATTTTAGAGTATTTACTTCAAGATAAGCGAGATGATTTAGTAAATTAGCCTGGATTTAGGTTGGGGCACTCCAGTATATTGCACTGTATAAACCAACTGAAAAGAAAGGAGTTTTATGAAAAAGCTAATTTTGATGGTTTCCCTGGTCAGTGTTCAAGCGGTCTCGGCCCTCGACAGATGCGGCGAGATTGTAAACACAGAGAGTTTAACCCCAAAGCAAGCTTACATCGTTCTAGAAAATCAGACTGAAGAGTTTGCATTCATCGCGGATGCAGCGATGGCGCACTCGCAAAGGAATATCCATATGGATTGCGCAGACAAAATCGACAGACTGATTGGCCTTAAATTGGATTTGCTAAATAAACATTTAACTAAAATTACGAATTAAAAAAGGAGTCCCCCATGTTAGAAATTCTACTTGTAAATATGTTGTCTAAACCCGCATTAGATAATTACGAAATGAAATGTGATCATGTCGTTAATTCTGAGGTTCTTGAGAGCTCTACTGTTGCAATGTCTGAAGTGAGAACCCCTGAATTAGTGGCTTGGAGGAGTTATGAGGGCGTGACAATGGTTGCCCGATTTGACACAAAACAGCCGGAAAAAGGTGTGTTTTTAGCTTTGCGTGATAAAGAAAAAGGTACGAGCATCCAAGCCCCACTTGGTCCTCCACGTGAGCATGAGGCATTCACAGCATGGTCGACGCCGACTCTTACATCTAAAACCTATTTAAAAGATGGTAAAACTAAGTCGGTATCTTCTATTCAATGTGAAGTGATTAGAAGGAAATAATGGCATATGGGTTGCAAAGGTTAAGACTATGCTTCGTATACTCTGTTTATCGTTAATCCTAGCTTTTTCGCTGCCAAGTTTTGCGCAAATGCGTAGAGGCGGGATGAGTGATGGTGGGGGCTGTTTAATCCATCGTCCGAAGCAACCGTCACAGTTATTGGATATGGCATTCACCGGTCAAAAGCTACCACAGCACTTGGCCGGTGATAAAATTGAAGTGAATAAAATGATGATATCAATCGGCGTATCGCCGGTTGATATTCGAAAACTAAAATCCTTTGAGCTCGCACAAAGTTTAGTAAAAAAATGGCTGCGTAATGATGACGTGTGGGCTGTTTATTTGGATTCGGTGTTGACGCATCTTCATCGACTGACTTTCTTTGGTGGGACTTATCGTTTCACAGCAGCGCCGCAAAGTTATTGCGAACCTTACCCAGCGAATTTGCAAAGCGGCTCAATTGTAAGACCCGTAGTGGTTTTTAAAGAAGAGTCTTTGATTCTTTCAGTTTTGGATTTCAATGAAATGGATCTTTATTCTCAAGCTGGAGTTTGGATTCACGAAGGCTTTCGTGCCATGCAAATTCTAATGAAAGATCCAATCCCAAATGAAATTGTTTATCGAATCACTTCGGATATTTTATCAGGAGTGTCCACCTCCATTCGATTGCAAGACCGTTACAAGCCAGTGGGCTCAGTTGGTCGTGCCGCTGACGTGGCCATCTTAACAAAAGAGGCTTCGCAAAAACTTTGTGTTTCGATTCAGAAAAATTTTATATATTCGCCAGGATTAGTGCAAACGTACAATAATTATTGCCGTAATATGAGCACGCAAGGATTCAGCAAAGAACAAATGGATGAGCTTGATAAAATATGTTGGGATGCTTGGTACACTCCTTTTTCAGAAATTGCGGCACGCTATAAGGCTGGGGAAATTGATCATAACAAGGCTTGGGAGCTTAGCTTCACTGCCGAGATGAGAAGTCTACAAAGATTACGTGAAGAAGCTCTGCGCCTACGTAGAATAATGGCGGGCGAAGAGCTGTCGCGGCCTGGGGTTTACATCATATTTATGCTTCTTCAAAAGAATCACACAAATCCCATTTGGCAAGAGCTGGCTTTAGGTTCAATGCTTGATTATGCCGAGTTTGGCGCAAAACAAGGTGCCAGATCAGCTCAGCAAAAAGAAGTTCGTCAAGAACTCGAACTGTTACGTCAAGAGTGGCGTCATCGCTTAAAGGATTTGTCTTACTAAGAACTTTTGTTAATTATAGATCAATGACCAAAGCAGAACTTGTAAAAACATTTGCAAATTTTCTTCAAGAAGAGCTTCAATCTTTGATTGAAGCAGCGAAAGCGACCTATGAAGCCGCCACTCATGAAGAAAGTAAGCCTGAAAACGAATACGACACCAGAGGCTTAGAAGCTTCTTATTTAGCTGGTGCCCAAGCAAAAAGAGTGGGTGAGATTCGCGAAGTGCTTCATCAGTTTCAAACTTTAGAGTTTAAAGATTTTGCTTCGACAGATCCCGTGCTTTCAACAGCATTGGTGGATGTATCGATTAATGGCAAAAACAGTAGATTGCTATTTATGCCCAAGGGCGGTGGGGTGAACCTTCGCTTTGAAGGTCAAACCATTCAAATTGTGACTCCTCACTCATTGCTAGGCGAGGCCATCCTTGGATCCAAAGTGGGTGACGAGGTAGAGTACGAAGTCGGCAGCAAAGTGCAAGTCTGTGAGATCTTAAGTATCAAATAGTGCACTCCATAGATAAATCAAAAGCCTCGTTTGGATTCTTTAATAAGCTGTATCTGAATAAACTACTATTGTTTATTTTTCTTGCGTGAAAAAGTGAATCTTTGAATATTGGAAGCATGTTTTTAAGCGACAAGGCCTTTCAGTACAGCGTGAAATTTAAAAACGGTAGCCGAGTGGATTTTTACCGCTCGAGTGCCGAGACCCCGAAGTCTTTGACAGATGCTTTAAAAATTTTAGCAGATCAGTACGCAGTTGATTACGCTCATATCAAAGACTACGTGGCCGCCGAAGATCAATTGATGAAAGAAGAATATAAGCTGCATTTTGTTTTATTAGATAAAGATGAGAAGGTTTGTGGTTACCAATTGCTATATGGCAATGGTGAAGAATTGATGCCCATGGAAACCTTGCATCCCGATGTCGAGATTCGTTTTGGCAGTAAGCATATTTTCGAGGTAAAGCGTGCCGTTGCCTTTAGTGGGGGTGCCTATCCCTTATTTTTACGAGCGCTGGCTTCATACATAAATCAAAAGTACCCTAAACAAATCCCAGAGGGGCATGCTATTGTTGGGTATTCGGTAAACAACAAAGTGGTAAAATACTTAAATGGCCTTGGTTTTAGCACTGTAGCCACTAAAAAAATTGAAACATGGCTGCGCTATCCTTCACATCAACTGGTGAAAGATTATCCATAGGATTTATTTTTGAGTGAGTTCGTTTTTTACAGCTGCGTATTCTTTTTCAGCTAATTGTATCAATGACTTTAATTGTTCGGGGTCTTTAGTGACTTCAATTTGCGAGCAAATATCAGAAAGAATTTGTGCGCCCACGCTTGCGCTGCTCGAGCGCCACGAGTGAGCCGTGTGCTTAGCAAAATGAATATCAGCTGTCTTAAGTGAGGTTAGAAGTTCTTCTGAGGTTTTTATATAAATCTCAACAAGATGTTGATAAATATCGGATTGTCCTGGTGATTGAAGAGCTTTTATGGCTTCTTTTGCGGCAGGATCTAAGCGCAGCAAGGACTTAGCTGGCATGTCGTTTCTTCTGTTCTTCTAGTAAACTTAAAATATCATTCACTTTTGACTGTAAAACCTCAAGAGTGAGTGGCTTTACCACATAACCGCTAATACCAAGATCGATAAAGGCAGCGACATCACTTGAGTTTGTCGTGGCTGTGACCATAACAACGATTTGATTTTTTAGTTTAGGTTCTTTGCGAATCCAGTTTAAGACTTTCAGGCCATCTTCGCTTGGCATTTTCGCATCTAAAAAAATAACATCGAACGGCTTTTTAATGGCTAGCGCATTGGTGATTTTTCCAATGGCAAGGCTTCCGTTTTCAGCAACTTGAATTTTTTGAATGCCAATCTTTTGAAGAGTGGTAATGGCCAGTTCGCGATCAAAATCGCTATCCTCGACCACTAAAACACTGAGTCTAGTCAGAAGTTTTTGAGCATCCATTTTCTTGCCGTTATCTACCATAGTTTTTACTTCGGAATGGGGTGAAAAATCTTTAGAATTTCGTCCGTAAGTCCGAAAATGAAGTGGGATTAGTACCGAGCAAACTAGACTTAAGAGCAATTAATGAATAAAGAATCAAAATCAGATCGTCGTCTTATCATTGGTTTCGTTTTCGCCATTGCTGGTTTAATTGTGCTTGGATTCTTTTTACAGAATTCAATTAAAAATGTTCAAACTGTAACATCTTTGCGCGCAGAAGCTCGTAAGACGGCGTTCAAAATAAAAACACTAAGCACTTATCTTGTTGATGCAGAAACTGGACAGCGCGGATTTTTACTGACGGGTGAAGAGAAGTATTTAAGTCCTTATAACGAAGCTTTAAGGCTGATACCGGCCAGCGATGCAGAGCTCGAATCTTTGTTGTCATCTCAGCCAGATCAATTAGAACGATTGAACAGAGTTAACGTGTTGATGAATAAAAGGCTGGATAAACTTACTCGCGCCGTCGAACTAAAAAAAGTTGGAAAATCTCAAGCTGCACTTAGCATCGTTAAGCAGGGTGAAGGCCAAGTGTATATGGAAGAGCTTCGCCAAATATTCAAGGACATGGATCAAGAGCAGCAAAGGCTTGTTGATCAGCGACAAGAGATTCAACAAGAAATTTCTGAAACGAGTTCTCAAGCCTTGGCAGCAGGCAGTGTTTTTGCAATTCTTATTTCTATTTCATTATTGTTACTTTTAAATCGCAACCAAAAACGAAGAGCCGAGCTTGCCTTTGAAGTAGAGAAAACAAATGCTTTCTTAGAAAAGCGTAGAGCCATTTCGACTAAAGTTATCAGTATGCAAAATAGAATTGCAACAGCCTCATCTGATTCGAGCGCGATCATGAAATTGATTGTAGAATTGTCTATGGATTTAACAGAGTCTGATGGATCCATCATCGAAATACTTGATGGCGAAGAAATGGTTTATCAGCACGTCCATGGTAAAGCAGAGTCTTTTCTTGGGTTGAGAATTCCTGTTGCTCAAAGCTTTTCAGGTCTGTGTGTTCAGCAATCTGAAAGTTTAGTTTGTGATGATTCAGAGGTTGACGAGCGTGTGAATCGCGAGGCTTGTCGTAAAGTAGGGCTTCGCTCAATGATTGTTGTTCCCTTGCAGTATGGTGGAAGGACGATTGGGGTTCTAAAAAATTACTCAACTGAGCCGCATCACTACGACCAATTAGTTTCTGGTGCTTTAAATTTAATCACTGGATTGGGTTCTGCGACATTAGGTCAAGCTTATGAATTTGAAGAGAAGCTTTCTTTGATTTTAGATCTTGAGAAAGCCAAATCCGAGATGATCATTTCTCGTGATCAAGCGCGATCTGCGACTCAAGCCAAATCACAGTTTCTTGCGAATATGAGTCATGAGGTGCGCACTCCGCTAACAGGGGTGTTGGGGATGGCGGATTTGCTATTGGATCAACCGTTAAGCTCTGAAGCATACGAATATGCCAAAGCAATTAAAACTTCTGGCCAGTCTTTATTGACAATAGTGAATGATATTTTGGACTTTTCAAAAATCGAAGCTGGCAAAATAGATTTTGAGAAAATTGATTTTAATTTTCTCGAAATGCTCGCGCACATGAATAAGCCATTTGTTTATTTAGCTCAGCAGAAGAAGTTAAATCTTATTGTTGAAGCGGATTCGAGTATTCCAAAAACAGTAAGCGGAGACCCAGGTCGTATTCGTCAAATCTTAATGAATCTAATTGGCAATGCGATTAAATTTACGGCAGAAGGTTCTGTTAAGATCAAAGTTACATGCTTAGATATTGAAAACGTTCAATTAAGAGTGGATATAAGCGACACGGGGATTGGCATTGCGCCCGATGCGATGAAAAATTTATTTCAAGAATTTACTCAAGCGGATGCGTCGACCACTCGTCGATACGGAGGAACCGGGCTAGGGCTTTCAATTTCTAAAAAACTTGTCGAAAAAATGGGTGGCAAGCTGAATGTTGAGTCTGTTTTAGGGCAAGGCTCTAATTTTTGGTTCACATTGTCACTTAAACCAACAGAAGTGGTGCAAGAAAAAGTAACGGCTTCAGATTTTGTTGAAATTCCGAAGCGCAGTACGCCTTGGCGAATTCTGGTCGGTGAAGATACGCTGTTTAATCAAATCATCATAACTAAAATGCTAGAAAAAATGGGTCTTCAGTGTGACGTTGTCTCTAACGGCAAAGAAGTGCTTAAAGCGCTTGATAAAAAATCCTACGATCTCGTTCTAATGGATTGCCAAATGCCTGAAATGGATGGCTACGCAGCAACGGCAGAAGTTCGGGCTCGTAAATCAAATAGCCAAATACCAATCATAGCTATTACTGCGAACGCCTTCCAAGGAGATCGCGAAAAAATTCTTGAAGCCGGAATGGATGACTATCTTTCTAAGCCATTGGACTACAACGATATGAAGTCGGTTATAGCCAAATGGTTGTCCTTACAGTTAAAATACGCTGGGTAAATCTCGTAAGAAAAATCTACAAGACCTCCATTGTCTTTGAAAGCCTTAAGCTTTTATGACAAAGCAGTACTCACTGACTGGGGAGGTTTTATGAAGAAAATTTTAATAGGTCTAATCGCAGCCATTTCATTGGGTTCAGCAGCAGCCCAAGCGAAAGTAACTAAAAAAATTAAAGGTTCAGAAAGATTCACGGCAGCAGTTATCTATGCTGATGAAAACAAAGAGACGATGGAAGTTTGGTTGAACACGAAAGAGGCTTGGCAAGAAAAAGGGGCTTTAACGGATGGTTATTATGGTGAAGACAACGATGTTGCTGAAAAAATCGTGGATGCTGTTCGTCTTTGCAATTTAGCTGAGTCGCAGTACGAGGCTTGTAAACAAGGCCGCACAATGGATCAGATTAAAACGGATTTGGCAGCTGTTGGCGTAGAAGTTCGAATGGAGGAATGTACAAGCCAGGACAACGAGACATCTTTTCAGTGCTGGGCTCAAGAAGAGATCAAAAAGAACTTCTAAATCATTCTTTTATCATTCAAACCGGCCTTAAGCTGTTGACTGAATTGGTAATAAGTGACGTTTTTTGTAGTCAAAATAACCCCTTAAGTCGTTTTATTAGCAATGAAGACGGCCCTTCAATTGCACAAATATTGTTTAATAGACAAATTAAGGGGTAAAACCATGTTTAAGTCTGCTCTTTTATTTTTAGGCATTTTAGTGGGATCGTCAGCTTTTGCCCAGGTTGTGAAAGAGGGTGATGCAGCTCTTCCGGTCTTTCTTAATGATCATATTTTAGAAGTCATCCCACTTACAGACAATTTTATGGCATCGGTTATTGTAAAGCCTTTTATCTACACGAATGATAAAACTGTGCGTCTTGCTGTCAGCGACAGCAGTGAAAGTTCTGTTTTCACAATCTTCAATACAAACTTTAAGATCCAAAATACCTATAGCATTTTAAGAAAAGGACGCTGTCTTTATATTTATCGTCAATCCGACAAGCATACTGTAGAGAAGGCTCATTATCTCTTTACAGAAACGGATCGCGATAAAAAAGAAGTTTCGATTTATATGTTTGATGCCGTTGCCGAGCAAAACAACACTCCATCGGCAGCCTTATTGACTAGCCATTATTGTGAAAGAGGCAAGTTTCACGAAAAGTTAAGCGTGCAAATTCCTTCGTTAAAGCCTTTTCATACGATCAAGTACAATGTACCTGCACGTTAACTAATAAATACTCCAAGTTTTTTCAATATTGCTTAAATACCAATGGTGCTTATTGATGATGTTGTGACCAATCACAATTCGCACTGTCGGAAGGTACTTATGAATCCAAGTGAAGGGATATGCGATAACGAGAATGTTTTTGGCTTCCCACTTTCCATATTTTAATACTTTCATTTTATAAATGGAAGCTTCAGCTTTTGACTCGGCTGCATCTCTGATTTCTGTTTTTTGGACGAATTCAAAATTTTCTGGATGTTCTTTTGTTAAAGCTTCATCAACCAAAGTGAGTCCGGCCCCAGTGTCAAAGATGGATTCAATGGTCTTGCCGTCATACTCAACTTCAAATCCAAACCACATAGAAGAGTAGTGATTTAAAGGAAAAGTTTCCCCACCAAATACTGCGTCTGTTGAAATGCTTTGATGGGTGTAATCAATAGACAAACTTTCTTGTAAGAAAAAATCATTTCCTAAAATGCAATTGGCAGGAAGTTTATCCACTCGTCTTATGGTCATGTTGTTTTTTGTCCAATCATTGGATTTGATTTCATTGACCTCGACAAGGTCTGCTAATTGTTCTGTGCCAATCAAGCCTCCACTAGGAATTTTGCCAAGAGAAGGCGCTGTACTCATAATATGTGATTTAACAAAAGTCGCTCTTGCCCCGGTGTCTATAAGACAGTTGTCCATTTGCCCGTTGAAGGTGGTCCAAGCCATGGCATGGCCTGAATCTGCATCCCCGGAATGTATATTAAGTTTAAGTGAGCTGGCGCTTGCCATCGTTGGCAGGACCAAGAAAGCAATGGTCAGTAATGATCGGTTCATAAAATCTCCTTGAGTGTTGCAAAATGGATATATTTCATATTCTTTTTATTCAACTGGCTTTTAAAAGGTATACGATCTATATACCATTTCATAAACCCTATGTATCTCGAGGTCGTAGATGGACAGCAAATTCGTTTTAAAAGCTTTAAAGAGTGAGATGAAAAAAACGAAAATCACTTACAAAGAATTGGCTAAATCTTTAAAAATTACTGAAGCCGGGGTGAAGAAGCTTTTCAGTCGCTCGGACATTTCTTTAAGTAGGGTTTGCGAGATCTGTGAGGTTCTTGGAGTTTCCATTCACGACCTTTTGAAAATATCTGAAGAGGAAATGTCCAAAGAAAAAGTGTTTACGGCAAAACAAGAAAAGTTCTTTGCTGAAAATCCACATTACTTTCATTTCTTTTTGCGATTGGTGTACGAAAATTTTGCTCCTGAAGAAATTCAAAAAGATTTAGGTTTATCGGATAAGGCGATCTTTAAATACCTTAAAAAGCTGGATGATTTGGGGCTTATTACTCTTCATGCCTACAATAGAGTGACTATTCCTGAGGGGCTTGTGGCTATTGTGAATACGCAAGGAACAGCCATGCAAAGTATTAAGTTTAAAGACACACAGGATTTCTTAAAAAGAATTGAACAGAACAAGGCTGGCGTGTTAGCCGGCGGGATTTTCTATCTTTCTGATGCTGAAATTGAAAATTTAAAGGAGGACATGTTTGAACTTACTAAATTATATACGAAGCGCTCTTTTTCTAACCGCAGTCGTAAAAAAGACAAGCTGTCGCGCAATTATCAAACCTACACCTCTATGTTTATGCAAGCACCTGGCACCTTACTAAATCGCATTATTGAAATTTGACCTTACTTTTGCGGTGCCAGAATGACCTTCATATTTTCTAATAGTTCTTTAAACCATGATAGGGGGGGCGAACTCCCACACTCTTGCGAGTACTGGATTTTGAGTCCAGCGCGTCTAACACTCTAGCAGCTATAATTTAAAATTTTTGCTTGAAAGTATAGGGCGGGCCTGGATTTTTCTACCCATAAGTTTAAGAAGCTCTTCAATGCGTGAGCAATAATCCTTAAAGCTCAAATTCGATTTTTGATGTTTTCTATTTCGTTCCATACACTAAAAATATCGGCATATTCCTTAATTTTATTAAAATCCAAATTAGGTACGTTTTGCATAATGGTCAATATATCACTTTTATCTTTGAATTCACGAGACCTATCTCCCGTAAAAGCTTGAATTTTCAGTCCGACCAAATCTTCGGGGCTTACGACTGGATACGGTAAGTTGCCTGCCTTGCGAAGGCGTTCTAACATAGACTTTGCTTGCACTCGATTCGCAAAAATAATATCAATTTGTATAGATCCAGATAATTGAAGAACTTCAGCATTCTCATTGATTATGCTTAATTTAAGGATTTTTGAGATTTCCTTAATTGCGACCTTATTGTTTCCATCGATTAAAAAATCGACATCAAAAGTAGTGCGTTCGCCTCCGTATGCAAATACAGCAAGCCCGCCAATAATACCAAAAGTAATATTCCGTTTTTCTAATTCATCAACAAATTGTGTGATTCCTTGAATAAGTGACATATTTCTATATTGGCAGATTTATCAATTAATGGAATTGAAATTTAATCTAAATTGGGTAAATTTTTATATTCTAAGTAGATTGACCCAATGCCAGGTTAATTATTAAAATTTGATGGTGCTCAAGATATTATTACTTTTTTTATCTATTATTTTTCTTCAAGCTGAAGAATGCCAAGATTGGTTTGATGATTTAAAAATTAATCCTAATAATCCTAGCTGCGAAGGTCTTTGTACCGTCGGTAAAACAGATATGGGGTCTTTTGAGTGCCCCTTACTATGTGCTAAGTTTTGTAAGCCTAAAAAATATTGTAAATTAAATTCTTATTGGACAAAAAAATTATCCAATCCAGCGGATCCTTTTAAAAACTTTAATAAACAAGATTTGTCTGATGTTAGAAGAGCTCTATCGCGCTTACCAAACAGCTTTAATCCATCAAAATTGAAGGGGATAGTTAAAGGTACAAAGCCAGTTGATTTCACTGCCTTAATCACTGAAGCCACAAGCACAGATGAGTTTGTTGTCCTATATCCAAGAGCTTTTAATAATCCTAAAATTCTTGATAGAGTTATAGCTCATGAAGTTGTGCATGTTCTTGTTCAGGAGGAATGGAAAGGATTATTTGAGTCATATAAAAAAGACGTTGGATGGAACACAAACAAGGGATATGAGGATAGAAAAGGTGAGTTTATTGAAGCCGACAGCAAAATGTCGGCGGACGAAGATTTTGCTAACAACATCGAGTATTATTTGTTTGAGCCAAACAAATTGAAGAGTAAATCATCTCAAATTCATAATTGGATTCAAAAGAAAATGGGAAACAAGCTCAAATTAGAAAAAGGTTGCTCTAATGAATAAACTTTTAATCATATTGATTGGATTTTTCTGTTCAGTTATTGGGGCGGATAATAATAAGTCATTGCATAGCAATAAGTTAATGAAAATTGAAATTGGTAGCGCTGTGGAAAATACTCAGAAAATATTGGGTAAGCCATCTGATATTAATAAAGAAAAAATTTCTTCTAAAGAATATGAGGTATATGAGTATTCAGAAAATAATAAGCTAGATGGTTTCCTAACAATAGATAAAAGCAAAGTAGTGGGGCGTTCTATTTGGATAAATGAAGAAATGCTGGAATCCACTCTGACGAAATTTAAAAAAGTATATTTTCAGCACAACAAATTTGAAAAGTACACCCCTTGTAAAATGCGAGGAGAAGAAGAAGTTTTGATTGANNTTGATTGATTCTGAAAAAGGTATTTTTCTTGCGGTAAGAGACAATAAAGTTTTATTAGTGGCATGGGCCGATCCAGTTTTAACTAAACAGCGTATTAATCAATTTTATGAGAAATGTGCGAAGCTGCAGCCATCAAGAAAATAATCTTCTAACTGGTATTCATGTATACCGGTTAACTTGTATTCTAGAATTCCGGTATTAATAATGGTGGCCCCGGGGAGAATCGAACTCCCACACTCTTGCGAGTACTGGATTTTGNNTTTTGAGTCCAGCGCGTCTACCAATTCCACCACAAGGCCACTGTGAAAAAGAGAAAGCCACCTTATCTGCGAAATCTATAGCTGGCAAGAACACGTCACAACGTACCAACGGCAAAGATTGGGCAAGAGCACGAACGCAAGCCAAGGCCCAGAGCTATTATAGAGGCGGAAAAGGTAGCTGGTACCTTTTAAAAACCTGGGCAGAATTTACAAAGACGTCATTTTGATCAACAGCTTCGTGCCAACGGATCACTCCACCCAAAAAAGCAAAAAACCTCAAAAAACCAAAAATTCCTCTCGAAAAACCGGCACTTGTAATTCTTACAACACCCATGACCAAATGCGGCACGCGCCTTGCTCATAGGGAAAATCAAACAATTCAACACTTTCAGAGGAGTGTTCAAATGAAAGCAAATAATTTTATCGCTACGATGGCGGTAGTTCTTTTCTGGGCGAATCCAGTGTTCGCTCAAAACGTAGACGTCGGAATCCAGGAGGAGATCGTTCAGGAGTCGGCGCCAAAACGTAAGACTGTTCAAACCCCAACAGCTGGCCCAGGCGGCGTTGTGATCATGAACAATCAAAATCAAAACTCAGAGCAGTCGTCTGCTCAAGCATCAAGGTTAACAAATCAACCAGTGACTGTTGTAGAAGCGTCACCCGTGGTTGTGTCTCGTGCTGATGCTATTCGTAAAGCTCGTCAAAACTCAGAAGTTCAAACCGAGCAAATGATTGTAGAAAAATTAGAAATTTCAAGAATGGAAGATGAAAAAATCAGATCTGAGCGTATTTCAAGCTCAGGCGCTTTTGCTTCTGCATCAGCTTCAGCTGCATCATCAGGTGGAGTAGCCGCGGCTTCAGCAACAGCTGTAGCAGTAGGTTCTACGCAAACAGCAGAAGTTGTTGAAGTGATTGCAGTGAAAGACGTGAAGAAAGACAAAAAACCAACTTCGGTTTTCGTGATCGGAGCGGGTGCAGGTCTAACTTCTTATCAAGTGAACAACATTCAAAGCAACCAAGCTTACGGCATCTCTCTTGGTACAGAGTCGTCTGATGGTCTTGGAATGGCGTTAGAGTTTGGTTACTCAAACCACTACATCGCACAGTACTGGCCATTGTTTAGAGAAATGGATCAATACAACTTTGCCGGTGTTGTGAAGTACTCTTTCATGCGTGAATCAAGAATTCGTCCTTATGCAGGTGCTTTGGCAAGTTACACTTACCGTCGTTACTTCAATCGTATGGTAGGTACAAATCAACAGCCAGTTTACCCTGGTATGCCAAACAACCAAGAAGTGACAACTCAGTCTTTCGATCTTGGTTTGGATGTAGGACTTGACTTCATGGTGAGCGAAACGTTCTCGGTAGGTGCAGATTTCCGTTACAGCATGAATGTTTACAACCGTATCAACAACAACTTCTTTAACGCTGGTTACATGCCAATTGGTGGGTCTCCGGTTGAAGAGTTGAGTTATTACGCAATGTTGCTAAACGCTAAGATCAGATTCTAAGGTTCTATTAAAGAACAGTGTGTAGGTGTGGTTCGTTGTCCCCAGTTTTTTTCCCTCTGAAAGGTTCAGTTTTGGACCGGACGGACTCTCAAAGCTTGAGAGTCCGTTTTTTTTTGGTATTCTTAAGGCGTATGTTTTTAACTCGTTTAAGCCTTCTTCTTATTTTATGTCTTTCCTCTAATCTCTTTGCTCAAGCTAAAAAAGCTGCCCCGCGGGCTATTGGTTTTAGGTCTATGGCGGTGGCTCAGGTCGGCGAACACATTATCACCAGCCGTGAGGTTTATTTGTTTTCTGCCCTCAACCAGTTGATTGATCAGGAAGCCCTCGACAACAAGGTTTTGAATATCGAATCTGATGAGTTTGCCAGAGAGATCCGCAATACCCTTCAGGATTGGTGCGTTTTTTTAGAGGCTAAGGCATTTCAGGCCGTTCCGGTCTTCGAAGAAGATGTGAAAGAGATCACCGATAAATTAATTGTAAAAAAGTGGATGTCTAATCCTTGGCAAAAGCAGTATGAGTATTCGGCGCGAGAATTACGAGACAACTTAATTCGAGTGATGCAGGCAAGACAACTGATGCAATTTCGTAGTCAGGCTTCATCCATTCCTATAAGTGACTCGGACGCGCAAAAGTACTATGAGGAAAACAGATTTAAGTTTGGTGAATCGAAGTTTGACAGTGTGAAAGACAACATCAAGTCTTTCTTGGCCAAGAGCCAAGCTGAAAAACGAATGCATGATTGGATTGAGTTATTAAAAGCCAAGTATCAAACGAAAAACTATATTTCGGGTCTATAAAGAGTATGACGGGTCCTTGTAAAGAAGCTGGAGTGGTCAGAGCCTTAGAGTATAAGGATCTACCACAAATTTGGGAGTTGGTTAAAAAAACCTACGACTCTTCTGACGTGCCACTGGGTGGCTCGTGGACGGCGTCTTTGCTTCGTCAAGAGCTGAACGACGGATTTAGTCTTGGCCAGTTTGATGAGTACGGTCTGTCGAGTGTGATTTTGTTCCGTCGTCATGATTTGGCAGCAGAGATCACTTTTTTGGCCACACATCCTGAGCGTCGTCGTAAAGGTGAGATGCAATATTTATTAGAGTTTTTACTTCAGCGTTTGCAGGCGAGTGAATCTTTATGGCTTGAGGTTCATGAAAAGAATGCTCCGGCATTAGCTTTGTATGAAAAGCTTGGATTTCAACAAGTTGGACAGCGTCCTCAGTATTATCGTGATGGTGGGGCGGCCGTCTTATTTACTTATCGTAGAGCCTAGTTGCTGCCTGATTGATGCTTGCCAAGCCTCTATATATTTGTTATCACCTAAGTTCATCAAAGAGGGCCCGAAAGCCCTCTTTTTTTTGGTTTAGAGGATAGGCATTGATAAAGTCAGAAGCAATTGAAGCTTTGCGTCAGGTGGCGCAAGAGGCAGCCGCAAAAGAAGGTTGCCGCCTTTATGATATTGAATTCACTAAAGGGCCTCAAAAGACGCTTCGCATCTATATCGACCGCGAGGACGCTCAGGTGGGTATTGACGACTGTAGCAATGTTTCCAGAGAGCTGAATCAGTGGCTCGACGCCAACGAGAGTCTTGTTGAAGGACAATACGATCTCGAAGTTTCAAGCCCCGGGCTTGAGCGTAGGCTAACCCAAGCGTGGCATTTTGAACAATCTGTGGGCAAAAAGATCAAAGTGCGGTATCGCAAGGACACTGATGGAAAAACCAGCTCTGTGAGTTCTGAAGCTATTTTGCAAGCTTTTGACGGAAAAAGTCTCGAGCTTGTGGTGGGCAAGAATATGATTCCTGTGGATTTATCCGCAGTAGAAAAAGCCCAATTGGTTTTTGAAATGAAGAAAGGTCAACAAAAGAGGTGAGTATGGCCGCTGAAAGCATTACCGACTTAAGCAGAATTATTGAATTGGTCGGAAAAGAAAAAGGTATTGATAAGCAAATTGTTGTGGATGCTGTCATTCAAGGATTGCTTGTTGCTGCTCGAAAAAAATACGGGACATACCGTGAGATCGAAGCTCAATACAACGAAGAGTCTGGTGAAGTTGAACTTTTCGAGTTTAAAGAAGTTGTGAACGATGAAGACTTTGTCGATGAAGAAGTTGAAATCAAATTGAGTGAAGCTTTGGTTCTTGATCCAGAAGCGCAATTGAACGACTCGATTGGTAGCAAACTTGATTCTTCTGATTTAGGCCGTATTGCTGCTCAAACAGCAAAACAAATCATCACACAAAAAGTGCGTGATGCTGAACGTGATATTATCTTTGCAGAATTTGAACAACGTCGTGGTGAGGTTGCCTCTGGTATCGCTCGCCGAGTTGAGCGTGGTGCTATCGTTGTGGATTTAGGCCGTACAGAAGCTTACATTCCACCTCGTGAACAAATCCCAGGTGAAGCTTACAAGCCAGGCGATCGCATTCAAGGTTATATCGCAGATGTTCGTCAGACCACTCGTGGTCCTCAGATCATTATGTCTCGTGCAGACGAGCGCTACTTGATGAAACTTTTCGAAGCTGAAGTTCCAGAAATCTATGATGGTATCGTAGAGATTTTAGCAGCGGCTCGTGAGCCAGGTCAGCGCGCGAAGATTGCTGTGCGCAGTAAAGATGCGGCAGTGGATCCAGTGGGTGCTTGCGTGGGTATGAAAGGAAGCCGTGTGCAAACGATTGTACAAGAGCTTCGTGGTGAAAAAATTGATATCGTGACTCATGATGAAGATCCGGCTCGTTTTGTTTGTAATGCATTGGCGCCAGCAGAAATTGCTAAGGTTTTTATGGACGAACAAAACCGAGAGATGGAAGTGATCGTACCAGACACGCAATTGTCTTTGGCCATCGGTCGTAAAGGTCAAAATGTTCGCTTAGCGGCGAAGTTGACTGGCTGGAAACTGGATATCGTTTCTGAATCGGCATTGGGTTCACGTACTGCGGAAGCTATCTTCAACTTGAAGTTGATCCACGGTATGAGCGACACAATGGCGCAAAATATTTATCAATCTGGTTTCAGCTCTTTCCAAGCACTGGCTGATTCAACGGTGGACGCGGTTGCCGCGATTCCAGGTTACGAAGACATTTCTAAAGCAACGAAGTTAATTGAAGACGCAAAAGCTCTTGTTGAAGAGTACAAGCGTGAAGGTAAAGAAATTCCAACTGTGGCGGCTAAATCTGGTGAGTCTCATGCACGTGAGTCCAGCCAAGATGCGAAGTCAGCAGCAGAAGAAAGATTGCGTGCACAAATGGCGCAATTGAAAGCAGAAGAGGGTGGCGACGAGCCACAATCCTAAGGAGAATAGGTGGATCAATTGAAGGTTTTTGAATTCGCGAAAGAAATAGGTATGGAAACTCTCGCGCTTATGGACAAGATCCGTGAGTGGAAGCTTCCTGTTAAGAGTCATATGGCGACTCTTGATGACTCTATGATCGCCGAAATTCGTCAGCGATTGAAACCTGTCGAGGATGCACCAGCAGCAACTGTTACTAAGAAAAAAGTTGCAAAGAAGAAAGCAGATGTTGCTGAACCAGCAGCGAAAGCGCCAGCGGTTCGTAAAGCGACAGCGACACAGGCCGAAGCTGCTCCGGCAAAAACTGTAGAGAAAAAAGCTCCAGCAGCAAAAAGAACTGTGAAAACAGCAGCCGCATCGGCTGCAGCCGATGCTGCGAAACCAGCACGCAATGTGATTCGTCGTAAAGCGGGTGAGGCAGAGGCTCGTGCTGAAGAACTAAAAATGCAAGCTGAGGCTAAAGAGGCACAAGCCGCTGAAGCAGCAGCTCAAGAAGAAAATTTTGTAGCACAAGAGTCAGCGACTCAACAGGATGCAGACACTCAAACACCAGCAGTGCCGGTAGCCCCAGCTCCGGGACGCAGAAACATCGTTGGTCGTATGGATTTAAAACGTGTCGAACAAGTTTCGACTCAGTATCGCGGTTCGGGTGGGCAGCAGGGCGGTCAAGGTGCCGCAGGTGCGCCTCGTACTTCGAGATCAGCTCCGCAAAGAAATATTCGAGCTGGCTTTTATGCTGTTCCGCCGCCAGTCGCAGTGGATGATTTTGATCGTGATAATGCTCGTGATGCTTTCGCCAAAGCTGAAGAGCGTGAGAAGAAAAAGCCAGGTGGCACGGGTCGCGAAGGCGAACAAGTTGCGGTTTTTACTGCTACTGAATTTAGAAAACGCGAAGTGATTTTTCAGCCGAAGAAGAAAAAGGTGAGTGTTGGTCGTGATGCCAAGAAAACTCAATTGACGACACCAGCGGCGCACAAACGTGTGCTTGAAGTGGAAAACACAATGTCTGTCAGCACAATGGCTCAAGAGATGGGCTTGAAAGCGACAGACGTTATTAAAAAATTAATGTCCAGCGGAGTGATGGGAAATATCAACACCGTTTTGGATTTCGATACAATTTCTTTGATTGCCCCTGAGTTCGGTTGGGAAGCACAGAATGTTCACAAAACGTCTGATGAGCTTTTAGAAACTGTGGCTTTTGGTGAGCTAGATGCTGAAACCATCATTCGTCCACCAGTGGTGACAGTGATGGGTCACGTCGATCATGGGAAAACTTCTTTGCTTGATGCCATTCGTAGTGCGGAGGTCGCGCAAGGTGAGGCGGGTGGAATCACTCAGCATATCGGTGCTTACTCGGTAAAATTAGAAAGTGGTGATCAAGTTACTTTCATCGATACTCCGGGCCATGAGGCCTTCACGGCTATGCGTGCTCGTGGTGCGAACGTAACTGATATCGCGATCATTGTTGTTGCAGCTGATGATGGAGTGATGCCGCAAACGGCAGAAGCTATCAATCATGCAAAGGCAGCAAATGTCCCTATTATCGTTGCTGTGAACAAAATGGATAAGCAGGGTGCCAATCCTGATCGTATCAAGCAACAATTGACTGAGTTTGAATTGGTTCCTGAAGAGTGGGGCGGTACAACTATTTTCTGTCCTGTTTCTGCATTGAAAAAAGAAGGTATTAAAGAATTACTTGAGCAAATTTTAGTGGTTGCTGAAGTTCAAGAATTAAAAGCCAATCCAAAACGTTCGGGCACAGGTATTGTAATCGAAAGCCGTATGGAAAAGGGCCGTGGTTCTGTTGCTACTATTTTAGTTCAAGATGGCACAGTGAAGGTCGGTGATTTGATTGTTGCGGGTACGGTATCAGGCCGTGTGCGTAGCTTAATGAATGATCGTGGCGAAACGGTGAAAGAAACGCTTCCTGGTTTTCCTGTAGAAATGATGGGTTTACCGTCGACTCCACAAGCAGGAGATCGTTTTGATATTGTAAAAGATGAAGCGGCCGCTGAAAGATTGTCAGAGCAACGTATTGTTGAAAAGAAAAAAGCCAGCGAAACTCCGTCATCGAAGATGTCTCTTGATCAGTTGTTCTCGAAAGTTAAAACGGGCGATGTGAAAGAGTTGGCTTTAGTGCTTAAGGCAGACGTCGCGGGTTCTTTAGAGGCCGTAAAAGCTATGCTTGAAAAGCAAGGTAATGAAGAAGTGAAAATCAAATTGATCCATGGAGCTGTCGGCGGAGTCACAGAAAGTGACGTCCTTCTTGCTTCAACGGCTCAGGGTGTGATTCTCGGTTTCAACGTGCGTCCAGATGGCGGCGCTAGTCGCATGGCCAAAGAAAAAGGCATTGAAATCAAAACTTATTCGATCATCTATGAATTAATCGATGATATGAAGAAGGCTCTTAGTGGTTTGCTTGCTCCGACGGTTACAGAAAAAGAAATGGGACGCGCAGAAGTGCGTAATACGTTCTCTGTTCCGAAGCTTGGCACAATCGCAGGATGCTTTGTTGTGGATGGAAAAATTGCGCGTAACAACACATTGCGATTGGTTCGTGATGGAAAAGTCATTTACACAGGCAAGTTAGCCAGTCTTAAGCGTTTCAAAGATGACGCGAAAGAAGTGGCCACAGGCTTTGAGTGCGGTATCGGCATCGAGAATTTCAACGACATCAAAGTGGGCGACATTATTGAAGCCTTTGTGAGAGAAGAAGTCGTTAGAGAATTATGAGGCTGAGCTGTGAGAGTCGAAAAAGTCAGTAAGAATTTATTAAAAGAAATTTCTCTTTATTTTCAAAATGATCTCAAGGGCGAAGTCAAAGCCCTTGTAACTGTAACAGATGTGGTGTTGTCGCCAGACATGCGAAATGCCGATGTTCACATTCGTTTGGTTGGACCTGAAGAAGATATTGAAGATGATAAGGCTGCTATTGAACACTCTCGTGTGGATATTCAAAATCAAATTGCTAAGCGCTTAAGAATGAAATTTTGCCCGCGCCTTCACTTTCATATCGGAGTGGCGCCAGAGCTCGATCACGTCGATAAGCTTTTGCAAAACTTGCAGCGTAAACGTCACGAGTTCTAAATATGAATGGCATTTTGCTTGTCGATAAGCCTTCGGGCCCAACCAGTCATGATCTTGTCGCGCAAGCTCGAAAGATTCTTAACACCAAAGAAGTTGGTCATGCAGGAACTTTAGATCCGCTGGCTACAGGCCTTATGGTGTTGCTTGTTGGTCAAGGAACAAAACTCTCTGATTATTTAATGGCCGCAGAGAAAGAATACGAAGTGCTTGTGCAGCTTGGTGTTGAGACGGATTCTTTGGATATGACTGGTGAAGTGTTAAAGACCACTCCTGTGGATGTTTCTGAAAAACAAATTCAAGAAGAGGTGCTTAAACTACAAGGGGATTTCGAATGGGAAGTTCCGATGGTTTCAGCAGTGAAGGTTCAGGGGAAAAAGCTTTACGAGTATGCTAGGCAAGGACAAGAAGTCAGCGTTCCCAAAAAACCAATGAGCTTTTATAATTTAAAAATTGTTGAAACTAAACCAGAGCAGGTCAGAGTGCGAATGGGCTGCACAAAGGGTAGTTTTGTTCGCACATGGTCGGATCGTTTGGGTAAAAATCTAAAAGTCGGAGGCTCGGTGGCCGAGCTTCGTCGAATCAGTGTGGGTCGCTTTCAGGTGACAGAGGCTATCACTTTAGAGGGTAAAACAGCGGATCAGTTGAAAGAAAAGCTTCTTTCTTTAAGCGATTCATTGCCTGGCTGGAAAGCTGCCTTGGTAAAGGGCCGTGATGAAGAGTTAGTCCTTAACGGTCAAATTCCTCAAGAGCTGCAATCCAGACTGGTTTTAGAGCAAAAAACAGCTCTACAGACACAAAAAACAGTGGGAATTAAGGTTCTTTCTAGCCAGGGACAGCTTATAGCACTTCTCGAGGCCACTCCTACAGAGGGACTCCGTCTTAGACGCGTATTCCGCCCTTGACCTGGCGTGTAGAGGGGCCTATTCTGCCCCAAATTTAATAAAGCTCTCAGGTACGAAAGCCAAAACGGCCATCGAGGGTTTTTAAAACAGGGTTTCAACCCATATAAGGAGCATCCATGGCACTAACTAAAGAAAACAAATCAGAGATCGTAAAAAAATTCCGTCGTTCAGAGCTGGACACAGGAAGTTGTGAAGTACAAATCTCTCTTTTAACTGGTCGTATTCAAGATCTTACAGTTCATTTCAAAAAGAACAAAAAAGACAATCACGGACAACGTGGTCTTGTGAAAATGGTTAACCGTCGTCGTAAGTTGCTTGATTATCTTAAGCGCACAGACTCTGATCGTTATTTGAAAATCATCGGTGATCTAGGTCTTCGTAAGTAATTCGGTCAGTAAACATTTAAAGAAATTTTTGAAGGAGTCGTTCTATGAAACAGGTTGTTTCAACCGAATTTGGTGGAAAGAAAGTCACAATTGAGACAGGCCGTATGGCGAAACAAGCCGACGGTTCGGTTTTAGTCTCTTCAGGCAACAACATGGTGTTGGTGACTGCCGTGTCTTCGAAAGAAGAATCCGATGCTGATTTTTTTCCGCTCACAGTTGAGTATGCAGAAAAATTCTACGCTACTGGAAAAATCCCAGGCGGTTATTTTAAACGTGAAGGTAAACCGACAACAAAGGCGACATTGACTGCGCGTTTGATCGATCGTCCGATTCGTCCATGTTTCCCAGAAGGATATCGTCAAGAGACTCAAGTCGTCGCGACGGTATTGAGCTTTGATGGATCTTTTCCAATTGAAGTCCTAGCTTCTATCGGAGCCTCAGCGGCTCTTCATATCAGTGATGTTCCATTCAACGGTCCAACATGCGGAGTGCAAGTGGCTCGTGTGAACGGTCAGTGGATTGCAAACCCGTCTTTGACGGATCTTGAAACTTCAGATCTTGAAGTGATGCTTGCTGGTACCCGCAACGGTATCTTGATGGTGGAAGGTGAAGCGAAGTTTATTTCTGAAGCCGATGCTTTGGAAGCTTTGAAATTCGGT
>FRDC01000094.1_pt1 | contig 30188 bp, 28 predicted proteins | sample 1106171 | NCBI WGS metagenome assembly FRDC01 (sample SAMEA3930566, study PRJEB13176) | freshwater metagenome | biome: Drinking water system; feature: drinking water; material: water | place: Singapore | collected 2014-12-20 | reverse complement strand
CTTCGGCATAGAGAATGAACAACAGCCGGTAGAGAAGGAACAGCGCGGAGGAGCGCACTTCCTCTGCATAGGCCGCATTGATCTCGGCAGGTCGATTGGGGTCGGCCAAGGGAATCGCTGCGATCAACTTGGGAAACACGTTCGAGAAGACGGTTTCGGCGAGATCCTTTCGGACACGCTCTTCCCAGCGTTTCGTTTCATCAAGCGCGATTAGATGGAAGCTGCGGCCTTGCTCGGTCGGCAGGAACGCCTCACGCCCGAACGCTAGAACGAACAGGCGAAAGGCGTGTTCGGGGGACATGCCGACGTCAAAAAGTTCGGGTGTGCAACCAGGCAAACCGAACAGCTTGCCAAGGTCGATCTCGAAAAAATCTTCGGCAACCGAAAGCGCGTTTTGATAATACAGCCGCCAATTTCGCCCGTTGGTCAAAATGCCCCATGGCATCCGGCCTTCGGTAACCACGCTGGCACGCTGCAGGTAGTGCATGATTTGGGTGGACGGGACACCTTGATCGCCCGTGCCTTGCCGATCGAGCGGTCGCCCCCAGCGCTTGGCCTCCACTAGCGCCGAGCCATGGCGGAACCGCTGCCACGGCTCCAGCCCACTAGCGGTGGCATCGGCATCTGCATCGGGAAACAGCAGCGCATCCGGCACATCTTTGCGCCCGCGGACGGTAAGATTTTGCTGAACCGAAATATGATCCCAGCCCAGCAGCCCAAGTAACGGGTAAATCAACTTCTGCTCGGTATCGGCCTCGGTGGGATTTTTGCGCTTCAGAAGTTCGTCGAGCAAATGGCGTGATTGCGCCCACAATTGCGTAATTCGGGCATCATCCAGCGCCAGCCACTGCGGCGTCGCCGTGATCCCTTCCGTCAGCCAATCTGTTGTGAATAAAGCACCTTGATGCAAACGCCGCCTCCCGTCAGCCCGAGCTAGCCAGTTTTGACGGAGGAATGAAGCGATTCCTTGGCGGGGAGCCCTAGGCGTAGATTCGCATCGCGCTGCGATGCCTAGCGAATTGTTATTGTTAGACGACATCTCGTATGATTGGCGCTATGCAAAATGGGATTGGAGACATTGACGGCAGGCGCCAAAATTTTGGAGATTGGGCAGTTATGACCTGCGGCCTGACAGCAGCCGTTCGTCCAGGGTGGCAATTCTAGCCGTTCTCAATTTGTGAGAAAATTTATGTCGACGGTCGAGTCTAGGATCGCCGCAGCTGAGCCGGTTCGTGTAGAGCGCTACGATGAATGTCTTTGGATCTGGCCCGCGCCTCGACGCGCCTCAGGGGGATAAAGCCCGCCAAGCGGTCGCTTCTCTGCGCGGCTACGGATATCAACTCTACACTTCGGGTCTTGCCTGGCTGGGTTTGGCCGACGGCGAGCTACTCTACCTGGAAGTCGCGGAAGACTATGCCATCGCGAGCCGCGAAGCGCTAATTGGCACGCAGGTAAAGGCCACTAGCGGTAGCATTACGCTCCAGTCCGCTGATGTGTACACAGCGATCGATGCCTATGTCGATCTCGTCGCACGTAATCCCGGACGCATTGTTTCGCTCCATTATCTGACGACGGCGGCAATCGGCCTCGAGCGTCGCAAGGACCAACGCATCGCCGGCGAATCCGCGCTGCGATATTGGCGCCAAGCGGCGGCTGGCGCCGATATCGCGCCGTTGCGCACGGTGCTCGAAGACCTCAATCTGAAACCTGCGACCAAGACATATATTGCCTCGCTGTCCGACGCGGCGCTGCGTCGCGAGTTCCTCGCCCGCATCCATTGGTCGTGCGGTGCCCCTGGCCTGGATGACGTCCGTGCCGACCTCGGTGCGGGCCTGATCGAATTTGTCGCGTCGACCCGTCGACTGTCGAGCCAGGTTGGTAAGGCGGTGTTACCGGCGGTCGTCGAGCGGCTGCTCATGACCGCAGTATCCGATGGTCCCCGCCAATTGCGCCGGGCCGATTTGCTCGCCTTGATCGACGAGACGGCGATGGTGGCTGTGCCCGTCGATCAGCTAGCGACGGCATTCCAGGGGCCGGCGGGGACCGGTGCGTTCTCGCGTCCGTCGCTGTTGGTCCCCTCCGCCGAGCTGCCGCTGCCCACGATCCTCGCGCCGCGTGCGCCGCTGGTGATGGCGCTCGATGAGACCCGGCGCGCTGCTGGACTTGTCTTTGCGACCGGTGCGACGGGTCTGGGTAAATCGCTCCTCGCGCGCCTCGTCGCTGCGCCAACCGATAGCCAATGGGCAATCGTCGATTTCCGCAATCTCAGCCCGGCAGATACATCCGCGCGGTTGCAACTCCTGCTCGGTGAATTGGCGGCATCGTCGGCGACGAGCATCATTCTCGACGATCTGAACGAGATCGACGATCCCGCGATCCGCGATCTGCTGCTTCGCGTGATGGCCGGTCTGCGACGTCGCGATGCAACGGCGATCATAACGAGTTACCGCGCGCCGACCGCCGCTACGCTGCACCAATTGTCGCCCGCTGCGACGCCAGTGGTCGAAATTCCGTATCTGAGCGAGGAGGAAGTGGCCGACCTCGTCGCGTTCACAGGGGGCGACGCCAAATTTGCCGGTCCCGTCTATCGCGCCACGTCTCGCGGACATCCGCAGTTGACCATGGCGGCCCTCCTGCATCTTTCGGCGGCGAATTGGTCGCGCGCGTCGCTGGCGGCGGTGCTTGGTGGCGAGCTGCACACCGAGCTTGGCGCAGAGCGACGTGCCGTACGCCAACGGCTCGTCGCGGCGATGCCCGCCGAAGCACAGCTGCTGCTGTTTCGCGCCAGCATGATCGAGGGTAGTTTCAACCGCGGACTGGCGATGGCACTCGGCAGCCTATCGCCACCGGTGTCGCTTGCCGGTCTTGTACTCGACCGCCTTGTCGGGCCGTGGATTGAGCCGATGCGCCGCGACAGGCTGCGCGTATCGCCGCTGCTCGAAGGCGCGGCGCAGGATGTCTTCAGCATCGACGAGTGCCGGGCGATCCATCACTGCATCGCCGACACGAAGATGCGCAGCGGCGATCTCTCGGTGTTCGATGCCGGAATGGTGTTGCACCATGCGCTTTGCAGCGAGGACGGTACGCTCGTGGCCGCCTTCGCTCACAGTGTGGTCACCTGCAACTCCGAAATGCTCGACATCATCGCCCCGTTCGTCGGCGAGTTGCAATCGTTTCCGAGCGATGTTCCGATTTTCCCTCAGGATCTCGCGGCGTCGGCGATGCTGCGGCTTGCCCAGCTTCTCGCGCTGTTGCCCTACGGTTCGGTGTCGGCGGCGCAGCAATGTTGGGCTGCCCTCGAGCGGGAGCGCGGCGACGTTAAGGGCGAAATCCTGTTCGAAGGTCTGGCCCTCTCGAAACTGCTGCTGCATCCGCGCGCCGGAGAATTGTTCCCCGACTGGATCGAACTGCTCCTGCGCTTCGACAAGCTTACTGCAACTGACCCGCGTCTCGCCACGGCCGGCGGTAATTTTCAATCGAAGGCGGTCGGCAACCCCCATGTCAGCGGCGTCCTGCTCGCCGGCCAGATGCGCAATATCCGCACGGTCGCGGGATTTCGGAGCCTTATCGAACGGCTCGACCGTGAGGAGCCCGCGCTGCGCGATCGGTTCCTCTCGTCTTTTCAGCCAGGTCGCGGCGACCTCTTGATCCTCGTCAATCATGGCTGGCTCAAGGAATCGAAGACAGAAGGATTCGATTGGGAAGCTGCCGCCAGCGACTACGCCGCTTGCGCGGACATCGCTATAGGTTGGCCAAACCCGGGTCTGGCCGCGCGCTGTGCGATCGCCCAGGCGGTCTGCCTCGACGAAAACGGCAACGACGCCGAGCGGGCGCTCGCCTGCCTGTCCGATGCCGAGACGCGGTTCGGATTCGACATAGCTCTCGTCCGGGCGCGCGCCAAGATACATTGGCGCCGGCGCGATCATGCCGAGGCTCTGCCCCTGCTGACCGCCGCGGCGGAACAGGGCGGCCAAGATCCGATCGAGCGCGCCTATATCGCCCGCGAAGCCGGCATCAGCGCCGCAGAGCTCGGCGATTGGGCGGCGGCCCTGAACTGGTTCGACCGCGCCCAGACGATCGCGTCGACCCTTACGCTGCCCGCGGTGCGGGCGATGGCGGTTGGGCTGCTCGCCGACACCGCGCATGCAGCATGCCGCGCCGGACATCCGGATGTCGCGATCGTGAAGCTGCGTGACGCGCTGGTCAGCTTGCCGAGCCTCGATCCCGAGGGGACGCTGCACGAAGCCCATTGCCACCGGGTCGTGCGCCACGCGATGCTATGGGTGTTCAAGGAGCTGACCGGCCGCCTGTCCGGTGCGGACCAGGAGGTTCCGTATTCCCCTGGATGCGCGAGCAATCCGGACCCGCTGGAGGCGATCCGGTCGCATCCCGTGATCGCGCTCGACCTTGCCTTCTACTTTCTCGCCGAAGCCGATGAGGCGCTCGCCGAGCCGACCGGCTTCTATCGCGAGTTTCGAGACTATCTGACCGACGGGCCGATCCTGTCGTCGGAGATTACGCTCGCCATCGCGCAGGACCGCAACGCGATCGGTGCGCACGACACCGACGATTTCGTATCGCGGATCAGGCGTCACGCGACGATGTCCGAGATCGTGGGATCAGGCGGCGGCCGCGATTTAGGCGAAGACCTCAAGAATCCCGCGCGCGGCATGATTCCGCTCGCGGTGATTGACGGTGATGCCAGCGCGGAGATTCTGCGCGGGGCGGAGGATTATCTGCTGAGCTTTGCGATCGCAACCGCGATCGCCGGCGACTTTGCCGCTGTCGACACCGTGATCGCAGCCGGCTTGGCGGCGCCCGAGCTCGTCGCCTTACATCCGCTCCTCGAACGTATGGCCGGCCGCGCCACCGGATTGACCACCGATCGCGAGGGAGCTGCCATTGCGGTCAACGCGCTCCGCCAGGATCTCACCGCGCGGCCTGCCGAATTCTGCTGGGCAGCGATTTGGCTGCTCCTCCATGCCCGTATCTCAAAGCTGCGCGACGGAGTCGCCGACCCGTTCATTACATGGCTCTTCGACGGCTGGACGACATTGGTGCAGGATTCGCGGTTCCGCTTGGCGATGCCAGCCATCAACGCGCCGCCGATCGAAGCGATTCTCGCGCAACCGGACCGAACATTGGCCGCGGCCGCGCGGTTGTTGCTGGCCGGCGCCCCCGCCGCTTCGACGAGCATCCCAGCAATGATCCGCACGCATATGGAAGAGCTGGCAGCCAGCAGCGTCTAGCGCGCGCCGCCGCCACGGAATGTCGTGCAGCTGTCAGTCGCCGAGCGTCACACTGGTATGCGAGATATAGGGCTGGAACGGCGGGAGCAACGACATGATGCTGCCGTCAGGTTGCAGAAATTCGTGGTTCACATCGGGAATGAGATCCGGGTCGAGCGGCACTCGCGCATTGGGATTGTGGAGAATGACAGCACCCTCGATCCACGTTTCCCGATAGTCAGGCGCGTACACTTCCTGGCGGAACTCTTTCGGTGCGGGACCATCGTCGTCGAGCTCACCACGCCGAAGGCCGGAACGCACCATCTTGACGCGCCGATCGCCGAACCCGGCGATATATCCCATCCGGTTGAACTTGGTGATCGTGCCCAACGGATTGAGCATGACCGCACTGACGTTTTCCGAGCCCGGCAAACCGAAGAAGTGGGAAAGCTCGCGATTTCGGCCATAGACATGCTCGTCGAGCCGCTCGATCCGGCGTTGCCCGTCAACGATCGAATGCCGGACCCCGAAGATATATTCGGTCGCCGGCATCACGATCCGGCTCATTGCGCCGGGCGCGTGGAAATCCTGGAGGGCGAGCACGAACGGAATATCGGCGACCCCCGGCAACGCCCAATAAGGTGGCTGGTGGTTGAGTTTACGGGTCAGCACCCGCGCGAGTTTTATCTGGACATAATTGTCGACGAACGCGCGGATCTCGCGCTCGGTCTTCGGTTGCGGAACCGTACCGCGCTGGGGCGGATTGACCGTGGTCGCCTCGACCGCCAGTTCGCCGCGCGGTCCTGCCAGCACGAAGTCCGGTACGGCGACATCGGCTTGACCCGCGTAGCCCAGCTCGGTGAAAGCGGCGAACAAATAGAGCTCCCAAATCCGTGGATCGAACGCCGTGGTCTGGAATTGCTGTACGAAGTTGCCGTCGGCATCCTCGTGAAACCTCATCATCGCTGCGATCAGCTCGCGAGCCGGTGAATAGCGGGCTTCTTCGGTCAGAATGCGAAAGGTCGGGTTCAGGCGGTCAACAGGCACGCGCGGCGCAAAGAAATCGACCGGGGCGCCGTGTTCGTCACCCTGATGATAGGCTTCGTCGGGAAGCGCCGCGTGGCGATCGATGGCTTCGCTCAGGCGCTCCCTGGCGGCCACGAACGTCGGAAGCGACACATCCTGATCGATCGCGCGGTAGCAAAGTCGCTGATCCCGCCCCAACACGATCCAGCCGAAGTCGCGGTCATATCTATCCCAGGTTATCAGCCCGAGCAGCCGTTCGTCCTCCGTCGAGAACCATGCGGCCTCCTGGATCAGCAAAACGATCTGCGGCAGGCGGGTGTAACCGGCCAAGGCTTCAAACCGCTGCTGGCTCAGTTCGATCAACGTCGTCCTTTCCTAAGAATACACATGCACTCAATTTGCTCCTTTAGGCTTATCTGCGGAAGACATGCACGAGATGGGCCGCAACGGCTGCTAGGGTAGCGCCGCCTCGCGAAGCGCCCGCATCACTTGCCGGAAGACTCCCTCGTATTCGGGCAGATCGCTCATCTGTTGCGACAGTCGATCCTTCCACAACCGTGCGAGACGGGCCTCCTTCGCCGCGATCGCATCAGCCAGCCCCTCGGGCTTGCGGCCGCGCAGTTCCAGCTTCGCCGTGAGTTCGCTGAGCAGTTCGCCCGGCCGGATGTCGTGTTCGTCGACGAGGTTCCACAAGTCGTAGAGATCGCGGGGTTCGGTGCGGGCCTTGTCCGACAGCGCCGCGAGCTTTTCGACGAAAATCTCCTCGAGGCTGTATGTGCGCACCGTCGGCCCCTCGGGCAGATCGGCAAATTCGTCAAAGGTGCGCAGGATCGGCCGGTCGACGAGACCGAAGCAGAACACCTCGTTGATCGTGATATCGACCTTGACGTCGCTCGCCGCCGGCAGCGGTCCTTTGTAATTGAGATATAAGGTGTGGGTGTTTTGATGGCCGTGCCGATCGGGCCGGTCGTAGGCCATGACGATGCCCGAGGCGGCCTGCATGTCGGCGAAGATCTCGGCGAACCCGGCGAGGATGGCATCGAGCTCGGTCGGCTCGATCAACGAGAAATCCAGATCCTCCGAGAATCGATAGTTTTCGAACCAGCAGCGCCGCAACGCCGTGCCGCCCTTGAACGCGAGCCGCTCACGCAACGGATGCCGGGCCAGCGCAGTTAGAAACCACGCCAGGCAATAGTCGCGCTCGATGACAGCTTCGGGGATGCGGCGCCCGCCCCCGGCTTGAAACAGTGCGTTCGCGATGCGGGAAATGTCGCGTTGCGGTATCATCAGCTGCTCCGGATCGCGTCTAGTTCATCGGGTTCGAGGTTGATGCGGATGCGCCAGCGCGCGAGCATCCTGCCTTCGGCTGGGAACAGCGGATCGAGGCGTTGATAGGTCGAGGTCAGCTTGGCGCGCAGCGGCTCCAGCGCTGGGGACTCGGCGAGGCCGTAGAATTCGAGCAGGTAGCCGAGGCGGCGAATGACGGCGCCGACATCAATCCGCACCGCATACTCGACAAGGCGGGGGATATGCAGCGTGTCGCGCTTCATCCAAAGCCCTTTGGCGACTTCGGTGATGCCCCCGACATATTGCGGATGGTTCAGACCGTCGATGATGGTTCGCTCGGGATCACTGACCCTGACCTGCTCCTCGTGCGTGATCCAATGATCCATGAGCCCGAAGAAGTTGGCTTGCTTGACGTGGATGAATTGGAATTCATAGCCGTGCAGTCGCTGGGGGCGCAATCGCTTGGCGACTGATGCCGTAATCGCAAGCTGGGGCTGCGTGACCATGCGATGCAGTTCAAGCGCACTGGCATGCGAGATGAAGTAGGGCGTGTCGCCGACCAGGCTTTTCGCGATCAGATAAGGGTCGCTGACATGCTCAGTGTCACGGCCGCGCTCGAACGGAACGAGGTTATAGAGCCCGGGCTTGAGGCGTGTAACGATCCCGCGCGCTTCGGTGTTAGCGACGAGGCTGCGGGCCGACGGAAGGCTCAGGCCGGTGATCTCTGTGACGTCCTCGAGCGAAAAGATGGTCTTGCGCCGCTCGTTCAGTTCGACGACGAGCTGCGCGGCGCGTGGACCCAGTGTCTTCGACTTATAGTTTGCGCGCATTTCGTCGCTCCAGATGCGATGTTACGAGCACTGGATATAACGACTATTATATTTATTGGCAAGAACGTAGCCCAAAGGGGCATAGAGTGCGCGCAAAATATAACGCTCTATGCCGCGCGCGGGGTGCGTCAACCACCCAATCCGCCTAGAATGGGGCCAATACCGACGCTCGCACAAACAGGACCGTGAAAGTTGGCCGAACCCGACGATACCGACCGCCTGATTCAGGACGTGCTCGCCGAGCTTGGCTGGGCGAGCGATGCGCGTCGGATTGCGGACAAGGTCCGCCAGCTCGACCGCGGCCTGCCTGCTGAGGACGAATTCATGGCGGTCTGCGCCTGGCTCGGCCAGACCCGGTTGATCCACAAGCTCGACCAGCACCAGTCGCCACCCGCGTCTCGAGAGACCTATCAGGTTCCCGACCTGCTCGCCGACTTTCAGTCATCAGGGCCAGTCCTGATCGAGGTAAAGGTGAAGCGGAGCCAGACGCTCTCGTTCACCCCAGAATATCTCGGCCGATTGAACGCCTATGCCGACCTGCTCGGCAAGCCACTGCTCATCGCCTGGAAATTTTACAGCGTCTGGATGCTGTTCGAGGTGCGGCATCTCCGAAAGGCGAGGAAAAACTTCAATATCCGTTTCGACCAGGCGATGCGGCAGAACCTGCTCGGTGTGCTTGCCGGCGACGTGTCCTACAAGATCGCGCCAGGTGCCGGGATCGTCTTGGAGTGCCTCAAGGAAGAATTGCTCGAAACCGAAACCAGCGGGGATACCACGACCGAGCAATGGCGCATGCGGATTGACCGCGTCCGGTTTACCGCCAGCGGCGGGCAGCCGCGTGACGATATCCACGAAGACGTCGCCACCTTGTTCACGACTTGGGATCTGGAAGAGCGGCAGACCTTCACTCCGACGCATATCCACATCGCCTTCCAGGCCGGCGAAGAGGGGATGATGTTCGGCCATATGGCGCTAGTCCAGCTCATCGCCTGGCGGCAGCAACCGGGAGAACAAATCAACTGGCGGCACGCAATCCGCCGAGACAAGGTGGTATCAAGCATCACCAATTTCACGGCTGCGCTCGATCGCGCGCTTGAACAGGACGTCGTGACGCTGATCCTCCATCAGCAGCCAGCAGAAGTGCCGCCGTTCCTGCGTCCCGCAGAAAGGGCCTAAGTCGGCTGCTCCGCTCCGCCCGCCCATCCGGGCAGCCTGCCGAGATCGTCGAGCTCCGCGCGCCGCAGCCCGTCGAAGACCTCCGGAAACAGTCGCGCGGCCCCCGCCCAGACGGGATGGCCGGACTTGACCTGCTCGGCCATCGCCGCGGCTTTGGCGAACGCTGTCTTCAATGACGCGCGATCGAGACGATCGCGCGCAGGTCCGGCCCGAAGCATGGTCTCGATCAATGACGCATAGGGTGCGAAAAACTGTGATGAGAGCTTGGCATTGAGCATCGCGACCAAGGCGCCCTCGCCGGTATAGCGCGTGACGTAGACGCGATCCTTGGCCGTCGCGGCGGTTCGGGCGATCGAGAAGAGGATCGCCGCCAGTTCCGCAAAATGCTGATCACCCCGCATGAATTGCGTCGACCAGCATTCGCGCTTCCACGGGCTGAGCGCTGGCACGAAACCCTTGATCGAATCCCAGGCGCGATGAAAGCAGGGTTCGCTGAACGGAAAGTCGAAGTCCGACGGCGGCGCTTCGCGAAATGCCTCCCACCATTTTTCCCGGCCGAGGCGGCAATATTCGAGCAGTCGGTCCGAGCGACGATCCTCGATGAAGACAGCGCGCCCGGTGCTGCGATCGAGGTCGTCGAGCGATGCCTGCCGTGGTTTGAGAAATCCGCCGCGATCGGTCTCGAGAAGGGCGGTCAGCACGAGCTTGCCCTGCGCGATCGATGCTGCGAGCGCCGCGTCGTCGAACAGGAAGACGTTGCCGCGCTGGAGCGTGATGACATCGTGAAAGCCTTGCGGCAGTTCTGGAGGAAGTTCGCGGAACACCCACAGCAGCGCCACGCCCTCGGCTTCATAATGAAGGTGACGCGCGATGATCTCGGGCGCGAAGGGTTTGGAGAGCTGTACTTCGATCGCGAATTTTCCGAGCCCGTCCAACTCGGCATAGACATCGGGAAAACGTCCCCGGGCCGCGATTGCGGGGCGCCGGTAGGTTTCTACGGTGACGAGCTGGCAGCGCGGGTCTTTGCCGAGCACTTCGGCAATCGTCTCGCACAGCCAGCGATGCAGCGCCGATTCCTGATGACCCTGATATTGCGCGGCGCGCGCGTCGTCGGGCTTCAGGTTGACGCCCTGATACCAGGGACAGTCGGTCGGACTCTCGGGATAGTGTGCGAAGACCGGTGCATGTTCGCCGTCGGCGAAATGCGCGCGAATGAAGATCGGCCCCTTGCACAAGCGGCACCGCGCGATTGGATGCGCGGGATCGGTCTGACGGCGGCGGGTTATCTCGCTGCGCAGATGATCCCATACCGACCGCGGCATCGCCATCAGCTGCTGGATCGACACCGCCCCGCGCGGCAGTTCAAAGTCAGCAATCTCGATCGTCCGCTGCATGGTGCGTCTGGGCGTCATCGCCATCCGCCTTTGCCGCAATTGGTATAGGCACCGATCGCCGATAGCACATATTTCGCCTCGAGATGGACGTCCTTGGGCATTTCGTCATGCGTCTTGAGTCCGTCGAAGAAGGTCGCGACCGCCGCCGTCTTCAAATCCATCACGTGGTTGACGAGCCGCTCTTGCCGAATCTCTTTGGCCTCGCCGTGACGGATCCAGCGTGTCAGGAAGATCACGACGCAAAGTGCGTAGCGGAACACAAACGTGTTAAGCGTGCATGGCGTCGTCTTGGGGTAGAAGCGCTGCTCGATGTTGAGCGATCGCAGCAACACTTTGTGGATGTCCATGCTGAGGTGGATGAGCTTGCGCTGCAACGCTTCCGAATAAGGAATCCGCTTGCGCAACCTGTCGAGCTCACCACGCTCGAAGATCGTCACGCAGCGCTCGAATAGGTTGAGGATGTTGCCGACCGGCGCTTGCAGGTCGGCGACCTGCGCGCGCGACTGCTCCTCCATCAGCGCGAAGTGCGCATCGACGTGCTCGTCGTCGGGAACGTCAATCACGGTGCGGCAATATTCGCCGAATGACCCGGTCTGTTTCGGCTCGATGAGGCGGTTGACCAGCCCTTTGCTGTCACCTCGATCGCGATAGAGATCGAGCGTGCTGCGTAGGATGATGACCTGGCGCGGGTGCCGACACAGGATTTTGAGGAGCTGGCGCGCCTGGAACGCCGCCGCTTTCTTGTGCACCTCGACCAATGTCATCTCCGCGATCACCGCGTAATTGTCGGTCGAGCGGCCAAGAAACGCGGCCAAGTCATCATAGCCGAGATAGTTGGTATCAATGACGTGACGCTTCACCGCCACCGTGACGTCCTTATCGATCCGTTCGCCGGCGTGGGGTGGCTCCCGCATGGATTTTCGGACGGGGGTTGGGTGACCAAACTGACGTGCATATCACTCTCTAATTTACAGACAAACTGCATCATACTGACAGCCATGACCACGATCGATCCCTCAGCGACTTTTGTCCTCGACGGCGCCGCCATCGCCAATTTCGTGAAATTGCAGCGGATGTTCTTCCGCTGGAAGCAGCAAACGCTGGCATGCGAAGCCCGTGTCTCGCTCGCGACGGTGCAGCGCGTCGAGCGCGGCATCCGGGTGCGCCCAGCGCAGCTCCGCAAAATCGCCGTCGCGCTGCGCCAGCCCGAGGATGAATTCCTTCGTCCGCGTATGCGCCCCACGGCCGAAGAGGCCGCCGCCAATTTCGTGGAGATGTTCGCTTGGACCGAGGGCCGCGTACCGGTACCGGTGGCACCATTTCGGAGCGAACTACAGCTCAAGGCGATGCTCGCCACCCACAGCCTGCTTTTTCAATCCGATCTCGGGCCGGATGCCGCTGACGACCTCGCAGAATTGCGCGAATGGCTCGATCTCGCGTCCTTCGTCCAGGCCGAACGCCTCGGGCTGATCGGGCGCAAGCCCGAGCGCGACTTCCGAGTCAGGCCGCTGTGGCGCGACCTCCTCGCCTGTGTCGAGCGGATCGAGCGCACGCACGCGGCGGCGATCCTCACCGGCACCTATGACGCTGAACCGACCCACGGCGGTGAGCCGATCGCGATAGCGCTCCTCGCGGTGCGCTCGCGCCGCTCAAATCCCGCCGCAGGGACGATCCCGATCTTGTGGGCAGACGCTCGGGTCGACGAGCAGCAGATGCTTGCCGACTATTTCGCCGAGGACGACTGATGGCGAGCGAGCCCAGGCCGATCGACCGGTTCACCGGCGCGTTCGTCGAGGAACTCGGCAAATGGGCGGCGCGCGTGGTGATCGCCTTGGTGGTCGCGGCCACCAGTGGCTATATCCTGCTACCATCCTGATGGTATATCCAGGCATGACGCCGGGGGTTGAGGGAAAGAGGGGGCGGATGGCGGATTTTCGGTTGATCAGCGAGGCGTGGGAGCGCGAGCTCCTGGCGGCGCGACGCGCCCATCCTTCCGGTCTCCGGATCGTCTGCCCGTTCGTTAAGGCGACGGCGCTACAACGGATCGTCCGCGAGGGCACGGCCAAGAACATCGAACTGATCACGCGCTTCGATCTAAACTGCTTCGACCAGGGCGTCAGCGACATCGCGGCACTGCGCGCGGTGTTGGCGGCGGGCGGCAAGGTGCGCGGCGTGCGCGGGCTGCACGCGAAGCTCTATCTGTTCGGCAACGCCAGCGTGATCGCGACGAGCGCCAACGTCACCGAGGCGGCGATGCGGCGAAACCACGAATTCGGCTTCGCCGCCGGCGATCCCGCGATCGTCTCGACCTGCGGCGACTATTTCGAGCGGCTATGGAAGCTGGCCGGCGCCGATCTCACCCCGGTGAAGCTCAAGGAGTGGGAGAAAATCCTCGAAGCGCGGCGCGTCGCCAATCCGGGAAAGCCCAAGCAATCGCTCCCCGATTTCGGCGCGAAGGTTCCCGCCGACAGTCCGTTCGTCACGTCGACTGCGGCCACGCCCTCCTTTGCCAATCAGGCCTTTGTCAAATTCTCAGGAACGGGTGACAACAAGGCGAGCCGTGATCTCCGCACCGACGATGTCGTCGCGGAGTCGGGCGCTAATTGGGCGTTCACGTATCCCAGCGCAATCCATCCCCGGCAGGTCAAGGACGGCGACGTTCTGTATCTCGGGCGCCTCGTCCATAGCCCGGACGATCTGATGATCTTCGGCAAGGCAATCGGCCGCGAACATCGTGACGATGTCGATGTCGCCAGCAGGGCGGAGATCGCCCTGCGGCCGTGGAAGCAAAATTGGGCCAATTATGTGCGGGTGCACGATACTCGGTTCCTCGACGGGACGCTCGACGATGGCGTGTCGTTCCGCGCGATGATGGCGGCGATGAAATCGGACAGCTTCGCCTCGACGCAGCGAAACGCTGCGGCAGGCAGGGGCAATATCGATCCGATGATCGCCTATAACCGCAAACCGGGCATGGTGCTCACCGACCGATCGCGGGCGTGGATCGACGAACGCCTTGAAGACAAATTGCGGACCTTGGGCGAGCTCGACCTGTCGAAGAAGCGATTCGCGCCGCCCGGACTTCCCTTAGGCAAGCTCGGCTATCCCCAACACTGAGCGCCGATCAAGGAAAGGCGCAGTCGATCGCCCAGGCGCAGCCTTCGAGTACGATCATCGTCATTCCCGGCGTGTGGATGTCGGTGGTGCCGTGCGACAGGCCATTGCGCATCGCGACCAGCGACTGCGCGCGATCGATCGGTTGCGCGCGAGACCATTTGGGAAAGATAGCGTGTTTGCGCGCGCGCTCGACGAGGTTGTGCAACGTGTCGCTCGATTGCCCCGCCAGCCGTAATCGAAGCGCGAGTTCGACCGCGCCGAGCGCCTGGATTTCGGCATTCACCAATAGATCATAATCGAAATAGGCATAGATGACGAGATTGCGCGCACGGTCGAATGCATCCCGCACCTCGCCCGGCGCGGTGCCGCGCAGCGTGACGGACGCGACGGCGGCGTGGTGCGCGGGCAGGTCGATCGGACGAGCGCCGTCGCCGTCGACGACGACAAGTCCTGCATAGCGAGCGTCCGCCGTGAGAATCTGATCAACTCTTTTGAATGCCATAGACCAACCGCTTCGTTGCCGCCCAAGTATAGCTTGTTACCGCGGCAGGCGTCACCAAATCTCCTGCCCGCTGCGCGCGCGCAAAGCGCCAGTTGATCGCGTCGGTGCACATGCCTCCGCCGACTTACTTGCCAAGATGCTTGCCTTATGAGCGGAGGGCCGCGTAGCCCCTCCACAGCTTAAAAGCCGACTTTCCGGATTGTCCAATCAAGCGGTCATTTGAGGCTCATACTACGCTAGCCTTTCTGCCTTTCCGCTAAGATACGCCGCCCGCAACTCGCTGTTGCATTCACCCGCTTTGATGTCTCTTTGATCTGCCTCACGAGCGCAGCCGATGATTGGTTGCCTCGCCGACACGAGGCAATTCATGAGCGTCATCCCCATCCAGTCGCAAGCATCGTCGCGCGGAGCGCGCATGCTGCGCACTGCGCTCGGGCCGGAGATTGCCGCCTGGCTTGAAGATGCCTCGGTCATCGAGGTCATGCTCAATCCCGATGGACGGCTGTGGATCGACCGGCTCGGAGCCGGGATCGCCGATACGGGGAGCGGGATGTGTGCTGCCGATGGCGAGCGGATCATCCGCTTGGTGGCGCATCATGTCGGAGCCGAGGTTCATGCCAAGGCGCCGCGGGTGTCGGCGGAGCTTCCCGATACGGGTGAGCGCTTCGAAGGTCTGCTGCCGCCGGTGGTGGCAGCGCCGAGCTTCGCGATCCGCAAGCCCGCCGTCGCGGTGTTCACGCTCGCAGATTACGTTGCAGCGAACATCATGTCTGCATGGCAGGCCGACGCGCTGGTTCGCACCGTTGCGGCCCGGAAGAACATCTTGGTCGCTGGCGGCACGTCGACCGGCAAGACCACCCTCACCAACGCGCTGCTGGCCGAAGTCGCCAAGACCGACGACCGCGTGGTCCTGATCGAGGACACGCGCGAACTGCAATGCGCAGCGCCCAACCTTGTCTCGCTGCGCACCAAAGACGGCGTGGTCACGCTCTCCGACCTGGTTCGCTCGGCCCTGCGCCTGCGGCCCGACCGCATCCCGATCGGCGAGGTGCGCGGAGCCGAAGCGCTCGACCTACTCAAAGCCTGGGGCACCGGCCATCCCGGAGGCGTCGGCACGATCCACGCAGGATCGGCGCTTGGGGTCCTGCGGCGCATGGAGCAGCTGATCCAGGAAAGCGTCGTCACTGTGCCGCGCGCGCTGATCGCCGAGACCATTGATGTGATCGCCGTCCTGGTCCGCGACGGGACCGGACGGCGGCTCGCCGAACTCGCTGAGGTCACCGGGCTCGATGATCGCGGCGACTACCAGATCCTACCAATCACACCCCCAGCCACAGGAGTTTCATCGTGATCCGCACCCTATCGCGCGCCCGTGCCCGCCTCTCCGCTGCCATGCTCGGCGGCTTCGTTGCTCTTGCCATTACGGGCCCTGCCCATGCGGCGGGCTCATCGATGCCGTGGGAGGCGCCGCTCCAGTCGATCCTCGAGTCCATCCAGGGCCCCGTCGCCAAGATCGTCGCGGTGATGATCATCATTGCGACTGGTCTAGCACTCGCTTTCGGCGACACCTCGGGCGGGGCGCGACGGATGATCCAGATCGTGTTCGGCCTGTCGATCGCCTTTGCCGCCTCATCCTTCTTCCTGTCGTTCTTCTCGTTCGGCGGCGGGGCTCTCGTCTGATGGAGACCGCGGCGCCAGAAGCCGTGCCGGGCTTTGTCGTTCCGGTTCACCGCGCGCTGACCGAGCATATCCTGCTTGGTGGCGCACCGCGCGGGCTGGCGATCACCAATGCGACGCTGGCCGCCGCGATCGGGCTTGGCCTGCGCCTGTGGATCGCCGGCGTGGTGATCTTCGCGCTGGGCCACATGGTCTCGGTCTGGGCGGCGCGGCGCGATCCGCAATTCGTCGATGTCGCGCGACGGCATCTGCGCTTCCCCACTTTCCTGAGGGTCTGATCCCATGCTTTCGCTTCGCGAATACCGGAACAAGGCCGACCGGCTTGCCGACTTCCTGCCCTGGGCTGCGCTGGTCGCACCCGGCGTCGTGCTCAACAAGGACGGTAGCTTTCAGCGCTCGGCCCGCTTTCGCGGTCCCGATCTCGACAGCGCGACGCCCGCAGAACTGATCGCGACGACCGCGCGCCTGAACAGCGCGCTGCGGCGACTGGGTTCAGGCTGGGCCATCTTCGTCGAGGCAGTGCGCCGCCCGGCGCTGGACTACCCCGACAGCGACTTTCCCGATCCCGCTTCTGCGCTAATCGAGCGCGAACGCGCCGCGCAGTTTGCCGAGGAAGGCGCCCATTTCGAAAGCCGCTATTTCCTGACCCTGCTGTGGATGCCGCCCGCCGAAGACGCGGCCCGCGCCGAAAGCTGGCTCTACGAGGGCAAGGCCGAAAAGGGCATCAATCCCAAAGAACTGCTCGACCTCTTCGTCGACCGCACCGAGCGCCTGCTGCGCCTGATCGATGGCTTTGTGCCCGAGGTCGCGTGGCTCGATGACGGTGAGACGCTGACATACCTGCACAGTTGCGTTTCCACCCGCAGTCACCGCGTCCGCGTTCCCGAGATCCCGATGCATCTGGACGCGCTGCTGGCCGATCAGCCGTTAACTGGCGGGCTCGAGCCGCGCCTCGGTCGCGCGCATCTGCGCACGCTGACCGTGGTCGGCTTTCCCAGCAGCACCTTCCCGGGTCTGCTCGACGAGCTCAACCGGCTCGCCTTCGCCTATCGCTGGTCGACCCGCGCAGTCATGCTCGACAAGATCGACGCCACAAAGCTGACCGCCAAGATCCGCCGGCAATGGTTCGCCAAGCGCAAGTCGGTTGCAAGCATCCTCAAGGAGGTGATGACCAACGAGGCTTCGACGCTGCTCGACAGCGATGCCTCGAACAAGGCCGCCGATGCCGATGCCGCGCTGCAGGAGCTCGGATCGGATTTTGTCGGCCAGGCCTATGTCACCGCGACGGTGACGGTGTGGGACGAGGATCCGGCGCTGGCTGCGGAGAAGCTGCGTCTGGTCGAAAAGGTCATCCAGGGCCGCGACTTTACCGTGATCGTCGAAGGCATGAACGCGGTCGAGGCCTGGCTCGGATCGCTCCCCGGCCATGTCTACGCCAATGTCCGGCAACCGCCGATCTCCACATTGAACCTTGCCCACATGATCCTCCTGTCTGCCGTGTGGGCCGGGCCGGAACGGGACGATCACTTCAACGCCGCCCCATTATTCTATGCGCGGACCGAAGGCTCGACCCCATTCCGGTTTTCGCTCCATGTTGGCGACGTCGGGCACACTCTGATCGTCGGCCCGACCGGGGCCGGCAAGTCGGTGCTGCTCGCGCTGATGGCGCTGCAGTTTCAGCGCTATGATCGCGCGCAGGTCTTTGCCTTCGATTTCGGCGGATCGATCCGGGCTGCGGCGCTGGCCTGCGGCGGGGACTGGCAGGACCTCGGCAATTCGTTGACCGGTTCCGGCCTGGCTGAGGACAGCACTGGCACGGTGCTGTTGCAACCGCTGGCTCGAATCGACGAACCGGGGGAGCGTAATTGGGCGGCCGAATGGCTTCAGGCGATCCTTACCGCTGAAGGCATAACGGTCGATCCCGCTACCAAGGAGCATCTCTGGTCGGCGCTGACCTCGCTCGCCACCGCACCCGTGGCCGAGCGCACACTCACCGGGCTGGCTGTGCTCCTCCAGTCGCAGGCCTTGAAGCAGGCGCTCGCGCCCTATTGCATTGGCGGGCCGTTCGGGCGGCTGCTTGATGCCGAGAGCGAACATCTGGGGGAAGCGAGCTTTCAGGCCTTCGAGACCGAAGGGCTGACGGGCTCGGCCGCAGCGCCTGCCGTGCTCTCCTACCTGTTCCACCGTATCGAAGGCCGGCTCGACGGCTCGCCGACCATGATCATCATCGACGAGGGCTGGCTTGTCCTCGACAGCCCGGCCTTTGCCGCGCAGCTGCGCGAATGGCTCAAGACGCTGCGCAAGAAGAATGCGAGCGTGGTCTTCGCGACCCAGAGCCTTGCTGACATCGAGACCAGCGCGATTGCACCTGCGATCATCGAAAGCTGCCCCACCCGCATCTTCCTCCCCAACGAACGCGCGGTCGAACCGCAGATATTGGCGATCTATCGCCGCTTCGGCCTCAATGATCGGCAGATCGAGATCATCGCCCGGGCAACGCCCAAGCGCGATTATTACTGCCAGTCAGCACGCGGCAACCGATTGTTCGAACTTGGCCTCGGCGAAGTCGCGCTCGCCTTCACCGCCACATCATCAAAGACTGACCAGCTCGCCATCGATGCGATCACGGGCGCGCACGGCAGCGCTGACTTTGCGGCGCGCTGGCTGCGCCATCGCGGTCTTGCCTGGGCAGCCGAGCTGCTGCCCGCTCCGTCTCCCCTTCCCCAGCCCGGTCCGCGCTCGGACCCATCCCAGGAGTAGTGCCCATGAAAGCCCGTAAACTCGTCTCGACGCTTGCTGCCGGTGCCGCAGTCCTCTCGGTCAGCGTCGGCGCCACGCTGCCGACGGCTGCCAGCGCCCAGATCGGCGGCGTGGTGTTCGACCCGCGCAACTATGCCCAGAACATCTTGACCGCTGCGCGCACGCTTGAGCAGATCAACAACCAGATCCGGCAGCTTCAGAACCAGGCGAACTCGCTCGTCAACGAAGCGCGCAACCTGCAATCGCTGCCACTGACCGTGCTCGAACCGCTGCAGGCGCAGATCCGGCAGACGCAGGCCTTGCTCGGGCAGGCGCAGCGCGTGGCTTACGACGTCCGTCAGATCGAACGCGAGTTCCAGAACAACTATCGCGCGGGCGCGATGACGGGGCCGCAGCGCATGCTGGTCCAGGGCGCCGAAGCCCGGTGGCAGAACAGCGTCGGCGCGTTCGAGGATGCCTTGCGGGTTCAGGCCGGCGTGGTTGGCAATATCGACGGCACGCGCGGCGCCATCGACAGCCTCGTTGGCTCAAGCCAGTCTGCAACCGGTGCGCTTCAGGCCGCCCAGGCTGGCAATCAGCTGCTGGCCGTGCAGGCACAGCAACTCGCCGACCTCACCGCCACGGTCGCCTCGCTCGCGCGGGCGCAATCGCTCGATGCGGCAGCGCAAGCGGCTGCCAAGGCGCAGGCCCGCGAGCAGCTTCGCCGTTTCCTTGGCGATCGCCGGCCTTACGTCCCGGGCAATGCCCGGCTGTTCGGGAACTGAGGCGATGGACAGCAAGCTCTTTGCGCGGATTGGGGGCGGCACCTTCGTCGCCATTGCCATCACCATGGCCGCGCTCGAATTGCGCGAAGAGCCTGCACCGCCGCCTAGCTCTGCGATAGCTGCGGCGGATGGTTCCGGAGACGGTGCAAAGACCACCCTTGGCTATTGCTCAAGACTGGGCCTTGAGGCGGCATCGGTCGATATCTGCACCGCAGCCTGGGCAGCGGAACGCCGCCGGTTCCTGGGGCAAACCGAGCGTGATGCGGCGGACGTGCCCCCTGTGGCTGACAACAGCGGTGATCCAGCCTTCGATATGCCGGGGGATCGCTGACATGGGTGGCACCGGCGTCGTCGACCGCTTCCTCGACATCTTCTCGCGCTACATTGACAGCGGGTTCGGTCTGCTGGGCGGCGAGGTCGCCTTCATCGCGACCACGCTGATCGTCATCGACGTCACGCTGGCAGCGCTGTTCTGGTCATGGGGCGAGCAGGACGACATTCTTGCCCGCCTGGTCAAGAAGACGCTCTTTGTCGGCATCTTCGCCTACATCATCGGCAACTGGAACAGCCTCGCCCGCATCGTCTTCGAAAGCTTTGCCGGGCTTGGCCTCAAGGCCAGTGGCACCGGGTTTACGGCGGCCGAACTGTTGCAGCCAGGCCGCGTCGCGCAAGTGGGGCTTGATGCCGCCTATCCCTTGCTGGAGTCGATCTCCGAGCTGCTCGGCTTTGTCAGCTTCTTCGAGAATTTCCTGCAGATCGTGATCCTTCTGGTCGCCTGGGCGATCGTCATCATCGCCTTCTTCATTCTGTCGATCCAGCTGTTCATCACCCTGATCGAGTTCAAGCTGGCAACGCTCTGCGGCTTCGTGCTGATCCCGTTCGGCCTGTTCGGCAAGACCGCATTCATGGCCGAGCGCGTGCTTGGCAATGTCGTCTCGTCAGGCATCAAGGTGCTGGTGCTCGCGGTGATCGTCGGGATCGGCTCGACCATCTTTTCCGAGTTCACAACCGCGATTGCGGGCGAACCCACGATTGAAGACGCACTGTCGATCGTGCTGGCAAGCCTGGCGCTGCTCGGCCTTGGCATTTTTGGTCCCGGGATCGCCAATGGCATCGTGTCAGGCGGGCCGCAGCTTGGCGCTGGCGCCGCCGCAGGCACCGCACTGCTCGCGGGCGGCGCTGCCGCCGGCGCTGTCGCCGGAGCAAAACTGGCGGGCGGTGCGGTCGCAAGTGCTGCCTCCAGCGTCGCGCAAGGGACGTCGCGCGCGGCAGGCGGCGCAACCATGGCCTACGCCCTCGGCTCTTCCGGCAAGTCGGGCAGCGCAGCGGTCGCAGGCGGCGCGCGTGCCGTCGGCGAATATGCCGCCAGCGCCGCGACATCGCCGCTGAGGAAGGCCGGTGACGGCGTGAAGCAATCCTTCCGCGAGGGCAGCCGCGACGCCATCACCAAGACCGGCGGCAGCATCACACCCGCACCGAATACGCCCCCGCCATCGCCGCATGCGCCGTCAGATACCGGTGCCGACCAGCCAGCCTGGGCCAAGACGATAAAGGACCGGCAGACGATCTCACACGGCGCGAGCATCGCCGCGCACACGCTCAAATCGGGCGACAGCCATGGCGGCGGCGCCTCGGTCGACACCTCAGAAAAGGACTGACGCATATGTTCCGACGACCCTCGATCCGCTATGGCAAGACCCCAGAGCCTGAAACGCCCTACCAGCGCGCAGCGCAGGTCTGGGACGAGCGCATCGGCTCGGCGCGGATACAGGCGCGAAGCTGGCGCTATGCCTTTTTCGGTGCACTCGGCCTGTCCGCCTGTCTCACCGCGGGGATCGTCTGGCAGGGTTCGCAGGGATCGATCATCCCCTGGGTGGTGCAGGTCGACAAGCTTGGCGAAGCCCAGGCCGTCGCCCCTGCGGTCAGCGACTTTGACCCGAGCGACCCCCAGATCGCATTCCACCTGGCGCGGTTTATCGAGCAGGTGCGCAGCATTCCCGACGATCCGATCATCGTCCGCCAGAACTGGCTGCGCGCCTATGACTTTGTCACCGACCGCGGCGCATTGGTGCTCAACGACTATGCGCGGACCAATGATCCCTTCGCGGCTGTAGGCCGCGAGCAGGTCGGGATCGATGTCACCAGCGTCATCCGCGCCTCGCCGACCAGCTTCCGCGTTGCCTGGGTCGAGCGGCGTTACCGCGATGGCAGCTTGGCCGAGACCAGTCGCTGGACCGCGATCCTCACGATCACCGTCCAAACCCCGCGCACCCCCGATGCCCTGCGCAAGAACCCGCTCGGCATCTTCGTCAATGCCATCAACTGGTCAAAGGAACTTGGCTCATGATCTCGCCCATTCCCGGTCGCCTTGCGGCGACCCTCCTGCCCATCCTGCTTGGAACAACCGCCTGTCCGGCTTCAGCCCAAGTGGTGGCATCAGAGCCGGTCCCAGTGGTCGTCGAGGCGGCGACCGCCGCAACAATCCAGACGCAATCCGAACCGCGGCGAGCCCCCTCCCGCGCCGCGCGCCGCTCTCCCCCATCCTTGCCCCGGGATCGGGTGGGAGCGGCAAATGCCGCCGCGCGCGTGCAGCCTGAGGGCGAGCAGTTCATCAACGCGATCCAGAACTATGCCTGGGCGCCCGGCGCGCTCTATCAGGTTTATGCCGCGCCGGGACAGGTGACCGACATTGCGCTGCAGGAAGGCGAGCAGTTGGTTGGCGCCGGACCTGTTGCTGCCGGTGATACGGTGCGCTGGCTGATCGGCGACACCGTAAGCGGGCGCGGGGCCAATGCGCGGGTCCACATTCTGGTCAAGCCGGTCCGCTCCGACATCACCACCAACCTTGTCATCAACACCGACCGCCGCACCTATCACATCGAGCTGCGTGCCAATCCATCGGTCTACATGGCGTCGGTCTCCTGGACCTATCCGCAGGACGAGTTGATCGCCTTGCAACAGGCGCAGGAAGCCGAGACGCGCGCGGCACCAATTGCTGCCAGTATTCCGGTCGAGGCGCTCAATTTTTCCTACCGCATATCGGGCGATTGGCCTGCTTGGCGACCGATGCGCGTGTTCGATGACGGGCGGCAGACCTTTATCGAATTTCCCGAAAGCGTAGCGCAAGGTCAGATGCCGCCGCTGTTCGGGCTTGGCGAAGGCAATCAGGCCGAGCTCCTCAACTACCGCGTGTCAGGCCGCTTCATGATCGTCGACCGGCTGCTCGAGCGCGCCGAACTGCGCCTCGGCGACCGCCGTTCGCAGCAGCGCGTCGAGATCCGCAAGGAACGCCGGAGGACGCCGTCATGAGCGACGAAGCTGCTCAAACGCCAGAAGAGGCGGTCAAGCTGCGCGGCGATCCACCGCGCGTTATGCGGCTATCGCGCAAGGCCATCGGTATTGCTTCGGCCTGCGGCTTTGCCCTTGTCGGCGGTGCGTTGATCTACGCCCTGCAGCCCGCGAGCCTGGCCGAGCGCGAGGAGCTGCTCAACACCGAAGGCGCCGCGCGGCCCGATGCATTGGCCGATGCCCCTCGCGACTATGGTGATGTCCCCAAGCTTGGCCCGCCCCTGCCCGGCGATCTCGGCGCGCCGATCCTGGCGGCACAACAGCGCAGCGATGTGGCAGAGCTTCCGCCGATCGGCGCTGCGCCGCCCACTGGCCCTGCGCCAACGCCCGCGCAAACGGCAGCCGAGACGCAACGGCAGCGGTTGTTGCAGGAACGCAGCGCTGCGCGCGAGAGCCGCCTGTTCTTTGGCGGCGGCGCGGGAGGAGTTGCTGTGAGCGATGGATCTGCGATTGCGGGCGCTGGCAACCCGCCTGCAGTGCCGCAGCTCGCCGCCGAGGCGCCGCGCCCTGCTTTTGCCGAACGCCCCGTCGAGCGCCGGACGGTGTCAGTCAGTCGGATCGAACCGCCCGCAGGCACCCATGTCTTGCAGGCGGGCAGCATCATTCCTGCGGCACTGATCACCGGGATCCGCTCCGATCTTCCGGGTCAGGTCACCGCGCAGGTCACCGAACCTGTCTATGACAGCGTCACCGGCCGCATCCTGCTCATCCCCCAAGGGTCCCGGCTGATCGGCGACTATAATGCCGACGTATCCTTCGGCCAGCGCCGGGTGCAGCTTGCATGGAACCGCCTGATCCTGCCCGATGGCCGTTCGATAGTGCTCGAACGCCAGCCCGGCGGCGACCCGTCCGGCTTTGCCGGGCTGCAAGACGGCGTGGACTTCCATTGGGGCGGCGTTCTGCGCGCGGCGCTGGTCTCGACCCTGCTGGGTGTTGGCGGCGAGCTTGGCGCTGGCAATGACGACAATCTCACCCGGGCGCTGCGCCGCGGTTCGCAGGACAGCGTCGGCCGCGCAGGCGATCAGGTGGTCAGCCGTGAACTCGAGGTACGGCCGACTCTGACCATCCGTCCCGGATTTCCCGTGCGCGTGCTGGTGACCCGTGATCTGATATTGGGAGACGAGTCATGACCCGATTGAAATTGGCCGACCTGGCCGACGAAAAGCCGGTCAAGGTAACCATCGAGCTCTCGTCCCGACTTCACCGCGAACTGCTCTCCTATGGCTTGGCGATCAACGGCGGCGATACCAAAGATGCTCCCACACCCGAGCGGCTGATCCCGCCGATGATCGAGCGCTTCATCGCGACCGACCGGTCCTTCGCCAGATTGCGGCGCTCGGGTCAGGCCGGGTAGCGTTCGCTGAGCAGTTCAAAGAACCGCTTCAGCGCTGGGTTGTCGTTATCCTCGCGCCAGTAGAACGCATAGTCGAGCCGCGCAGGGCCGCCCTGATCCATGATCTCGAGGAACGTCAGTTCCGGCCATTGCACCCCGATCGAGGCTTCGGTGGCAAGCGTGACGTACCGCCCGAACGGGACCGTGCTCAGAACACTTTCGAGGCTTGTGTCTTGCACGATCAGGTGGGCACGATAGCCCTGATCTGACAATCGACGCTTCAGATTGCGGGCCATGGCGGGCCCCACGCCTTGGCTGGGCAGCACGAGAACCTGTCGGCGCAAATCACTCCAGTGAATCCGGTCTGATGTGGCCAATTGATGGTCTTTCGGCAACGCAACAAGCAATCGCTCCGACCATGCCGAGCGCCGCGAGATGCCGGCGTCGTGCGCGTCCGATGGCATCAGCGCGACGTCGATGATCCGGGCCTTCAGATCGCTGAGCATCCGCTCGGGATCGGCTTCGATCCCGTCAAACTGAATATCGGGGTGACGCCGCATATATTCGCCAATGGTCGCGCGCATATTGCCGGCCATCAGGGACGCAGAAAAGCCGACCGCGATCCTGCCTTCCTCGCCATAGCTGACCGCGCGGGCTGTCGTCTGAAGATTGTCGATATCGGTGAGAATGCGCCGGGCAACACTGAGGAACGCCTTGCCTTGTTCGGTCGGTATTGCGCCGCGCGTGCTGCGTTCGAAGAGCTTGATCCCGAGGCGCGCTTCCAGGGCGGCTATTCGTCTGCTCAAGGTCGATTGCTTGATGCGCATTGCTTCGGCGGCGCGTGAGAAATTCTGGGCATCGGCGGTGGCTACCGCAAATCTGAGCTGACGCACTTCGATCATAAGGCTTTGCGACCCTTATCTTTATCCCCGTGCTTCGCGCTATCACCAAAAGCCCGAAGCCCCTAGGTTCCTTTATCCAAGCTACATCGAGCGACGAACAACCGCTGCGCGATGCTATGGCGCGGCCCGATTGAATTATGGGAGCACAACGCAACCGCTTATGTTACATCAGGCCATTACTTCACAATTTCATACGGATCTTCATTTGTTGAGACGAGCGACTAGGCGAACACCTATGTTCGCGTTTCGCCACAATTTTTTTTCAACATTTACATTATATGCCTCCGCCAAAATGAATAAAACAACACGTTAGCCGCAAGAGATTTATCTGTGCGGAGATCAAGCGCCTCATTCTTCGGCGCTCGCCTGATATGCCGCCGGGTTAACGCCGAAACGCGTGGTAAAGGCACGCGAAAAACTGCTTGGGCTCGCATAGCCCACGCCGCGCGCGACTTGCTCGACGGATGCGCGGCTACGCAGCAACCGGTCTGCCGCAGCGAGCAAGCGCAGTTCGCGCAGCACTGTGGCGGGAGGGTGTCCGAACGACGCCTGGAACCGCTTAATGAAGGCCGACCGACTTAAGCATGCCAGCTGCGCCAGGGACATCACACTGTGTGCCGCACCGGGCTCATGCACCATGGCGCTGAAGGCACGCATCACCTGCTCATCGCTAACCAGATCAAGCGCACCAAGCCAACTCTGCTGTTCGGCGAGCCCGCGGCGCAACAGTATCACCAAAACCTGGCGCAGCATCGCTGCGGCCATAGTCCGGCCGCCCGTGTTGTTCCCACTGAGTTCGGTGCGGATCAATGGCATCAGACTGCCGACACTATCTTTGCCGGAATGCTCCACCACCGGTGCATCAAGCGCACCGAATAAGTCGCGATCGCCAGCCTGTATTGCACGGAAATGGCCGCAGACGATCTTCAGCGCTGGCTCGTCACTTCCTGCCTGCCAGCGCTTCAGTGTGGGTTGTCCAAGGTCGATGGTTACCGCGACCACACCTCCACAACCTGTCCGTGCCTCTGGAGTAGACCGCGCCTGGATGCGGTAAGGGGTGTCCCGCGGGGTAACAAGCAGCGTTTCCGGGCCGAAGGGAACAGGCGCGCCCGACCCTAACACCAGTTCACCTTCGCCATGCAACACATAGTGAAGACCTGATGCCGGGGTGGCTGAAAAGGCCAACGCCCAAGCGGGGGCAATGAAGCATTCGGAAAAAGCGATCGGCTCGACACGCAGTTGATCGAACAGCGCATCAAGGTCGATTCGCGACAAGAGACGTTTGGACAAGAGAAAGAGCCCTTCTGCACAAATATTTGATCTACATGGCTTTCATCATGAAGAGACAAGCATTGCGTTAGCGAATCCCTACGTCAACAGGGAGATATCTCATGCACATTCCGAAGGGTTCGCTGCTGTTTGCAGCCTCGGCGCTTTTGTTGGCCGGGTGTAGCGAGGCGACCGAAACGAGAGCGGAAAATAGCGGCGCTGACGCCGCAGGCACCTTGCGCGTACCTGCCGATTATCGTGATACCTATCAATATCTCGGCACTTGGGCTGTGGCGGCCGATGGCACACCCGGATCAAAGGAGATGCATATCGTCTATGCCTCGCCCGGTGCTGCAGCCGGGCATCGCGCTACCGGCACGTTCGCGGACGGCACGACGCTAGTAAAAGAGGTGTTCGAGGCGACGACGGGACCAATGACAACGGGCACTGTCAGCCATACGAAAGCCTTGAAAGGCTGGTTCGTTATGGTGAAGGACAGCAAGAACAGCCATCCCGACAACAAGTTGTGGGGCGACGGCTGGGGCTGGGCATGGTTTGATCAGGGCGCCCCGACCAAGACGAAATCGACCGATTACAAGACCGATTGTCTGACTTGCCACTTGCCAGCCAATGCGACTGACTCGATTTATGTCGATGGCTATCCGGTGCTCAAGAAATAAGCGGAGCGGTGCCTCTGTTGGGATCCGCACACCGCCTCGCCTTGCGACAAGCGGGCCCGCTTTCACGGGCTCAACGCTGTTGGCTGATTCTGCAAAGGTCAGAATAGTGAGGAATTGAGTTCCGTACCCGTAATTTTTCTGCCGACTAAATCATGGCGCTGAGGGCGTTGGGCTATGGCTCAGGTCGTGGAGCGCCAAACTCCAGACGTGGCAAACCCTGCATGCCGTGATCGGGGCATGCAGGGTGGCATTGTTGATAACAACTCTTGTGTCCTTGATAGACGTGCTCAGGCAGCGGCGTTCTGTCGGCCTGATTGGTTGGCTCGCGAGGTACGGGTAACCACCGCGATCACGCCAGCTGCCATAACCGGGTAGTAGATCGAAGCCAGAGCGGTGAAGCCAAGCAAGAATGGCGCGGCAATGAAGGCTACTCCTGCGGCAAGATCGAGCAACAAGTGTGCATCGAACGACACCAGCTTGACCGCACCGAATGCATAGTCAGTGAGCAGGCTGTAGGCAATCAAGCCCGCCCCACCGGCAACAGAGAGCCAAAGCTCAATACCCTCAAAGCCGAGCAGGAATGGCAGCGCAATAAGGGCGGCAGCGGCGACATAGTCAAGCACGCCATGCAGCGCAGGGGTAAGGAATTGCAGTTTCATGGCAAGGGTTCCCTATGGAAGTGGTTGAGGAGCGGGCCGATGTCCTGCACCGGCCCGCACGCATTATGATCAGGCCGCAACCGCCACATCGACGACCGGGAAATCGATCTTGGTCTGGGCGACGTTGTTCATGAAGTTGGTCAGAACATTGTGCGCGACGTTACCGACGATTTCGACGATGCGGGCGTCGTCGAGGCCAGCAAGGCGGGCTGCTGACAGATCGCTGTCGGTCACGTGACCGCGTGTTTCAACGATGCGCAAGGCAAGCGTCGCGATCGCATCGTCGAGGGGATCTTGGCCCTTGCCCAGACGGGCGGCGCGGATAGCCTCTGGCGAAAGGCCGGCACCTTTCCCGAGCAGCGTGTGCGCCGACAGACAATAGTGGCAGCTGTTGTACTGGGCGACGGCAAGCGCAACGATTTCGCGCTGTGCAGCGGTCAGCACACCACTTCCCAGTGCATCTGCGAAGGCGAGGTTGCCATTCAACACGGCAGGAGCATGAGCGAAGGTCGCAAAAAGGTTCGGGTCCATGCCAATCTTCGCCTTAACAGCGCCGAGGGTGGCCTGGACGCCGGTGTCGGCAGTGGCGAGTTCTACGGGGTTGATGCGGGGCATTTGCGTTTCCTCTGTTGGTCAGTGCGGGCTTGCACAACGCCTCTATCGGCTGTTATCGGTGCAGATTGGTGCCAACTTCATTGCTGATCGTTCACATGGACATCTTTGCCGCTCTCTTTGCCCACACTGCCCCGAGCGCCCGGACATTCTTTACCGGCAACTTGTGTACGACCGCGCAATTTGCCGATTGCGGCTACCTCCACCTTCTCAAGAGCGGCGCGTTGACGCTGAGCCGATCTGGCGAGGCCGATCTCATTCTGAACGAACCAACGCTGCTCTTCTTCCCGCGCGGACAGGCGCATCGGTTCACTGGCGCTGCGGAAGGCGGGGCTGATCTGGTCTGCGCGAAGGTCGATCTGGGCGGCGATAATGGCAACCCGATTGGCGAAGGACTGCCCGACCTTGTCATCCTGCCGCTGGCCGAGAACCCGACGCTGGGGCCCGCCTGCGATCTTCTGCTTGTCGAAGGATTTGGCGACAATAATGGGCGTCAGGCCGCCATCGACCATTTGTTCGACTATCTCTTGATCCTGGTAGTGCGTCATGTTGTCGCCAGTGGCCTGGTGAATGATGGTGTGCTGGGCGGCCTTGCCGATCCGCGATTGGCCAAGGCGCTGACGGCGATGCACGAACAGCCAAGGCATTCGTGGACTCTTGATGATCTGGCAGAGGTGGCCGGCATGTCGCGCACCCGTTTTGCCACGCATTTTCGCGCCTGCGTTGGGCGGACGCCGATCGACTATCTGACCCGGTGGTGAATGACGATTGCGCGTGACCTTCTTGCCGCAGGCAAGCCGGTCAAGACCGTGGCCGACAGCGTCGGATATGATAGTGCCGCAGCCTTCTCACGGGTGTTCGCTCGCGTCACGGGCGAAGCACCGCGCCAAGTGAAGCAGAGATTAAGGTAACATGATCAGTTGGTAGACATGGATGCGGCAGTGAACGCGTGACCGCCTGGACATGGATCGCGCGGCGGCATGGCTGAATGCTGGGCTAGGATGCAAGCTGCGGTACCCAACACCAGCATTGCGCGCGCGTTCGATTGAGCGAGCACCTTCCGCCTTGGCCGATCAGTATCGCTGATAGGACCGCATGCCGGAAAGACGGATCGAACTAGGACATAAATGGGGATCATTGGATATGGCGCTCAGACGGGACGGAGGCGCGTTATGACCCCGAATGGTGCATCGCTGGGCTCGAAAACATTGCTGTGCGTCCCAATCAGGGCACATTGCACTGTGTGTTGACGCCGTGAACCTAGCCAACCGGCTTTGCCAAATCCAACTCAACAGCCGGTACCTGCTCCATCGTCACCTTCCTGTCTGACTTATTCGCAGAAGATCCCGCAAAGTGGAGACCCCTCCACCACATTAAATGCGCCCTTTTCCGACCGCTTGTCACTTGCCCATTGGCGGTCGCCTCACTTTGAAAGCCACGGCAACTATGGACGGTAGACACGACTGCATTGGTATGACCTGTTCGATAGCCTCGCGGACGCGGCACCCTGCTGGAAATGAACCCGTCTGTGAATCGGCGTGCAATGTTGACCCCGTTTGGGGGTTGATCGGCGTGCAACTTTGACCACCTGAACCGGTGCGGTTCACGACCGGCGCTTTTGCGC
>FRDC01003696.1_pt1 | contig 30223 bp, 35 predicted proteins | sample 1106171 | NCBI WGS metagenome assembly FRDC01 (sample SAMEA3930566, study PRJEB13176) | freshwater metagenome | biome: Drinking water system; feature: drinking water; material: water | place: Singapore | collected 2014-12-20 | reverse complement strand
ATCGTTCAATTTCCTTATTATCAATGTTCTCCACAAGAGAAAGTTTTGTCTCGAGCTCTTCTCTTTCTATTTTAATTTTTTCCAAATATCTCCCATAGGTCTCTTTCGTTAAAAGTCCTGAAATCCAATGTTCATAAAGTTCATCTTCACGTTTGTTTAAAATCTCAATTCTCTCTTTTGTCTTTTTTAGCAATTCGAGTTTGGACTGCGCCGAATTTTCGTTGAGCTGATTTATTTCAGCCATTACAAAATCAGCGAGTTTTTCATCTATGGATATGCTTTTTATCGGCTCAGAAAATAACTCCCAGAGTCGTTGTTCCGTCACATTCACTTGTTTTATCTTTTCGGTTTTATGCAGCCTTTTGCCGTCGCTACAATGATAGTAATGATAAGTGCGCAGTTTATCGTTTGTTTTATTCGTTTTTATTTTAGGGTCATAGATCACGGTGCAACCGCAATTGGGAACGGCGCACGTCATTAAAAAACTAAAGGCGCCGACTGGACCAGCAGTTTTTGCTTTTCCTCTTTTGCCATCGACAATATCTACCCACTCTTTAGGTACGATGAGCTCATGCTTACCATCAAACCACTCGCCCTTCCACTGGAAGCGTCCACCATAAAATGGATTTGTTAAGACTCCTTCAACTGTACATTTATTAAAAAGTTTAGTTCGTTTTTCGGGAAGAAATTTTTTCTCCACATTCTCTGCCAATATCTGATCTCGAATGGCGTAATAGGATAATCCCTGTAGGGCTCTTAGCTCAAAAATACGCTGTACTACTTTCTTTGTTGATTCGTCAGGAACAATTTTAGCTTCCTTACGGCCATTTCTATTTGTACCGCCTTCGCGGATATTCTTATAACCAAGAGGGGCATGTCCCGGGAACCATCCATTTTTTGCTTTTTCAGTCATGCCTTTTTGCGATTCCCTGGCGATATTGAGTGCAATATATTTGCTAACGGACGTCATCATATCATCAGTAAAAATATCTGCGGGACTGCAGTTACGGTCAAACACCCGGCGATCTTTGTAATAGTGAATAACAAGCCGTCCAGTCATAACAAAGAACTGAAGCTGCTCCCGGTTTGTAAAGTTACGGGTAAGACGGTCGGGCTTTTCCACGATAAGATGGAGTGTTTTTGTCTTGTTTCCATTTACATAAATACGAATGTAATCCATCATGGCATCAAATTTTTCGCGTTTATTTGATTTGCTTCCGGTTTCAACAAAGCGAAATATTTTTTTAAGTGTGAAGTTATTCCGTTCGCAGTACTCTTTGCCGAATCTTTCCTGAGCATCTAGCGAATATCCGTCATCCTGCTTTATATCTGAAATCCGGCAGAGAAGAATTGAATCCATTATTTTAACCTCCTATTTGATCGAGCTTTAGTAGCTCGCGAAAATACTCAACAATTTCTAAGAAATCTTCTTTTGTTAATCCGTAATCCTCATAGGATTTTGGTTCCTTCTGTTCTTGCTTTGCTTCGTGCGCCACAAGTGAGACATTTTCAATTTCGAAAGTGTCCTTTGGTGTATTCGAAGAGTTTTTCTTTTGCCCGCGAATTTTTTGTTTACAAGACTTGCATGATGATTCAAGGCGGTTTCCTTGCTTGTAAAACTCCCGAGCGGACTTGAACTCTTTGCACCTAGAGCACTTCTTTTCATTGGGTTCCACGAATAACTCCACGTTGTTTGAAGTCCAGTGAATCTTGTAAAAAAATTCTTAAAATGAATTGTGCATTTGCACGAAGGTTTCTAGTGGACATTCCTGAAAAAGGAAGCGTTATTTCAAGTATGAGAAAGGCAAGCCATGATTGAAAAACAACTTGAAATATCTTTAGCAGAAAATTTAAATCGATTGATAACTGAACGACATTGGACAATTAACCTTACCGCAAAGAAAATTGGCATGAGTAAGTCAACACTGCACAATTATTGCTGCGGAATTTTCCCAAAAAATCTTCAAAGTCTAAAAGATCTTGCCGACCTATTTGGAATATCGCTGAACGAGTTAATTTTGGGAGATAAAAAATCCGAAGAATTCATGGTTCAAAGATTTTCTATCGACGGAGGTCTTGAAATTTTCGTGAGAAGAAAAAATAATATTTTACCGAGAGGATTAAATTTTGAATAATCCGAAGCTTCAAGAAATTCTTGATACTAAATGGCGACTTTCGCCAAAGGGTCATGAGGTTATCGATCAATGTCAAACTGGGCTATGGAGAATTCGGACTGAATTAAAAAGTTATGGCGCATTATTTAGGAGTTTAGGTGATTGCAGTATTAGCGGCGAAGATTTGCTGGGTATGGGTAATGCTTTTGAGAGACTTTCCCGCAGAATCCACAAAATCGAAGAAAAACTTTCTGAAGCAATTGAGAATAAGTCAAATGTTTAAGCTTAGATTTAAATTTTTGCAGTTAGCATGCAAATCAAAGATATTCAAAAAAATAACGTGTCGTGAGATGTAAGACTTCCACCCTGTTGCACTGGGCGCAAAAAAATCTTTTGAATTCAAGTCAGCGCGAAACTGTCCCAGTCTTTTTTCAATATCAAAGCAAATTTAAGCAATATGGATTGCTTAAATCTAATTTTGCCGCTTCAGTGTTGAAGCTCTACGGGTGCCGTTGTATTCAATAAACATTTGGTTATTTTCTAGTATAAACTTCAGGCTTGCTGGAAAATTTACGATACATGAGCCATGTCCTGCCGGAATTGTTGATTGTAAAGCTGATTTTATCTCGGCCGTGTTTCCATTCTCAGTGTAACTCATAGCTAAATCAGACTTTAGGGCTGAAGAGATTTCGTCAACTTGGCAGGTGGATTGTACCGACAAACCTTCTTGGTTAAATTGAAAAATATAACTGATAACGCCGTCCCCAGATTGAGCTTGACCTGTCCAAATCGATCCAATCAGACCTTGTCCTTGTACGAAGTTGGATGCGCTGCCTTGAGAGACATTGCCTAACGATAGTAATAATCCTAATACGAACAAATAAACTTTCATAATCATAAACTCCCTAATACTTTTGTTTGTTGTATTCCGGCGATTGTTGGTATTCAACTTTTTTAAGTCGGAAATACCTCTGCGTTATGATTCCGTCTCAACCCAATGTCATAAAGATATTTTATGCTTTATTAGGTACTGGCAAACGACTTTTTAGGCTGGATTCTGTGGAAGCTAAATGGCTGCGCAGCAATGCTTACTCTTCAATTTGTCCTTTATCAATAATGGCGATTACGGATAAAGTCGAACTTTTAAATGACGAAATTTTTATAAAAAATTATCGCAATGGGTCCAAATCTACAACTCAGGTGAGATCAATTTTCAAATCATCAGATTCCGTAGAAACCGCATCTTCTTTTTTTAACTCAGTCCGCTTTTGCTTAACAACGAGCTCAATATTCCCAGCCATTCCATTTTTCTTATCTTGCTTTACTTGCTTTAAAAGACGACGAAGAAAGGCCTCTTCGTCATAATATTTTTCGGCAATCGAATTCAAATCGGAATTTGAAAGATTATCCGGCGATTTTTCAATGAACCAATTCAAGAATTCTTTTCGCGAAAGCTTTACTTTTTTGCTCTCAATTTGTTCCAGCCAGTGAGCAATTTTTTTACTTGAAGCCTCGGTCAACGTAACAATTTCTTTACTTTGATTTAATGTTTCCTTCTCGCTCATTTTCTTACTCCTTGCAAACGCCTCTCAGCAATTTTGTGGTATGTGCTATCGCGCTCAATTCCGATGAACTGAAATTTCTCAAACAGCGCGGCAACACCTGTGGTTCCAGATCCCATAAACGGATCAAGTACAACTCCGCCTTCTGGAGTCAGCATCTTGCAAAGGTATCGCATCAGGCGAAGCGGTTTAACAGTAGGATGAATGTTATCGAACCCTTTTTCTACTTTATCAGGTTTTTTGCAGTACAAAAATGGAACTTCAGGTTTAAAATTTTTAAAATACTGCGCTACTTCGGTTTCGCGCTCACTTTGATCGTTTAGAATTTTTGCGGGACAGTCTTTTTCATTTGATCTTGTGATAATCAAGTTTGCCGGAAATCTGCCGCAAGAGTGCTGGTGATAAACTGATTGCTGACTTCGTTCTTTAGCGTCCCAGAGGAAACTGCCACCTTGGAAATTCAGATTTGAAGTTGATGGGATTTTATGATGAATCGGAATTCTTGAAGCATCTATGTTGATTCCGCCAGTTTCAAACTTTTTGATGTTAGCTGCAATATTGTGTTCAGAAATTGGCTTTTGAATTAAGATCCAGTGTTCGCTCGCAGGTTTTAAAGCGGTACCCCAGCCCCGCCATTTTTTTGAGAGCTCACTTGTCGGAGTTGTCATCTCGCGATTGGTTGCTGCAAATGTTTTTCCCCCGATACCGCCAGAGTCTTTATGATAAACTCCCACAACATTCCGACTTTTCCAGTCTTCACCAATTTCATGAGAGGGTTTAATAAGATTCGTTAACCATTCCGGCGCAGGACCGAGTACTGGCGCAAGTTTTTCCCAGCGCTCTTTTGTTGGAATGTTTGGCTGTCCATGCGGAGGAACTGCGGTCCAGTGGCATGCCCCGCCCTTGGTTCCTGCGATTTCATCGAGCTCTCTATTTGTGAGACCAAGCTCATTTCGCCGATTTCTAATCCACGCTGTTACTTTGAAAAGTAAATCAGTATCAGAATATTTAGCGCGATCTAAAGCTTTGTCGATGGCTATACTTTTAGGAAAGCCGCTTCCAAATATATGAGTGACGACATCCTTTACTTGAAAGCCTGCGTTTTCTAAAGCTGCTGCTGTCCAGTGAGACGTTCTGGGAATGGCCCACACAAAACCATGGGCGCCGGGCTTAAGAATGCGGTGACATTCAGTCATAATTTCACTGAGCCAGTTGACCCATTCGGTTTTACCGCCTTTGTCTTTATCCCAGTCTAGACCCATAAGTCCGATCCCAGCAGGTGGATCAGTTATTAGGGAATCAACAGAATTTGTGGGAAGAGTTTTTAAAATTTGTAAGGAGTCGCCTAAAAGGGCCTGGTATGTCATGGGGTAGGTCCATTTGTTTAGGATTGGCTGACTCTTGAAAAACTGTTTGCGGTATAACCAGTTAACGGCTCCAGGCTCCGGGATCTTCTAAAATGAAAACGCGGTGGGATTTTATAAATTTATTTCCCTCAATAGTATCTGGAACAATGTAGGAACGAATCTTTGGTTTGGTTAAAAATGGAATGATGTCTTCTGGGTTTTCTACTTTGTCAGTAACATTTTTCTTCTGTTGATCTTTAAAAGACTGATATCCAATAAGGGAACCAACGCCTGCGCCGACCAACAATCCCACGGCAGTACCATCAGCATTTCGTGATTGAGATTGACCGACCCCTGCGCCAATTGCGCCGCCAATGATTGCACCCATCAACGTGGATTTGGGCGCGGTTGCACAGGCATTAAAAAGTAGCGAAAAACTTAAGAGGAGAGTTAATTTTTTATAAGACATGGGTAATTCCTTTCGATTGTGTTTTTAAATTTAATATTTTGAAGTGGGCCAGCGGATTAAAGAGAGCGACCACGAACGGGCGAACGCATGAGTAGAAGTAATGGTTGCGGTATTGTGAGCAAGCGGAGACACTTAAAGCGGAAGAGGGTAAGCGGCTGATAAGACGCTTAGATATAGTCAGAATTTTAGGGCCGAACTTAAAATGCCTAAGATTTTGTAATGATTGGTCTTCTGCGGGAGTCTAAAAGTGTGAGGGTCACACAGCTGAGGGGGTTTTGAGTGAGGATTGAGGGGGGCGTGTGCAATAAGAAATTTGCGGGACATTTTCCGATAAAGCTTCCCTCAATAATTGGAGCCATCCAGCCTTTTAGCTTGAAGTCTGAGAGTAAAAGGAATTGATGCTTTGACCAATCATGTACTTGGCATTTTTGAATAACTCTGAGAAGGGCATTCAAGGTAGCTCGTGAATCAATGAGCCAAAAAACATAATTAATGGAAGGTTGAGATTCATAAAAGGCAAAGATACTTTCGTATCGCTTCTTTGCTTTTAACGATAACTCAGTTTCAAAAGCGATGACAATTCTTTTGTCACCGCTTTGGTAAGCGGAGTATCCATCAGGTCTATGAAGTGCGGAAGATGGTACCCACGATGGCCAAAGATCTTGTGTGTAACAGCGAAGCTGCTGTTCGCTGTAAGTTTGACTGTTATCAGGCTGGGCAGTTAGCCATTCACCGAGATGAAATGCAGTCGCGATAAAATCATGGGGATAGTTGGTTGATTTAAATCCCTTTGACTGCAAATCTCCAAGGTGCGGCAAAATGTAGTCAAAGCCTTTCTTTTTAATTATCCAGGCCTCATTGAATCTTCCAGCAACGGGATAGTGTCCAATAAAGCCGCTGGATTCAAGGTGAAGTAAGCGTCGGTACGCCGTAAATGGATCTGCCTCCGGGAAAAATTTCTTTGCTAGGCCACCTGTTGAGACAATTTTCCATTTCCAGAGGAATCTTAAAATTTGATAATCGCGCTCTGTGATCTGGCACCGCGTTTTATGAATCAATTATTAACTCCAAATTTGAGTTAGCTATTCCGTTTGTTTCGGGTCGAGTTTCTCGCTCTCGCAGTCCGCAACTATAGATTTCTTTTTCTCTGGGATGTTGTCAGGTTTCCCGAGTAATGATTCGGCCATCTCGGCTGGCATGAAAGGGGTTTGAACTTCTAACATCTCTATCCCATTTTTCCAGATGGCTCTGCCTGGAACTTTGGGAAGATCCGTCGCTCTTCCGTTACCAAGAACCGCAATGCTTGAGGAATCGTTCATCATTTGAAAACAGATGACTCCAGTGAGATTTGCTTTTACCTGGGGATCAAGCGATTTGCTATCTGGTCGCTGTGTCGCGACCACAAGATGAATGCCGAGCGCTCTTCCTTGGCGAGCAATACGGCTTAAAATTCCACGAGCTGCTTGCACTTCATTTGATTTAGCATGATGGCCAGCTAAAAACATTTCAGCAGCTTCATCAACAACGATGACCTGTCTTGATAAATTCGGCGCCTTTGCGGGTTTATCTTTTAATTTGAAGTAGGCGTCGATATCCTTACAGACATTCTCTTTGAGAAAGGCCATGCGCTCATCCAGCATAGAATTGATCTTTTGAAGTTCTGCCACTGCGGACAGCACATGAGGAACAACGGCGAAATTCTTCCTATTCTCAAACATCGCGAATTCAAGGCCGCCTTTAAGGTCAATCAGCAAAAAATGAGTCCCCTTCTTTTGCAGATGCAGATGAACAATAAGCTGCCGAAGAAATGTCGATTTGCCTCCGCCGGTTTGTCCAGCGACAAGAAGATGCGGGGTATCTTTAAGGGATGCGGTAATTGTATTTGCTCTTGTCTGTCCAATTTTAAATTCAAAAGACCTGTCTGCACCTTCTGGTGAATACGTAACATCTGTCGCCATTGGGTAATGGGAGTAGATGATATCAACTGTTCGAGTTTCCCGGTGTTCTTTAATCTCGTCGATAAAAATTCCAAGCTCTGACTCAATATATTTTGATTGCGCATAAAAGCTTGATAGTGGAAACCCAGCATTTGTCAGTCGCATCTTTCTTGTCATGGGATCAAGAGCATAATCAAAAATTAAATTCGGAAGTCTACCTATCTTTGATTCAAGGCCTGCGCTTTTGAAAGCTTGAGTTAATAATTTTAGCTTTTCTTTTTTCTTTTTAACTTGGGCGAAGGCCCAGACCCAAAAGGCTAATGTTGAAAGTGAAAAAGCATAGAGCTTATAAAAAAATGGATGGTAGGGGTACAGTGAATTTAAACGGGTATGAGAGGCGAAAAATAAATCAATTTTAAAAAAAAGAATTAACGATGAGGTGAGCATCCAGGCCGTGCAAATTCGCCATGGAATAGTGTTGGTCATAATGCCACCCACCAATTCTTCAATGGGTTCAAAACAGAGTTTGATGTTTTTTATAGTCGTTTCAATTCTAACTTGGATCTGACTTTGCTTTTGCATGCAATCTCCTATTTGGTACTTTCAAAAAATACTAAAATTTCTTGACCAGATTTAATTTGAATAACAGGAGCTGAGTTCCTGATATCAGTCATTGTTTCATTGGCCATTTCTATGGTGGCTTTACTGGTTCCGCTGAGCAGTGCATTTTTTGCTGATGGTGAATTTACAACTTGTTGATTAACAACTTCTTTTTCTTTAAGACCTTCAGCCATACCGCCCACAAAATTAAGCCCAATCGCGGTGGCGTACTTAAGTGCGTATTTGCTAGTTTTTGATCCTTTAAGGCCAATCGTTTTATCATCTATGTCTGCAGCGTAGCCTTGAATACTTTCAAAATTTCCATCTTTAAACACAACTTGCGTAAATCGAATCATGAGACGATCTTCAGTGGACCCGCCAGCCCCGATGAGCGTGGTACCAGCTGGAATCAGGGTTTCCCCTTGAATAATTAAAGCCTCGCTTACTTCGGCTTTGACGGGACCATCTGATGCGCCTGTTATAAGAACAGCCTTTAGCATACTTCCTGGCGGAATTTGATTGATTCTTCTTCGATCTATTTTTTGGAGTCCTGGTAAGCGCAAAGTGACAGCCCCGTGAGAGACTTTATTTTTTTGCTTTATATGTTCACTTTCTTGAGAGGCAGAATAGGTATCAAGCATTTCACGGTTTGAGCGAGAATTTATTTGGCCGATATCGGGAGAGTTAATACCGGCATGTTCTTGAATTTCCTTATTTGGACTTCCCATAAGAAAAATGAGAATCAAGCAGCTACTGGTTGCAAGAGCACAGGTTTTTATTGTTTTCTGGGATAAAGATTGCCCTTCTTTAGCAAAGCCAAACCTTGCAGAAACTTTTGGTTCGTCTGACATTTCGACAAAGCTGGGCTTATCGTAATTTTCCATTTTTCTTTTCCATAACCTTATCGGCGTCGCAGTCTTTAATATAATAAAGTGTTGCGCCATAAGAAGAAGTTGAAAGATCAAGAGCAAAGCGTCTTCCGTGCAAGTAGACGAATAAATTTGATTTTGAGCTCAGTGTTAAAGGAGAAATTGCAAGATCACTTCGAATATATTCAATAGAAAATGAATTTTTAGTTCCAAGAATAACCTTTTCGGGCTCTGCCGGAAAATCAAGAACAGTTCCTTTTTGAGAGATCAAGATGGAGGCCACACCTTTTTCACAGAGTTTTATAGTTTTAACGTTTTCGGCCCAGGTCTTTGGCGAGAAGAAAAAAAACACCGAAATAATTAGGCTGATCACTTATTCTCCTTTTCTTCGATTTGATTTACTGAGCTTAGAATTAATCCGTAGGGATTCGATTCTGTTCGATTGGTCTGCTGAAGTGAAACCTTAAGATTTAATGGCAATACAGATTTGATCTTTCCTACTGATAAAATACGATCAGCCTGAACTAAAATTTCCTTATTGTCCGATTTGACATCGGTGATGACAATTTTCTGTGAGATTTGTCGCTGTTTTAAAGTTGTCTGCTCTTTTTCGCGTGAGGTGGTTTCTTCGATTGATAAAAAACCGTCTTTGAAATAGGATGCTGTATCAAATCTCATCGGTAGAGTTTCAATGAGAAAAGCTTCTATTTCATTCTTGGTGGAATTGGATGACTTTGCGAGAAGTGCTCTTGAGAAACATCCGCGTTCGATAACAGGAAGATCTTTTGTTGCTAACGCCACAATCACAATGAGCTGAGTAGTAGTGGCTCCTGCTAATGTGACGGTGGCGATTTTAAGTGTAACATTTTGGGCAGCAGTTTTTGCCCAAGCGATATTGAATTTCATATTTTTCCTTTTAGATTTCTTAAAAATTAAACTGGTTGGTCGGATTCGTTCTTTTCAGGTTCTGCCTCAATGTTTCTTGAAAATGGACGGCGAATGATTTTACCAGTGCCCTTTTTAATACCTCGGCCAGCAAATTTTGTTAACCTCCAGGAGTTTTTTGCGCCCCAGGCATATGTTTTTGCCGATCCTTTTTTCGCAAGCCCTGCAATTGCAGTTGGACTTGCAAATCCCGCTGATAACCCGATAGCAGAAAGTGCGGCAGTTTGGCTTGCAACACTGGAAAGTGTCCCAGATATTAAATTCCTTACAACAATGGGAGTTAGCAGAATCGAAAGAGCTAGCATCAATGTAAGAGCTAAAAGGGTAATAAAATTTTGTCCTTTAGCTTCAAAATCATGAAGAGCCGTGCTCCATAAGAGTGTGCCCAGAACTGAAAACACTATTTTCCATGTTGCGACTTCAAACAATGTGCGAAATAGACCTCCGGTCATAGAGGCAGTTTGTGGCAGAATGTAAAATGCAATCATAATCGGCGAAAAAATATACAAAAGAACAAGACAATACACAATAGCAGCATCAAAAAAGAAAACCGTAAGATACAAAAGAAAATAGGCTAAAATAGCGACAACTGAAAGAAGCGTATCTCCGAGTGAAGTCCAGGACCACGAGTGTTCTTTAAAAATACCACCTGCAGTTTTTAAAACATTGTGAATCGTACCGATACTGCCTAAATGATCTGAAACCGCATCAGCCACGGCAGAAATTCCATTTGAAATTTGCGGGTAAGCAATAAGTAAAATAGCGGCAACTAGTGCGCGGCCAACAAGCTGCTGAAATGCTGGCACCCCGCCGATGGGGAGTTTAAAGTAATCAATTAAAACCCCAATAAGTATTAAAAGCACCGCAAGAGAATAAAAAATTGAAACAAAAAATGTATGAATTTCCTTTGCCTGAGTTGATATCCATGAAATGTCCATCTAATTTCCTATTCAAAGCGCGGAAGCTTAAATTGGGGCTGCACATTATTAAGGGCGGAATTAATATTGTCGGCACCGGCCACCATTTGTCTTGTCTGGGCCTTATCTTTTCGATTTTGCAGCGCCAGAGCTTGGGCTTGAAGTTTAAGGCCAGTCCCTTGGGTTCTGAGCATTTCATTTTGTAAAGTGAGCATCACGCCCAAAGACTGCGCGGTTAATTTTGCAGCTCCGCCGGGGGAAACAGCATGACTCTGTGCTTTGATAAGTTCCCCAATCTCGTCAATGGTTTTTGTGTATTTATAAATTGAGTTATTTAGTGCCACGGCCTCCGCGACACTTTGATCAGCATCTTTCTGTACCCTTGAATCTTTTGAATCAATGGCGATGCCGTAAAGATTTTCTATTTTTGTTAGAGCATCTGAGACTTTCTCCCAATCCCTATAAAGACCCGGATCTGTATTGGGGCTTATGGTTCGAATTAAGTTCAAGGAATCATTGATGCCGCGATTGAGATCGCGAATCAAAGACAAATTATCCCTTCCATTATCCAGAAGACTGCGAAGCTGTGCGAGCTGCTGAACAGCATTTGCAAGAATCTGAGATAACACCATAACATCGCCGCCAAAGAGATCGGCTTTAGAAATTGGCAAAAATAAGATCTGTAAAATTAGAACTACTGACATAATTTTTTTCATAACACTGCCTTATTGCTTGTAGAGACTCCCTTAGGAAATCGCTCCGATAGAATTTTTAGAATTTCAATCTGGGTGAGCTCTGGTCTTTTTGCTCGAAGATTTTCAATGGCCGAAAGGTCTCTGGGATCAGTTGTCGCAATCCAAAGTTCGAGCGGTGTTGGTTCGATGACTGCAACAGTTCGCCTCTCCGGTCCTGCTAGCAAAAAAGCCTCAGAAAACTCGCCCTTTTCTTGATGCAATGACTGAATGAGTTCGATCTCGTTGTCGTTTAGGCCCAATACTTCTTTCATTTTGGTGAAGTCATTTTGATTTTGCATGAGCACCCATTTAACGGCGCAATTGGGAAGTAAGGCTGAGGAAATGCTAGAGCTTAAAAAATCGTTTAGATCTTGGCTGATGGCGGTAGCAGAGCAGTAGTATTTTCGAACGGTGCGAAAAACTTCTTCAATAAAGACAACGCCAGCATCATCTTTGAGAAGTTTCCAGCATTCATCAAAGACAATAAATTTCATTTTTGAGCGATCCCTCTGCACTTCGCGCCAGACAAGATCGGTAATGATATAAAGACAAACTGCTTGAAGATCTGGATAGCTTTCAAGGCCTTTTAAATCAAAAGCGACGATATCGCGGTGAAATTCTATTGTGGTAGATTGATCTAAAAATTTTCCATACGGAGTGCTTCCGCACCAGGGAGTTAAAATTTTTCCGTAAGTTTGGATTTCCTTATCTGGGTTTCTTAGTAAGAGCTCTCTTAAATCAGACATGCGGGGATGCTTTGATTCTTCGTAAACTTTTTGGACGGCTTCTTCAATTTCTGCGCGAGCAAGTTTTGGGATTCGTGCGCTGTCATGCTCTTTTGTCATAAGTTCCACAAGCCCTACGATAAATTTGATTTTATGTGAGGAGGGTTTACTTTCACCGGGGGCTAAATCAAAGGGGTTCACGGATAACTGGTCATTAACGCCGAGCTCAACATATTGGCCCAACAAATTTTCGGTGAGCTTTCTATAAGATCCACCGATATCAATAAAGAAAACCTTTGGATTTTCCTTTAACATTTGCAGAAGAAGAAGGTTCGTCATTACTGATTTACCAGAACCCGAGCCTCCGCTCACAAGCTGATTAGCATTTGCAAGTGAGCTATCAAAGGGATTAAACTTTAGTAAACTTCCCATTCTAGATTTTAATAAAGCACTGGGTTTTTCATGACCTGGCCAAGGGCCGTAAAGTGGGATAAAATCACAAAGATTTGAGGTTTTAATTTTCTTAGAACGCTCACTTGATCTAGCATTAGGTAGCGCACTTTGCGAAAAAATATCGAATGCCGCTAAAGTTTCTATCATGGCTTCAGCGCCGCCAAGTTCTCTGAATTTTGTCAGTGTGAAGTCAACCTGATTTTCAAGTTCATTTTCATCTTCGTGCTGAAGAACTACACTGATAGAAACACGAAAAACTTTCTGTCCTTGCGCAATCATTTGTTCAAGCAGTGATTCAAGGTCCTGAAATTTAGCTGTGCTTTCTAAATCAGAAACCCCAGTACGTTTTCCTACCGCCATCGAAAAAGCAATTCGCCTTTGTGTTTGTAGGCTCTCAATTTCCTTCATTTGGTCAGGAACATGAATTGTTACAAGAAGTCTTGATTTAAAAGGAAGCTCCCGCAGTTTTACTGCCATTGAAGAAAAAGTTTGATCAGGAAGTGTTTTTAGCGAGATAACCCTAAAATGTGTGGTGCCGATGACAAAACCGCTCAGGTTGATTCCAACATCTGAATAAATAAGACTGGATCTCACTTCTTCAGGATTATAGGACTGAAATGGAAGCCTTCTTGATGGATTCCACTGATGGTAAAGAAGACTTGCGACGTGATCTGCCGTCAACTGATGCGATGAAATTTCTAGTAAACTAAGTCCTTGAATCATATTGTCTTTAACTCGAGAAATAAGTTCTATTTCTTTTAGCAGTTTTGATTCAGATAGTTCTTGAAATTCTTTTTCTTTTGAAAAAAGTGAGATTTTTCCAACCAAACTTTGTGATAACTGTTTTCGCACAATAACCTTTAGCTGGTGAGTTGGAATTTCTCCTCGAAAATCAGCTGCGGATAATCTATCAACTCTAGCGAGTGAAAGCGATTTTGCTGTTTCGTTATTAGCTTTCTCGGCAAGGTTTTTATGCTCCGTAAGAACTTCAAAATTTCCAGGCACGATATCCTGGACAAACTGAATATCCAAATGTGCGGGAAGACTGTTCAAAAACTGAGAAATTTTTTCGGAATAGGCATTTATTCGCTCATCGCTCCAAGTGCTTACATCAACTGGCACACAATCCAAAGCGAACCCTAAGGAGCCATCGCTAAAAATTATATAGTCTTTTTCAAATCCCCAAATTTGCAGATAGTCAGCTAAGTTTTGGCTCATAAGTTTTTCCTAATTTTAGGCGGTGGAACTGATATCGCAGGCTCGTTAAACGCTGAAAGATGTTTGGGACGCGTGTGAAATTTAATCAAATGCACCAAGTAGTTGTCGGGTTTTCCGCGTTTTCCAATTCTTAATGTGATCGCGGATAAAGCGGTGGGTCCCCATACTAAAAGTAATTTGTAATTCGTGCCGCCAAATGAGAAGTTCAAAATTGAAAGCAGCAAAAATATTGCTAGCAGATCTGGAACCTCAAATCCCACGATAAGAAGTTTTTTTTCTAAACTCTGACTCGTCGGTTCTGAACGCAAGGACATTTGAAACTCCAGCGCGAATAATGGAGTGACTCGCGCTTCAAAGATTTTTATTTTCGTTATGGTGACGGTGGCACCCGTTTCGCAATCATCCTTTTAAAGCTTAATAAAGCTAAGCTAAATTAAAGGAGATCGATATGAATAAATTTCTAGTAGCAATTTTAGTTACAGTGTCTACTTCGTTAACATTTGCGGGGGAAGTTCTACCCCAAAGCGCCAATCAAAAAGGAATCAATGAATCAGTTACAATTCAAAACAATGGCTCAAACTGGGGCTATACATACGAGCTTACAGGGTTTTATATGGGAAAAGGGCAAGTTAATATTGTTCCAGTTACTCGAGAATCAGCAAAAGTTCTTAACTCCCTAAAAAAGGACTCACGTTATAAATGTATATTAAAAAATTCGACATTTATTCCTAGCATGACGGAATCTGAAGTAACTGGTGGAACTTACTTTGTAATTGATATTGATTGTAATTAAACTAATCCGCCTTCAAACCAAAACTATATTATTTAAGTTGCACCGGCTGTTTGTATTGTGTAATAGCTTATTCTTTGAGTTTGAGAGGAATTATTCGATAAAATTAGGAGGTAAAAAAAAATGCGGAATGTAATCTCAATTTTGGTTGTGGTCTTATTTTCTAATATTAGTTTTGCAAAAACATTTATTTCGAATTCATGTTGGAATGAAGCATCACGTATTGCTTCAGAAGGTTTAGACCATAAATTTGCCCAGTCAACTCCAGATTTTAAAGTTACTGTAATCAAGCCATTTGAGGTCAAGTCAACCAATGTTTACGAAACAAGCCCGCCAAGATATGAATATGTAGTCCAAGTTGCTGTCGAAGGCGAAAATCGGACGACAAGTGAGTGGGCCCAGAAACAGTTCTCAATTACTGTAGAAATATCGTTTAGCCCAGATGATCTAGGTTCAATCGGTACACCTAAGCCTTGTGATAAGGCAGTTGGCGAAGTAACGAAAATTAAAGAGCGAGATTAATTGCAGAGGATAAAATCTGAGAATTTTGTCGTGAGAGACAAGAAAGTTTGCGTTCTAATGAACGCTTAAATCTCATACATTTTTTTCATTCCAGGCCTTCGCAATGCTGACCTCAGTCCGAATACAAATGAAATATCGCGCATGGGGCGCACCTTTAATTTACGAGACCGCGAATAAAAGTCATAATACTGGGCGCACCGAAGCCAACGACCATTCCCATGATCGCGAGCCAAAGATGTGACCTGGCGTTGGGGTTTCCGGTGAAAAAAGAAAATGCCGCAAACACCAGGCCTAAAACTGCACAGAGTGGCAAAATCGTGTTAATCAATTTTGATTGAATGGCGCCAAGGGTTGACTCGACACTGCAGTATCCTGTCATAGGAACCAAGATAATAGAAAAAGCGATGATGGCGATCAACGCCACATTTGATAGTTTCATTTATTTCCTTTTGTTATGATTGAGTGACTTTAGATTTCAGAGAAGTTTTTTGGTCGCGATATGACGAAACATATTTGTTACATGCCATGGTCTAATTGGGCACGCTCGAATAATTCGTCAAAAGCGTTTACTCTTTCCGTCAATAAATCTTTCGTTCGTCGGCGGTGGTAGTCCCGCAAGTTTTATTGCTAGCCGACACTCTTCCAGGCTCCAGCCCCATTCTTGAAGAGGACTTAATGGGGATCGCTGCAATTGTTCGTTTGATAGATTCGGATGAATCAAAATCGGTGGAATTCCTTTTCCCTCAAGCCAAAGATTTATTTTTCGAAGATATTCTAGAGTGCATTCTTCAATTGGCCCGGTGTAAGCAATAAGTCCTATTGGAATTTTTGCATGAACGAGGCCAACAAGAATCGCCGTATCACGAACATCTCCACAGTAGAGTACGGTTACAGGCGCTTGGGTTTTCATCATTAGGCCACTCCGCCGGTAATAGAAAGAAGACTATCTGTGGAAATTTGGTCGGGAAATAAACTCATAAAGACCCGCTGTCTGGGAAATGTAAACTGAATTTCCAAATGCTTTTTTAGATCTTTCGATATAAATCCAAATCCCACGGGCCTTCGGAAGACTGGATTTTTTTCCTCACCCACTTTTTTTGCAAAAAGAGTAAAGTTTCCGTCATTATTTTTGTTTGCAGCTAAATAAAAAACTTCTTTCGGAAAAGTCCACATTTTGACGATGTAATAAGATCTTTGATTATCGTTCACTTCATAAGCTTCGCCAGCTTGAAGTTCATTTTTAATTATCGCGCCCTCGCGGTAGCCAGTATATATATGAAATCGATCTTTGATTTTCAAATTATTCATTTTTTCCTCATTTATATTTTAAAAAATTATATTGCTGGTGTCTCAGCAAGAACTCTTGTTTTGATTGTTTAATGCGCTCATCAATTTTGTCTGCTCTTTCCCAATCAAGAGCGATTTTCACCCTGATCGTTGTAAGAGCAGGCAAAAGGCGTTTCAAAATTAATCTAACTTTTAAAAACATACTTCCTCTCACCCTTAGCCCAAAGTGGCTAACTACTTTTAGGTCATTTTTTTGTCTTCCATTTTTCTAAGTTTGCAGAATCACTTGGTAATAATTTTTTTAAATTATTTTTTGCTCGGCGTTTTCGAAAATACACGGCAGCCCTCTGCACGCCATGTTTTTTTGCCTGTTCGCGTTCGGATATATTCATCCAGTAGCTATCAAAAATGACTTCTTTTTGTCGTTCTGGTAGTTTGTCAACAGCCGCCATCACTATTTGCGTGAGGTCTTTTTCAAGAGGTATCGGGTCAGTAATGAGGGCTTTGAAATCTTCATTTGAAGTTTGATCAACGCTATCTGTCGCAACCGTAATAAATCGCTCTTCGTCTTCCTCATGTTCAAGAGACTGCATGTAAGCTTCCCATGTTTCTGGGGTCCATGTTTTTGATATGATCTTTAGTTCATCATCACTCAAATATTTACCTTCATCTGTAAGCCATGGTTTTTTTGTCTTCATAATTTTCCTCCGGGTTATGTGGGCAACGTTGCCGCACGTGGAGGACCTAAGAGCGAAAAGTGCGCTTGCACTGAGAATGTGACCTAAGTTGTTAATATAACTTTAGGATCTAATTAAAAATTCATTACGTCGAAATTTCGACTTTTATTACGATGACGACGAAAACTCGACAGCGATGACGGGACTTCGACTTTGAACTGAAAAAACAGATAAAAAATAGGGGTAGCCGATTTCGGTATATGGTAAGAGGATGGTGTACAATGACCTGTTATAAATGAACGTTAACTCTGAAAATTTCTGAGCACAATTTCTTGAAAAATTTCTTCAGAATGAAAATTCTATTATTAATCATATAAATAATACATGTTTATTTATATGATTTTTAGATTTCATATTTGTTTGCTTTTGATTTATACCAACTAACTTACAGTTTCTTCTTAAAATAAGACTGACAAATTAATAAGTTAAATCTCTTAGTTTTTGAAATACATTTGAACCATCTGATTTTAAAGGCTTTGGTCCATATCTTGCCATAACCAATAGACTGGTGAATTAGGGGGGCCGATTTGATACCTGTTATCTTACTCGTTGAAGACGATACCAGCTTTGCTACAGTCTTTAAACACGTATTCGCCAAGTCCTATAAAGTTATCTGGGCAAAGACTGCTGCTGAAGGATTTAAAATCTACAATTCATCTGAGAAGGCGTTTGACGTTGTTGTCATTGATCGCAATCTTCCCGATCTTTCCGGGGAAGATTTAGCGGAATCCATCAAGAAACGAAACTCTAATCAGCAAATTCTTTTTAGCACTGGCGATCTTACTGTGTCTACTATTCAGATATTGCTCGAATCTGGACTTTCAAATGGTTTTATTCCTAAGGGCATTGCCAACGAAGAAATGAAGAAGAAAGTGGATACCTGTATTCGGGCTTATCAAACAACTGTACGGTTATTAATTCCAAGATCAGATTCCGACCTCACTGATATGGAACAATATTTAAAAACTTTTGGTATTATCAGCGCTTCAAAAGAAATGTTCGAAATTGGAAAAATAATTGAAATCCACAGACCTCTTGATATTGACGTTTTAATTCTTGGAGAATCTGGAACCGGTAAAGAACTTGTGGCTAAAGCATTCGCTAGAAAAAGCGAAAAATATTTCGCCATTAATTGCGGTGCATTTTCTGAGTCATCAACCTTTGTGGAGTCAGAACTCTTTGGCCACATGAAGGGTGCTTTTACTGACGCTAAGGAAGACAAACCTGGAATATTTGAATTAGCGGCAGATAACGGTGTTGTCTTTCTTGATGAAGTGCATGCGCTTTCGAAATCGGCTCAAACGAAACTTTTGCGAGCATTGCAAGAAAAATCAGTCAGAAGAATGGGAGACACGCGTGACAGAGAAATAAAATGTAATTTTAGATTAATCTGTGCCGTTAAACCAAATATAAAACAACTTGTCGAGGATGGTGTAGTGATGCCTGATCTCTTCTATCGAATCGACAAAGCAAGAATTCATCTGCCGAGATTATCTGAGCGGACTGAAGACATTGAACCGCTCGTGGCTCATTTTACAGAGAAATTTAATAGAAAACATAAGATGAGAAAATTTTTTGAGTCAAGCACGCTTTCTGAACTTTCAAAATATTCATGGCCCGGTAATGTGCGTGAACTAGAAAGCATGGTCGAACGTTTAATGTGCGGAGTGCAAGAAGAAGTCATTAAAGCTCAGCATGTACAGAACGAGATTCAATCCGCTATGAAAACTGAGAGCAAAGTTAAAATTGAAGACCCCCAAGGTTTAGAATTAGCAAAACAAAATTTTGAAAAATTAAAAATTATTTCAGCTCTGAAAAAATCAAAAACCAGTAAAGAGGCAGCCAACGTTTTGGGTTTACCTCGAACGACACTGTTATCAAGAATGGAAAAGTTAGGGATTAGCCCAAGTGGATTTTTATTAACTTAACGCCTTAATAGAAGGAGAGGAACTATGCCAATAACTGAAACGCTAGCAATGGGTGTAGCGTGCATTCTAACGAGCGCTGCAGAGCCGCAAGCTACAAATATATGGAATAATTTGTCTGCTGATGACAAAATTCAAGTTCAAGCACAACTGGATAGTGGCACCTGCTTGCCAGAAAAAATTGAGAAAATTCTTTCAAGAAGCGAAGGATATTTCGGTAATGGCGAAGCCGACGGCCCTAATCCTACGCAAATGTGCTAAATGCGTATTTGTAATTTTGACTGCTTCTGCGGTCATCTGGTGTGTGTGGTATCTTTTGATGAAAGAGGTAGGCGTGAGCCGCACTATTGATTTACTTAAAGTCAGAGTTGGTAATGGTAATACAATTCCAGAACCTGCAAACATTGAATATGCGGGCGACTGGTATTTTTTAGACCATATTTCCAGTGGACTCGTAGCCTTTGACCATGTTGAGGGTAAATTTGTTCCTATGCTGGCTGAATGGAATTCCCATCGCTCAGGAGTTCATAGTTTCACCCTAATGCCGAATGCTAGGTTTAACGACGGTACCCCTATTACTGCAGATGATGTTGTTGCAAGTATCAAGCGCTTACTGATCAAGAAAACATCAACTCACTTTCCGCTTTGGGAATATATTCAAGGCTGCGATCATCTCAATCAACTTGATGAATCGTGTCCGGGTCTTATAGCCGTAAATGATAAAACAATTGAGATTCGATTAAAAACCGAATCCGAGAGTTTTTTCTTACAGCTTGCATCCCCTGAAACTGGAATTTGGTCAGCTAAAGATATTGCGTCTGGCGGCATAAATAAATTTCAGCCAACACAGTTCAGTGGTCCCTATGGAGTAGAAAAAATTGAATCTAACGGCATGTTACTTACAAGAAATGAAAATAGTTTTGTTGTCAAAAAACACCCTCATGCACCAAAGCAACTTTTTTTATCAACACTTTCAATTGATGATTCCGATAAGCTACTTGAGTTAGGAGAACTTGATCTTTCAATTCGCGGCTATAAACCTTTTGCAGAAAAAGACTGGAAAAATAAAAATATTTTAGTTCATGCAACGGCCCCTTCTGCACTTATTTACTTTCATGGTACTGATTTGAATTCTCAACAACTCATTGGACAAGATTTTATAAATACACTCTGGCAGAATAAGACTGAGAGTGAACTTGTGGTTGCCGACAAATTTTTACCTTTTGCTGGTTCATACTCGCATTCACGCGAAGAACTTTTATCTCAGCTCCCTGAGAAGTCTAAAAAACATATCCGGCTCGCAGTTCCCTGGACATACCTTTCTGACGGGTTTTTAAACATAATCGTAGAAGCTGGAAAAAAAATCGGTACAAACATCGAAATCATACGACTTGATCGAAATGTCTGGCGCAATGCTTTTGAAGATCCAAAGGCTAAAGAAAGGTATGACTTTATTATCGGAGTTTACGCGGCTTCAGAAAGATACCCCGCGGTTCAACTCAGATACATTACCGGTAGCACAAAAAAGCCAGAGATTGACTTAAAACTAGCCGAGACACCGGATTTGACGAACGATAAAATCAATATTCTAAAAGATTATCAGAAATGGCTTCTCAAAAATGGCCATGCACTTCCGCTCTTTTTCATTCGTAATTTGATTATTCATCAAAACAATATTGATCTTGGGGATCAACCTCCAAGCGATGCTGAAATTGAACTTTGGCGGGTCATGAGAAAATGATTTCAGCTCAAATCCCACTTTACAGTCCATCGCCAGAAGAAAAGCGTAAATTACTTTTGAAGTGGTTTGGGGAAAACTTTGACGGCTTTGGAATGGAGTCTCAGCACAGTTTAGGGAAGCTTTCTCATTACTGCGTCAGTTTTTTTAACAATGAAAAGAATGGGCCACAGCTCGCTGGGCACGGTAGTGATCGACACCGAGATAAAGCCACAATCAAAGGTGTTTGCGAATGGATTGAGCGGAAAGTTGCTAAACATTATTTTGACAACAGTTCATCAATTTTATTCTCTCGCTTTTCTGACAACTTTAAGATGATTTTACAACCCTCGACATTTAGAACTACAAATGGATGGGCAGTTCACTTTGATGCCGATCTTTCCCGTGAAAAGGCCTATGAAGAAGCTCTTGAAAGACATATTTTGATTGCATCCTATTTAAAAAGTGGTTGGACAGGGTTTAAGTTAATTGACGAACAAAAACTGGATGGTCGTCGAATTTACTCGATTGTGTCGCGTTATTCCTGCATGGGATACCGTTCGGGGATGGTTATTTTAAAGGACGATACCTTTCCTGGTATTTGCTTTGGCTATCTCTGTGAAAAAGAAAGTAAAATTCTTGTAAGTCCAAAGTGGGAGCATGCACTTTTTGAAGCTTTGAATTTTTCTGAACGCATTAAGATGGATAAAAACAAGTCCTATGACGGGGAAATAAACCCGATTGCCAGTGCAATTAAAGATTGGCTTTACACTCCCTGGAATACTCCCAATTTTTCCTCACAAAGTGATGTCACATTGGAGCTACCTGAAATTGATCCTTTTGTTTTGAACTATTCTGTTAAAGATGTTCTTGGCGTTGATCTTGGAATCTATGCAAGTCATGTTTTTGGTGGTGGTCTTATTCCGCTGTTTTTCCCAAAACACCTTACGCCGCAGAGCAAAACGGAACTGCTACCAGTTTTAAAAAAAATTGGTGCTGAAATTAATGAATCCCTAAGGCTACCTGTCGTATGATTTCAAAACGATCTGTATCCATTATTTTTATCTTGAGTTTGATACTTAGTGGTTCGATCAAGTTTTTCTATCTATACAGTGAGAAAATGGATCGGCAAAAAATTGTCGGTGAAATTTGTCAACTTGTGAGTTCAAGAGCTCAGGTTGGTTCGCTGCGCGACGTTTACGACCAAGCATTTTCTGTTTTGAGATTTTTTACCAAAGACCCAAACGCATCTCTATCACTTAAAGACGGAGGTATTGATTATAATCCTGGACTACAATACCATGCCGCACCTGTTGAATCGCTGTCATGTAATATTGAAGGGCGACAAGATTTAGTTATTGGTTTTCAATTTCCAATCAGAAAAGTATTTGATTTCACATTCTTGTATCTACTGGGCGGTCTATCTCTTGCTTTGGGTGTGATATTTACTTCAGTAAAATGGATCTTTTCTAGATCTGTGCTGTTCGCGCATAGGGAATTTACAAAAAGTCTTTCGGAAATTTTTGAGCTTGCGCCCGCTGCGAAATCACAATCTCGCATAAGCAAGCTTCTTTCAAAAGTTCTACTTCCTGGTAACACCGCCATTGAGACAGTAAAATCAGAACTTGCTGCACAAAAGAAAAAACTAGACGAGGCAACACATACACAGCGTGAACTATTAGGATTCGTAGAAAAAAATAGGACATTGGAATTAAAGCAATCAGCAATTGCTGAGACGATCTCTCGTGTGCGACATGATTTAAGATCGCCCATGGCGTATTTAAGAACACATGGAGTAACATTAATCGAATCAGATGATGCGGCATCAGACGTTTACGCTTTAAGCCTTAATCGTGTAGACTCAACGCTCAGCGAGCTGGATAGTTTTTTAAATACTCAGGTGAATGTCGCTAAAGAAACAACCTTAGAAATTCTTGAGTGTTTGATTCAGGAATCCGTTGAGGCAAAACGTTTACTTTGGAAATCAAAAAATTTGAATGTGAAATTTAATTTTGCTAATCAGCGGCTTTCTCCGGTTGAAATTGTTCCTGTGCAATTTAAAAGAGCGTTGGAAAATCTTTTACAAAATTCTTATGAAGCAATTGAGGGAAGTGAAGGCACTATTCAAATTGCTGTCAAACACGAAAATCGCCAGGTGATTTTAGAGATTATTGATAATGGAAAAGGAATTCCAAAAGATATAATTTCAAAGCTTGGTGAAAGTGCAATTACATTTGGTAAGAAAAATGGGAACGGCATTGGTTTAAAAACTGCCAAATCCTGGATAGAAAAGTGGGGTGGAAGTTTTTCCGTGAAATCCGAGCTTGGAAGCGGAACTGCAATTACAATTTGTTTACCCCTTGCGCCGACTGAAGCCAAATTTATAGCAAGTCTCCCGGTCGATGCCGCAAGGAACGGCTATATTATAGTGGATGATGAGCCGCACATAGCTCAGGCTCTTTTAGAAAAGTCTGGCCGAAGTGGTTTTACATTTGACTCGATTACTGCTTACGGAAATTGGCTTGGTAAAGCAGAAGATGCCGACGAATACCTTCACGTGTTTGACCTGCATCTTAAAAATGGCAGCGGTCTTGATCTTTTGCAAAATATACCATGGTCCGAGAAGGCAATTCTGTACACCAATGACTATTTAAACGAAACGGCCCTCGAAGTCGCAGCCTCTCTTAATGTGCCTATCATGCCAAAGTTCTTTGTATAATTTATTAGATTGTCCCTATTTTTTGCGTTTTTAACCCTAACTCGCCGATGCATTATATGGACTGGACTTCTTTTTAAAAGGAAGCTTTCCTTTGCAAAAAGGAGTGCGAATGGAAAACATAATTTTCCGAGTATTCGAAGTGGTCTTTAAAGCTGTCGGAATTTTGCTTCTGACGGGCGCTATGGTTTCTGCATTAACCGAAGTTCAAGAGAAGGCCTTTTACGCTAAGAAAGCGGGTCTTACGAGTATGCTTAAAATTAATGAGCAGCTCGTGGGAAGGGAAGTTACTGCTAGCGCTTCCAAATTGGGTGTAACAAAAAAATAGAAATTTTATGGGCAATCAAAAATCAGATTTTATCTTTAGTCAAAATCTTAGACGCCTAATGGACGAGCGAAGAATTCGGCTGAGTCATTTATCTCATGAAACAGAAATACCAAAGTCTACAGTTCATGACTGGATGTACGGCGGAAACCCTCGTGATGTTTTGGCGTTAAAGCGGATAGCAGATTATTTTTCGGTTTCGATTGATGAAATTTGCTTCGGAAGTTCGGCTTCCAAACCCCAGCAAATTAAAAGCGAAATTTCGCAAATTAAAGAGGAATTTAACATCGGCTCATTCGATGTCATACTTCTGAAACGTAAAAAGTAATTCTAAAAAGATTCAGCGGCCTAAATATCCCAGCACAGGATTTTTGGTCAGATAGGTAGCAAGATTTTCACAAACTTTCTTAAGACTTTTCCTAAATCGCACGCCTTAACGGCCAAAAGACAAACCCAGGCAGGTTTGTCTTCATAAAGTAATCCGTGCCTTAGCAATTATTCAAGTGGTTTTGATAATGCGGATGCTAGTAAAATTTAGGAAAAATTTAAAATTCCTAAAGCAATTAAAGAGTTCTAGAAATTTTTTTCGTCGGCGTAATTTCAAATATTGAAAAAATATGTCCCAGATAGTTTATCTTTCGGAGGTTTACGTTTCCAAAGTTTGCGATAAGTTCATGGCCACTCAAAGTGCAAAAAACTTTAGTGGCCATCTTTCCATATCTTTTCTGATTTTGCCGCCTCAGAAAGATTACTTTGTCGTCCTGGCAACCCAGGGTTCATTATGAACAAAGACTACATCGTGATTTTCATAAGGACCTCGATCATCTAAGACAAAAATTACTTTGCGATAAAAGGAAATCTGCTCAATAGGAACATCAGGGGCGACCAATTCATCCTCTTCTTTTATCCGTGATTTTACATGAGGTCTAACAGCTCCAAGGTTTTCAACTCGATATTCATAAGTTTCTAATACAGCGGGCTTTCCCTTAAAGGCATGTTGTCTTACCATTACAATTTCCTGATCTGATAGTTTTGACAGATCGCTCTTTACCGCATTTTCCCGTACACTTGCTATCGATAAATTATGATAATTTCCTTCTGTTGCCGATAGAGAGACAAACGCAACACCTTGACTATTGATTGCAGAGTGTTCATAAACCGTTCCTAGCCGTTTATTTGAAAAAAATCCCCCTGAACGGATGATTTCTTCCGGTGTTCTGGAGTCAAAACGATAACTAAGAGGAAATACTTCTATTTGCAAATTTTCGAGCTCAGCAATACGAAAAAAAAGTTTCGGCGATAATGTCTGATGACCCTCTGCCTCAGCTTGGTTTAATAAGTGAACTAATGCGAGAATGCGAGCGCGGTGATAAAGAGTCTTGGCATTAATAGGCGGGTGATCAAGAAAAGGAGATGGGCCTTTGTGAAAGGGAGCAAAAACCCGAAAACCTGCAGGGTGTTGTGCTACTTTTTCACAAAGAGCATATGATGTTGCCAAGCGTAAGATTTGCTCAACGCTTATTCGATCAAGAATGTCCGTTGAGAATTCTATTTCTTTTGACCTTGAGCCACTAAATTGAGCCCCAAGGGGCTGTCTTAAATATAACATCTGAAACAGCTTTTCAACGGAACGGTCCCGCAAATTATTCTTCAAATTTTCAGAATATGTTTTTTGAATTTCATCAGATTTTTTATTTAATAGCGTAATCTTTGATTCTGAGTAACCAAAAAGGTTGGAGCAGTTTAAGGGACTATTATAGGCCAAAAATGGGAAGCCAACAATCAAAAAAATAGTCAATCCAAAGACATTAAACCTCACCATAATGATCCTCTCCTTTTGAAATGGCGTTCTATCTTTGAAATGCAAAAATTGATTACAACTTGCCCGCGCAGCGCGGTTTTTTGAGGAATGTTTATTGCACTGAATTTAGTCTGGTACTCATTGATCGGAGATCATATTGAATACGCGATGGCAAAAATTTGTGTTGTTGATTCTTTTTACATTTGGTCAGTTGAATTGGGCTTATCTGTTAGGATTCCAATAATCTCACCCTTCTTTGGCTTAGTCTTGAACAAAATTTTGAATCATGGCAGCTGATCCATTGCCTCAGCTATTTCGAGAAGTTGATCAATTCTTGTATCAAAGCCTTGAACAATAGACTGTAGCAATTCTTCGGGAGTAAATAATTGATAATTTCTTTGAGTTTCCTCATCCTTATGTAGGTTTACAAAATCAATTAAAATTTTCCGTAGTTTATCAAGCTCGACTTTTGACAAAATTACGCTTCGATTTATGTTACTCCTAGGATGTGAATTAAAATTAAACTTAATATTTTTATTGTAAGAAAAAGCTCCCAATTTTGTTGTATCTACGCCGGTCATTAAATGTAAACTAGTAATTACAGCCGACAATGGCGAAAAGCTGGGACGAGCATAAAAATCAACAGCTTCAGTCAAATTTCTCACTGTAAAGGTATCTTTCATAGGCAGGAGGCTAGGAGCAATTTTAGAATAAGATAATAATGGGTTTAGCTCACGAATTAAAGCAAGGTTCCATACTAGATTAGCAGTGCCTGCATCATTTTCATATCCCCTATCAATTATCATTTGTTCAATTATTTTTTCGACTACTGGGCCTAGTTCTTGTTTTTTTAATTTAAGATAATCAATAAATTGAAGTGTACGCACGCTAACGTCGTGTCCTCGTTCGATAAAGTTCTTTGGGAAAAGAATTGCGCCAAGATGAAAAGTTATTTCGTGAACGGTTAATTTTTTATTATTATCTGCAAATGGAAAAAAAAGTTTTATGTCTTTGTCATTTTTTGTGGCTAATTCAAGTGCTTGCGCGGAAGTGACAAAATCTGTTTTTATTGGCATGTAAGAAATGGACTCATAATTTCGTTTTTGCAGCAATGAATTCATTTTTCTGATCCATTTTTCTAATTTTAAAGCTCCGGGCACTGTCATGTATACGAAGCCATCTGAATCTTTACCGATCTGGAATCCCATTTTATAAGCGAGCTTTACTCCAAATATAAAAATTGGAAAACGTGGATCTCCTTGAAGAGTAGCTTGATTTAAGTAGTCGTAATTAGACTTCCAGTTTTCTTTTGTTTTCTTAAGAAGAACGCTGCCGTCAGACATAAGACTTTGAAAATCGACTGTTGGTTCAGGACTATAATTCTCTGAGGGCATTAAGTCTTTATCTGAAAAAATTAATTTAAAAACTGCCGGGTTATTTTTAAATACATCATCGCAAGATTGAGCAAGGCTTAAGCTTGATAATGGTAACGCCGTAATAAAAATTATAACTACTGTTTTAAACAGCAAAAAGTTAGACAGATGTCTAATTTTTATAAGTTCAAATCGTAATAAACGCGGATATTCTCTCATCAATTAGATGTACCTCAACATGTGTGCCAACATTTATGGCGAAAAATTAGTCGAATTGAATCAAATAGGTATAGTTTTGGCCGCGATTGACAAATAAGCCAGCGTTCAAATGATCGCGATATTTTCGATAAAATTTTTTGATTTCTGGCCAGCGCGAAGCCTAACCTTTTATCACATATTGCGGTGCAGATTGAGGGCTTGGTTTTGCTCTTGTGCAATACTCAATATGCAAAGGATTGCTTTTAATTTTGAACAACGAATAGACGATCGATTAAACTTTTGTATTGAGAAAATGGCAAAATTTCCCAGCAAAAGTTTTCCACAGATATTTTCTAATTCAGCTGAATTAGAAGGATTTTATCGAGCTATCAACAATGATCGAGTTTGCGTAAATGATCTTAATTCTGCATTGTGCGAAGATACCTTATCTCGAATTCCTGCATCCTTAGCCGAGTTGATTGTTATTCATGACACAACAAAAGTGTCGCCGAAATCTGGATGTGATGAATTTGGTCCGCTAACAAGCGCGGATAATCGTGGATTTTTTTCTCACGTATCTCTCATTACTGATTTATCAAAAGTACCAATTGTTTATGGCAGTGCTGATATTTTTTTTTGGATCAGGCCTGATAAGACAGAAGAGAAAATAGGAAAAGAGAGTCAACGTTGGTTCAAACAAGTTGAGTCTGTAGAAAAGAGAATTCAAGGTCGTAATCTGATTCATGTTATGGATAGAGAAGGCGATTTTTATGAATTGTTTGCTCAGTTGGTAACTAACAAGCATAGATTTGTAATCCGATTAGCCCATGATCGTGTTATTAAATCAGGCGAAGAAAAAACCGCTCATTTGTTTGATTATTTAGAAGACAGTAAGATAGTTGCAAGCAGAACTGTGAAATTATCTGAACGCAAAGCAAGTGGACTTCCGGCAATGGATAAAGCTCATCCACCAAGAAATTCTCGTGATACAGTATTGGAGATCAGTGCGAAGACAGTTGAGTTTCAGATTTCGGGATGGGTAAAACACCATAATAAGAATAATAACTTTCCAAAGACACTTCAACTTAACGTAGTTTGTGTCAAAGAGAAGACTCCTGTAGAAGGAGAAAAACCGATTCAGTGGTTATTGGTAACCCTTGAGCCAATAGATTCTACAGAAAATATTTTGAAAGTCGTAGATATCTACAGAAGAAGATGGATAATAGAAGAATTTTTCGTTTCGTTAAAAATATTTATGGGCTAAATCTGGAACCTCGAGTTTTCCAAGTTTATGATATAACATGATTTTGATAACTTCTGCGGTTTTAAAACCGTAGGATTTTCTGATAACCACTTTAGCTTTGTTATTTTGTCCTTCGACAGCACCCAATGATATTTGATTTCTTGCCTCAAAAAAATTCAATAATAGGGATTTATGTTTTCTGATTGTCTTAGCAACTTTCTTCATCGGCTCAAGTTTTGATCGCATCACCTGAGTACACCACTGATCTAAAAACTTTCCAGCCCAAGTTGCAGATGCGTAGTCCCAAAAATTTTGAAAGTCTTCCTTTAAAAGATAAGCTCTGATTGTTTTTAAATTGCAAGCTAGCAGATCCTTTAGTTTCACTTTTTGATTATCCGTCAGATTTTCTGGATTCTTTAAAAAACACCATCTGCTGTGCTTTAAAATGACATCCTTACCTTTGGATTTAAGTGCTCTTGTCTCCTGCGCACGAACATCATCAATCGCTTCACTAAGTTTCTGGGCGACATGGAACCGGTCTAAAATATTCAGTGCGTTTATTGCTTTTTCTGCAATCACTTTCAAATACGGCTTCCACATATCACTGCAAATAAATTTAAGCTGCTGACTGCGATCATCACCAAACCAATCAAAAAAACTTCTGATTGTTGCTTCCTTGCGGTCTTCACCACACCAGATAAGTCTTTTGCAGTGATTATCGATTTGATAAACCATCGTTAAAAACGATTTCTTTGCCCAGTAAATTTCATCAACGCCAAGAGCCGTTATGTTTGTTAAATCCAGTCTTTCTCGACCCCAGCTGACGGCCATTGCAACACCGCTAAAAACATGATGCCACGATGTCTTGAACTGACGAGCTACTTCTTGAACGCTTAATAATTTCGCCCATTCACTTAAAAACCAAGCGTAACGAATTGTTAGCGGGCTTTTTCCAGACGACCACGGAACCTGCTCCGCAATAATCCCACATTTTTTGCACACAACCCTTCGCATGCAGTATAACAAAATTACTGCAATTCCCCAGAAGGGAACATGAATAAATTCACGAAGTGGTAGCTTGTCATAACCAGAACAGCGTTCACCGCAGCCAGAACACTTGCCAAGGCTTCGTTTGCGGGGCTCAATCGTCACTTCAATACGACCGTTTTTTAGTCGCACCTCGCGATATACAAAATCTTCGTGCTTTTCTTTAAAATTTAAAATAGTTTTCAATGTAAGTTGCATCTTGATGGCTTTCTTAAGTTGATCTTTTCTACAAAAAAATCATAACTAAGATGTCACAAGGTGCATCTACTTTTTTGAATTTATGGCCATCATGGCCATAAATCAGCGTTCTCATGGATGGATGAACTGTGCATACCGTTCACTGCTGACTTTGCTTAAAATTTTAAGAAATTACCCACGAATTATTCAAACGAACCCATATCTTTTATGATTTCGTGGCTTCAGAAAGATTTGGTTTTAGTCAATCACACAGCGAACGGCATATGCATATTCGTCATCTAAAATCTGAGCTTCAGGATCATAAATTGGTTGTGTCTTGATAAGTCCATTTCTACTATCAAACAAAGTTGGCCCTATATATGATTGACTAGACATTGTCCAAAATACATTTTGACCTAAATCTCCATTTGGAGCTTTATACCGAGAAATTTTAGAAAGTTGTGGATAGGATAAAG
>FRDC01001481.1_pt1 | contig 30230 bp, 38 predicted proteins | sample 1106171 | NCBI WGS metagenome assembly FRDC01 (sample SAMEA3930566, study PRJEB13176) | freshwater metagenome | biome: Drinking water system; feature: drinking water; material: water | place: Singapore | collected 2014-12-20 | reverse complement strand
AAGGTATGCAGTGCCGTCCAGGTCGGTGCGATTGACTGGGAAAGAGCAGGGGCAGCATCAGCACGCATCGCCGATGTTGAAGAACCGTTCGTCGCAGTCAGGCCGACAGTCGCGGACGGATTGGCCATCGTCGCGCGAATTTCGCCAGAGTTGATCGCCTGTAACACGCCCGCCGTCGTCATTTCCACGCCAACGGCTGTACCGCCCGCCGTAATGCGGATTGGCTTGGCTGCGGAGCCGGTCGCTGTGTTCAAGCTCAGCACGTAACCCGTGCCAGTGTTCGACGCGCTGTCTGCTAATTGAAACAGATTGGCTGTACTGGTCGCGTTGTTCCACGTCCAAGCGGTCGTGAACGCGCCCATTGATAGAGCCTGATTGGCCGCCGGATTTGTAATTGCATCCCACGTCACCGAACCGCCGCCCGCACCGCAGGCAGAGCCGGTTTGCGTAATAACGCCCGTTGAACTGATTTGCAGGCAACCCGCCGAAGCTGGCAAGGTGGCGGGTAAGGTGATTGAAATCGAAGACGCAGGCGCACCCGGTTGGAGCGTGGTCGTGTTGGCGTTGCTGGAATTGCTAAACACCGCTTGACCGGTCACGGACGAGCCAATCCCCAGCAGAACCGACGTGCCAAAGTAGCCACTACGGGTCGGGAGAGAAACCGAACCAACGTCGGTCGTATTTGCCGCGCCCGGCGTGAAATGGCCGGCAGTTCCCACTGTCCATCGTTCCGCGTTGTTGGCGTACAGGCCAAACGGATGATTGGAGGTCGTCCCAATAATTGCCCGGTCAGGCGCGCCCGCTAACGGGCCAAACCGCGTCGTAATGTTATTGGTTGTGTCATTCGCAGCGAAGTACGGGTTGCCGCCCGCGCGTTGATTTAGAAATGTTGTGCCGTCATAGGTTAAATTCGCCGAGCTAGTTAAATTTTGCAGTCCTGAGTAGTAAGTGATTCGATTCGCTGCGCCAGCGCCAGCCAGCCCCACTTGCCGATAGTCAGCAGATGCCGTGTGGGGCAGGTAGAGGATGCTTTCGTTTTGCGCTAGAACTGGCCCCGCGCCGCCGTTAAACGAGCCGCCAGAATTGGCCGCTAAAGTCAACGCACCTGCGCCGATATTGCGAATGTAAATCAACTGCTCGTTGCTATTCCAGAACCCCGGCCACGGGAGCGTAAGAGTGCAAGGCGCAGCGCAGTTAGCCTCGTAGTTTGTCGCACCCGGCTCCGTAAAGCTTGTGCTACTTGTGATCGTCACAATTGGCTTCGCGGCATCTATGCGATAGATTTTTTCGGAGCGAGAGTTGGATGTGTTACGGTAGCTGGTAATGATTACGCCGTCCGCTTGCCGAACCTGACCCGCCACAGTTACAGGCGGTAAATCGTTAGCGTGAATCACTTCAGAATTGGCATAATACGCCAATGGGGAGTTGGTAAACACAACCAACGGCCCCAAGCTGCCTTTGGGAAAGTCTGATGGAATCAAGCCACCAGTCGTATCAATCTCATATTTCAGAGCAATGTACGTTCCTGAACTGCCCCCATCGCCCGTAAATTCCGTGCGCCCACCAAGCTCACTTGTGGAGTTGTAGTAGTGTAAGATGCCGCCCGCTTTACTGCTTTCGATGTTGCAGTCATTGCAGGTAAAATAGGCTGAGCGATTGGACGTAGCGCCATCTGTTCCCGTCTTATCGCCAACGATTGCCCACCAGCTATTTGAGCTAGAGTTATTGATGCCGTTACATCCCCAGCAAGTGATATTTCCCGACCGAATACGAAACCCAGCAAACGCAGTAGCATTCACGTCTGCCGCGTAAAGATTGCGGAAAGTATTGCCGGGCATGTTTATTTGATTAAACAGGAACGGATAGCCCGCATTCGATGAACCGGCGGTGATATTGTCGAACAGAGAGCTAAAGACCTTACCAAAATAGAGACCATGCGATCCTGTAAGCGTAACCGCAACATCTTGAACTACAACGTCCAGAAAATAAACAGGATCATCTATGTTAATACCAATCTGATTTGCACCCGAAGATGATCCTTCAACGCTGAGGCGTTGAACTGTTGGCCCGCGAAAAAGAAAAACACCAGCGCCTTGTACTAAGTCGAGAATGACTGCGTTGGTGGAGCTTTTAATTGTCGTGGAGTTCTTGCCCTTGCCGCGCAGCCAGACGCCGCCGGGAACCGAAAGCCCCGTGACGAGACACGTTCCATCCGGCAGGTTGACGATGCCGCCCGCTGTAGTCATTGCGGTGATCGCGGCTTGGATCGCGGACGTGTCATTCGTGACGCCATCGCATTTCGCGCCAAACGCGCGAACGTCCACTTCGCGGCCTTGAATACTGGTCTGCGCGAAGCCCGACAAGCTCACACAGATGAGGAAAAGAGATATGAAGACTGCTTTTTTCATTCTATTTACAAATAGGGTCGAAACTCGGTAAAAAGCGCCATAAACTTAGCGCCCTCTTTTCTATCTGATTCTTGTTCCGACTGAGATAGTTGATCGTAAGGCGTGTTCATCTGCCGTACCCAGCGATCTGTTGCCCACTTGGGAATCGTACATGTGCCATCTTCATTGATAGAGGATTTTTCAAAGAGATACCGCATCCATCCCGACCATTGCTCATGTGCCATCTCGGCAAGTTTTTCTTCAAAATCCATGTTTAGTAACTCTGCACCTTCCACGCTGAACCCGTCGCCAGGAACTGCATACACGTCGCGGGTGAGTAAATCACTTCGCTCAGCGTTCCATCGCTGATCGTCACAGTGTTGCCATCCGTCGTCGCCTTGCACACCGAAAGCAGCTTGCCTGTATTGCTCGCCGCGTATAGTGTCACCGTGCGATTGCCGCCGGATGTGTCCACCGAGATTGCCCAGTCCGTTACCAGAGCCGTGTAATTCGCGCTGACCTGCGTGGCCGTGAGCGTGATGCTTGCGGGCAAATCCGCCAGCACCAGTGCGCGAAACGTAGGCGCAGCCGAACCGCCGGAAGTGGGGCCGGCAAAGACCGTATTCGCGGTTTGACTGCTGAGTGAAAATGTTAGGGCAGGGGTGGTTGTGGCATTGGCCACTGCGGTTGTGAACAGTGGTGACAGGTTGCCGCTGGAAAAGCTGGTCACTGTCCCGGAACCACCACCTCCACCCGATGCGGTCAAGGTGTTGCCGGTCAGGGTCAAGCCGCTCCCGAAATTCAAACAGGAAACAATGTTGCCATTGGCCGCGAAATAATAGGATTGTCCTGCCGTGCAAGACGGAAACCGCTGGTCAATCTGCTGCGCCGTGTAGTATGTGTTTGGCGGCGGCGGTGGTGGCCCGGCGGCGTTGTAGTTGCAGATCGCTGTCCACGTGGTCGGCGTGTTCGGTTGCAAGGCTAACTGCACAACCGCGCCGCATTGATAAAACGCCAGAAACGCGCCCGCTGAAGTGTAAAAGCCAAACTGATAGCGTGCGTTTGCGTTTATCAGTGCGTCGGTCGTGGATGGGATGGTAAATTCCGGGAGATAAGCCACATTGCCGGAGCCGGAATTGATGACCGATACGGCCACTTGCTTGTAGAAGTTGCCGCTTCCCGGCGCTCCCGGCATAATGTTCTGCCCGGTCACGTTGTCCTGAAACCCCGCCGTTGCGTAGGCGCGCAGCAGGACGTATGCGTAGAGGGTCATTGTCTGCGAACCCGTTGAGCCGCCGTAGTTGCTGGTCAGTGTCAGGCTAGACGTAGACGCAACGGACGCCACCACGTACTGCGTGCCATTAATCAGCACTTGGAAACCGGCAATGCCAACGATGTTCGCCGGAAATGCGGCGGAACTGGTTACGGTCGCCGAACCATTAGTGGCGACTACTGTAATAGAACGCGAAGTCCCTATGCTGGATGGATTAAACGGTAGGTTAGATAAGCTATACGCCGAAACAGTTACAGTTGAACACAGTGCCTTTGTCGTTAAAACTATAATAACGACAGTAAGAAAAAGAGCTTTTTTCATGGTAATGCTTGGCGTTGGCTGTGGTAAAATGCGCGAGTCGCTTCGACGTTAGAGCGTTGAAGCGACTCTAATCATTAACGTCAACTATGAAGGAGTTGAACATCAATGTTTAAGCCACAGTATCACAAATCAGTATTTTCAACGTTATTGCTGAGCCGATTTTTCTCGAAGATTACAATTAACCCTCAGATTTCTTTTAACGGTCAAAACTGCTGGATATGGACTGGCGCGACTAACAGCGGGGGCTATGCCAGTTTTCGCTTAAAGGGATCAAGTGGAAAAGCTTACATTGCGAGCTATCGCCTTTTTGTAGGCGACATCCCGGATGGCTATGAAATAGACCATAAATGTCGGAATCGAAAATGCGTAGCACCTTACCACCTTGAAGCTGTAACGCATCAAGAGAATGTACTGCGCGGTATAAGTATCTGCGCGCAAAATGCAGCAAAAACCGAATGCAAGCGTGGCCACAAACTCACACCCGAAAATGTAAGGATGCAGAATGGCAGTCGTCTCTGTCGTCAGTGTGCTAGAAAGGCAGGGGCGATTCGCTCCCGTGAATGGCGAGAGAAAAACCGCGAACATGCAAGACATCTCGAACGCGCCCGCTATGCCGCCGACCCGGAATCTGGAAGGGAGAGAACTCGCCGATGGCGTGCTAAACAAAAAGCAGACGCGCTTCTTTCCGCGCCCGCCACGTCAGCAACAGCCCATACGCCGCCAGTGGGAGCAGCGCAAGGCGATGGCCAACCATCAGCCACGAGCCGCTAGCCAGTAGGAACATTCCCGTATAGCCGGGATGGTTCAGCAGAGCGTATGCCCCCGTCCGCACAACTTCCGGCGGCTGCTCGACATTCGGCGAAAAATACGGATTCGACCGCGCCGCCCAGATGTTCAGCCAGCCACCGACACAGAACAGCACAATGCCGCTCAGCAATGCGCCGTCGCTCGGTAAGCGGTCATTCCAAAACGACGACAGCGGGATTGAATAAAAGAGAACGTGCGCGAGATAGTATGAGAACCGTTTTGGCCGCGTGCGGTAGTAAGTGAAATGCTCTGCTGGAATCCATGCCGCGCCGCAGACCAGATAGAGAGCAAAGAAGCCAAGCCAAACAAGAATCATATAAACTTGGAAGCCATCCCCAACGCACCACCAAGCAGGTTATTCCAGAATCCGCCGCCTGCTTTCTGTTCTTCCTTCGTTTTCGCAAATTCCGGCGCTTTCATCTGGGCAATGTTGGTCAGCTTGCCAAGATTCAATTGATTCTGATCGTACATATCTGCCCGTCGCGCCATTGCCTCGTTCTGGCCAATCTCTTGAATCCCGCTCCGCATTTGCTGCTCGCGCAGTTCCGGCGTCTGGTAACTTCCCGCTGGCGCGACAAAACTGCGTTCCAGGTCTTGCCGCTGGCGGCCAAAATTGAAACCAATCGTTGGGTCAGCTTGCGGATTCCACGCCTTCAGGTCGTCCACTTCTTGCCAGTTCGGTTTTTGAAAGAAGCCGTAGTTCGCGGTTGAAGTCTGTTTTTGTCCGCCCATTGGTTCAAGTCCTTCTCAATTCGTATTCGCGCCAAAGCACGGTTTCATTATTCACCGATTGCCATTCCACGCCGTTCGGGAGCATTCCGCACGCTTCCGCCAATCGCCGCGAGCCTTTGTGCTCGTGGCCGTCATAGGCCGGACAGCTTGTTACAATCCGCTCCGCGCCTAAATCGCGGAAAAGACTGTCGCGCACGATCAACAGCGCATCCAACACCGTTTGCCGTCGCGTCCGAGCCGGTGAGGTAACGTGAATTTCGTAAGTCGCTTTCGCGGCCAGCCGCACGGTAATCAAGGAGGCAATCTTCCCGTCAGCGATGATAGCCAGTTGCTTGCGGTCAGGCTGTGCGGCTTCAGCCAGATATTCGGTCAATGTTTGCTTGCCGCCGCTGTCGGAATAGGCACGCGGTCGCGCCTGTGTCCAATTCCACGCGAGGGTCAAGGCGGTCAGAAATTCGGTTTCCCGATCAGTCGAAAGAGCAACCAGCATCTACGGCGCAATCACTCCCGCAGTACGCAGACTGCCTAGCAGTTCATTCAGCTTGTCAATCACGGCCTGAAAGTCTGCCTGCACATACGCGCCCCCAGCCACGACGCCTGAATTGGCAACGGCTGCTCCAGCATTCAGCACCGCCAGGCCGCCAAGCCCTAAATTCGACCGTGCGCCCGTTGCCGAATTTGCCCCCGTGCCACCACTGGTTACAGCCAGCGGCGTTGTCAGTGTCAACCCGGCCAGTGTAACGCCTCCTTGCGGCACTAACTGCACTTGCTGTTCAAGAGCAGCATTTCCAAACTGCGCGTTAATCACATCCGGGTCGTTGTAAACATCTTCTCGCATCAGTACCGTCGCTCCGTGACGTTCCCTCTAATACAAAGCTCATCCAGTCGCGCCAGATTGTCGGAATCCGAGCCATTCCAGGTCAGCGCCACACGCGCTGCAAAGAGCCTTGCCCGTGCAACATTGGTGCGCTGCAAATACGAAGGCAGCGACGACGCCCCCTGTGTGAAACTAATCGCGCCGGAGTCAGGACTACTTCCGCTTTCCAGGCTGGTCACAGGGATTGCCTCACCCGCACTTGCTGCCCAAATGCCCGCGCTCACGGCGGACGTGGAATAACCGGTCATTTGCAGGCCGGTGATCGTCTTATCCGCTCCCGGATCACCTGCATCCATAAACGGCGTGGCGATGTAGGCCGAGATTGCGCTCGCCCCTTCATCCCACGAAAAATTGTTTCCCGATGGCGCGACTGTATCCATCACGCACAGCACCATCTTCCCGGCTACCGTTGCAACGCCGGTTACAATTCGATCTGCCGCAAGGTTGACATCCTGAATTTGAATCAACGGCGACCAGACGCCGAGCCGCAGCATGTACATCAGGCATTGCGTCACGCGAAATCCGATTTCTGCGTTGCCCGGTTTGGCATAAAAGAAACAGACCGCCTCGTTTACCGGGTCGTAGCCTACGCGGACGCGCTCCGGTTCCCACGATGCAAAGTCTGCTGACACCGGCGCGGCGAATGCGTGTTCTTCAATTGTCTCGTCACCGTCGCCGATGCTTCGCGTTGGGCCATTGACTGTGAAGGCATACAGCGTGTCATTCACAAACAACAGCGCCTGACTGTTGCGAACGCCCGTGCGCCAGAACGGACGCACCGTCACCGGAAGGTCAGGATTGCCCGTTGACGAAACCAGATGGATGTAGTTTTCCGTGCCGACAAAGATGCGCCCCTGTGCGCCGCGACACCACGCGACAATGTTTTCCGGCGGGTCAACTGCGACCTTGAACGAAGCGGGGAAGGCTTCGAGGTTTGCGCCGTTGATGGCCGGTTTCGCCGGACGAATTACGGGGCCAGGCGCAGTATCCGCCAACGCAATGACCAGGCTGGATGCCGTTACGTCCGCGTTCGGTGTCACGGTCATGTTCGTGGCATCCGTAATCGTGACCACCGTATAAAGCTTGTTGTTGATGTAGATTAGCTGGCCACGATTCAGGTCAGTCGTGAACGATGTACCTGTCCCCACCACCGCGCCGTTTCCACTGGTCGTTGCAACCGTCCCTTGCAGCTTTCGCCCCTTGCCATTACATGACAGCAAGACAGGCAAACCCTGTAAGGTTGCCACAAAAACCGCATCCGGCGGCGGGTCATTGTCGAAGGAAAGCAGGCGATTACCGCTTACTTCGGCGTCGTTATATTCAATCGTGAACGTTCCGCCCGCACTCGACACTTGCGAGGTCGTAATCTGGCCGTAGTAAAACCAGGGGCCTTCAATTCCGCCACCTGTCGAATACAGTGACACATACACGCCCCACGCATCCTGCCCGCTGGCCGTGTCCATCGCCGGAAAAGTGATCTGAATCCGCTGCCCGGCTGTTAAGGTCACTTCAATCTTATTGGACGGATTGTTATAGCCACCTGTGACAATGCGCTCCGGCACAATTCGCACCGAATAGACGCCTGCCTGCATGTTCTTCGTGCCGCCGCCCACTGCCGTCAGCGTGGTCAGCGTCGGCACAGCCATTCCCAGCGGATAGCTCGTGTAGCCGGTATTGATGCTCGTGGACGTGCCGGGATTGATAATCCCCAGCGTCAGCCGCTTGGATGCCGTCACGGATGAGGTTAGGACGTTTTCATTGAACCTCACCACACCATCGCCTACGACGAGGAAGTTTCCATTTGGAAAGCGAATCACCGAGCCGCGAATCAGGTTGCAGCGCACGTTATCCACTTCGATGACTTGCTGCACGCGAGAAATCGTCGCGCCTACTGCCGTCGTGTTAATGGGCTGCGTCAGCGTGAGTGACGTATCCGATTCGATGCTGTAGACATTCCAAATGTCATTTCCGGCCAGAATCCATTGGTTCGGAATCAGTTCTTGTGTGAACTTTGTCCCAGAGCCGGTAATGACTGCGCTGCCTGATGTAAAGCTTGCCGTGCCTGTCAACGCGACGGGCGATGGCGACGATGTAGCGGTAAAGGCTGTGACACCCTTCCAGTTTTCCAGATAAACGCCACTCCCGCGACTTCCACGCACGATCATGTTGCGTCCACGAAAGATCGTGTTGGCGGCATCCCCGTTGTATGGCTGTGTCGGATTATAGCCGCCATCAGGCCGCCAGGTGGTAATTCGATCTATTTCCGGCATGGGTTAAGCGACAGCTTCGGTGGGCGCAATCATTCCGCGCAGCTTTTGGGCAAGCAGCTTCACAAGTTCGTTGGTGATTTCATCGGGGACTTCGGTATTCAAATTCGTCGTCGTCGGCACGAATGGCGCATTGATAACCAACGGCCCAATGGTGTCGCCGGGATAAGTGGACGCAGGCGGGCGCGCATAAATCTGATTTGTGGACAGGCAGTAGAGGCCAAGCGATGTATCCGCGTCCGTCAGGAAGGTTGTGAGCCGTTGCACGCGCGCCAAGACATTGCCGTTGCCATTGTTCGCGCCAGTATCAGAGTCGCGCACCGCGCCTTCGCGCAGATACTCGGTCAGCATCCCCGCCGGAATCGCGCCAATGCCGCTCGTTAAAGTAACGCTGAATTGCTTTTCCAGCCGCGAGCGAAGCTCAGGATTCCCCGCAACCATCGTGGCAAGCTCCTGAAGGGCTTGATCGGACATCGCCGCCGCTTCCAGACGTTGCTTGATGATCGGATTGTTGTCCGCGTCCGTTCCCGCGACCGCCGTGTTAATGGCGAGAGTGATGAGTTGCGTCCAGGTCATATTATGCGGTCGCCTTCAGGGTCATCATCGGCATCGTTGTCAAGCCTTTGCGAATCGAGTCAATTGCCGCGTTGAAAATGCCGAGAAAATACCCGGCCTGCTCCACGCCCTTTGCTTCGACAACCAGTTCCGCCACCGCGCCCGCGACAATTGCGTCCACCAGCACGTCCGGCAGAGAGATGTTTCCATTCGCTGCCACCGCCGCCACCACGTCAGCGCGCTCATAAGTACAGCAGTTGATTACTGCCGACAACGCGCCGGTGTGGTAGATATTGGTTCCGTCTATGTAGTAAAGACGCGGCGTCTCGTAAAGCGTAGGTTCGGAAATATACGCCTGCACGCGCTCCGGTGCGGCTTCGGTCATTAACTGGCTACTGGCGCGCACTTCACCCCACGCCCCCACAATGGTTTTCCCGTTTGACGCTGTGGTTGGCAGGTTCGCGCCAGTCACTAAACTTAACGTTCCAGTCGCGCCCACGTATGCTCGCCAGGGATGCTCCCGCACGTTGGCAATTTCCAGCGCAAGACGACCGTGTGCATCAATGCACTTGTCCTGAATAAAGCCGAAATTGAAGTACGGGTCAACGACTTGCGCCGCTGTAAGCGGTGACGTTCCGTAATCTGTCGCAACTGCGGACGCATTGCCGGACGCGAAGGCGTTGGCGTGTTTGGCGACTTCCCGGAAGATGATTTGCCAGGCGGTTGCCATTTAATTGCTTCCGTTGATGCGACTGATTGTGACCGTAACCGTTCCGTCTGTTACGGTGGAAGTGACGCGAGCGCGGACGAACTGAAACGGCCCCGGATACGTGCCGATCATAACGGAGTTCGCTGCTGGCGCGGCGGTGAAGTTCTGCACGTCCACAACTGCCCACGTTCCCGCATACGTCGCGCTATTCGCGGCTTCAATCGTGACTTCCCCAGCGGTAACACCCGCCGACCAAACCACAGACCAGCCAACTTGAATTGCATTCGTGCAGCTAACCGCCGTTCCCGTTCCAGTCGTCACCGCTGAAAGCGATGTCACTGGAGGAAGCGAAAGCTGCGCGTGTACCGGAGCAGGCGTTCGCAGGTGCAGGCCAATATCCAGCACCAGCGCCAGCGCGATGATGATTGAGAGTGCGTTTTGTCGAAGTTTCATTGCGTTAGTACCAAATCCCTTCATTTTCCCCATAGCCAATGCGCGTTGTGGTTCCATCGTCTCGGTCAGAGGCAATCCAGTCATTCCACGCCTTGCGATACTCTGCCGCTTGCTGATTCAGCCCGGAAACCAGCATCGCAATGCGTTCCGTTCGCTCTTTGCCTTGAATATCGCCCCAGCCGCACATCGGCGCGAGGGCAATTGCCGCGCGGATATTCAAATATCGCTGGAACGGGGCAAGTGTTGGCGAATCGCCCAGCGAGGCCATCTGCGGCGACGCGGTTTCATACCAAACTTCGTAGATTTTTCCCGCTTCTCCGGGAGCCGGGACAAGGCGCAGGTAAATCGCCTGCCCTTGTCGCCAGAAGTTGCAGACAACCGCCGAATGACCACCCGCTACGGCTTGAAACGTGCCGTTGTAGAAGTTGTCATTGTCGCCCATATCGCAGCGGCGAATTTCGCGTGACGACTGGTAGACGTTGTTTGGGTCAACCGTGACGACGCGAAAATCCTTGCCAAACGTCATCGGGTCAGCCGGAATCAGATAATCCGACTGCCCGACAACGGTCTGAATCGGGAAATTTGCCACATCCCACGAAATCGCCGTGTTTTGCATTTCGAGGTGCATCAATTGCGCCACGTCCCGCAACTTTTGCAGGATTTGGCGCGTGCTTGGCGTGCCTTCGGCTGGCTCCATCAAGTGATAGCGCACTTCAATAATGGATTGTCCGAGTGTCATTTTTTCGCTTTAACAGCAGATGCGGCGGGAGCAGTCTCTTCAGGCTGCGTTTCTCGTGCCGGTTCCGGCTTGGCCATCAACGGGGCAAGCTCTTTGGCCAATGATGCGCCAATCGCAGCCCCCAATGCGCCAACGTCCAGCGTTTCCGGCTGACGAGTCGCTTGCGCGGCAACCACACTGGCCATTTGTGTAATCACTTGCGGCAATTGGTTGGAATCCAGCGCGATTTTCTCCAATGCCTGATTGCGCGGTGTGATTTCCAGCCACGCTAGCAAGCGGCGCTCACGGTCGTCATACGTTCCGCGATTGCCCGGCACTCCGGCGGCGGCTTTTTCCATCTCCGCGTGCCGCTCGTCTATGGTTTTTCGCCCAAACGCGGCACTTCGGCGCAGGGAGCCGAGCATTTCCTGCCCAGCCAGCAGCATTACGCCTGCACGTTCACGGCTAATGCTCAAAGAACGACCGTCCGGTGTGGTGTAGTCGCCTTTTTCGAGCTTTTGAAGCTGCTGGATAACACGCGCTTCGCATTCGCGGAAAGTATTTGGCAGTTTTTCGTCTGATTCCGGGAAAAAGAAGTCATCCAACTGCAACGCCTCGAATGCTTCTAGTTCCGCATAGCGCAGCGTCGGCGAATCAATCAATCCGCGCTCGCCGTAGAGCATCCCCAACGAGTTGATGATTGCCCAAGGCTTAATCCAGTGCATTTCTTCGCGCAAACGGCCATTGCTGGGGTCAGGGTTACGTCGTGCGACGATTTCCGCTGCACCATTCTCGCCCAATGCGCCCGCGTGAACCCATCGCTGCGCTTTGGTGATCGGTTGCCACTTCAAGCGTGGCATCAATCCACCGTTCGCGCCGTTGGTCATCGCGTCCAAATCCTGATGATGAATGGAATCCAGCCCGTACCAGGCGTAGCGTATCCCCATCAGGTTTTCTTGACGGGGAATCATCTGCTGAATCTCTGCCTGCGTGCTCTTAATTGCCTCTAAAGGCGCAACTGCTGTGTTCATTCACTGTCTCCTGCAATGCTCCACCCTTGCGTAACGCCGGGAATGGCGACGCCGGGCAGGGCATGATATTTTGCGTTTCCGGTAAATCCGTGCGCTTTCATAAAATTCGCGCCGTTGTAGGCCAATTCCGCTTCGATTGTTTCGCGTCGTTTGCGCTCCCGCTCCATCGCGTAGCGAAATGCACTATTGGCCACCTCAACCGGCACTTTCTCGTCCGGGCGATGTCGCCGCTCCTGCATCATTTGCTGGTAAAGCCCGCGAATCGTCTCTAAATCCTGGTGATTGGGTACGCGAAACTCCCCGTGACAATTCCGGTCGTCCTGAAACGCTCTCTGACAGCAAGCGCCCAGATCGTCGTGCTTGCAAATTTCAATCATCGGGAACCAATCCCCGTTGCTTGGCATCCACGCGCTGTAGTGGTCGCCGTCTGTGTCCACTCCTGCCGCCGTTCCTGACGCGCAAGCGACTTCCGGCGGGATAAACGCCTCGACGTAATAGCGTGGCGTTCCAATTAAAGTTTGCTTTTGCACCGGACGCAGAACGACACCACCATCTACCGGCGGCAAGAGTTCCGTGCTGGTCAGTACTTTGTATAAATAACGAGGGATGAACCGGTCGTTATATCGGTCACGAATAACCGACGCTTCCACGTCCATCCCCCAGACAATGCGATAATGCGGCGTTCCTTGCAGCGTCTTCCCGCCAATGAGGTTCAGTTCCTTCTGGAACCAATCCACACTGACCGGAGCGGCTGCATTTTCCCGCCACTTCTCCGGCTGATTGAACCAATCCGCCGTTTTCGTTTCGATTTCCATTTAACGACCTTGCCCGAACAGTTTCACGGTGGAAAGCGCCCCGTTTGCCGGAGCGGTAGCAAAGGTAAACGTCGCCGTTTTTCCACTAACCGTGTACGATGTTGCGCCTTGCGCGTAATTGACTTTTCGCAGCCTTTTAGCCGTCACAACAATAGTCGTGGAGGCTCCGTCGCCGGTCAGTTGCCAGTCTTCCTCACCGATATTACCGTGCAGAACCGGCCCCTTTCCTTGATTAGGCGGTTGCAAAATGCTTGCAGTAATTGGCATGTCTTTCTCCTAGAAAAAAAAAAGGGCGATGAGGTCATCGCCCTAAGTTGGCTGTGCGACGAATGCTACGGAGCGGTCGTGCTGTACAGGCTGGCCTGAGTTGCCATACCGGTAACGCTCAAGTTAGTGATGATGGCGTGACGACGCGGTTCCGTAATCGCGTAGTTGCCTTCAAAACCGTAGTTGATATACCAGTTGTCAGAGCCAACACTGTTTGAACCAGACGACTGACGCCACAACAAGCCATCTTCCTGATGCGGCCCCAGCTTCTTGCCAACCAGTTTGCGGAAGTCCGCCAAGTCAGCAATCACAAACACATCGGGATCCATCGAAACCAGGCTTTGGAAGTTGATGCCGCCGTAGCTGGCCGTGTCGAATCCGAGGTTGAAATCTTTCTTGTCGGAGTCGTATCGCACCAGGTTCCAACCGCCTTGCGTGTACAAAGCAATCTGAGTCGGCGCAGCGAATGCCTTCAGGCGCATTTTTTCCTGACCGCCATTGCGGAAGATATGCTTGGTCATCAGGTTTTGCACCAAATTGACCGAGATTTCCGCTTGCGAGGCGTCAATCTTCGAGGAGTTCAAGTACGGCTCCGTCGAAGCGTCAATGCCCTGAAAGTAGCCAGTTCGCGCACCGTCAATCAGTGACCGCAAGCCCGCCGGGTACATATTGTACGAATCGGCATAAACGATGATCGAGTTTGCCGCCGGAGCGGTAATCGCAGACGACAGTGTGACCGTGTTGTTAATCCGGTTGATGCCGCCTTCCGGGAAGGTGACGTTTTCCTGTGAAGCGTTCGCCAGCGCGCCCGCCGAAGTCAGGATGTCATACACGCCGGTTTCAATCAGTTGATCCGCACCGAAGCCGGAAGCGTTCAAACCGTTCGGTGTGGTCTTCAAGGTCAACACGGTGGTCGTGGCGGATTCAATGATTGCCTTGCGTCCCAGTCCGTCGCCCATTGCCGCCTGTTCCAGTTCCTGCGCGGCGTTCATCATCAGCCGGTTCATATTCGCCGACTCGCTCAGCATCGTGCTGTCGCTGCCGCGCCGCAAATCGTTGTATGTCGAGCCGTCAATGACGTAAGACTTTCCGTACTTGGCGCGATAGACGTAGAAGTTTTTATCTACAGTCGTCCCGCCCGCCGGAAAGCTGAAGCCCGGCAAGCCCCACAAGTTCGAGGCTTCCTGCCGGAGATAGGCGTTTGATTTCCAGCCCTTTGCGTTGACTTGCCATTCAGGGCCAGCTTCTTTCAGTTGATTCAAGAAAGGCGTCGCCTGCGGAAATTGCGGGGCGATGACCTTCTCGTAATACTGGATAAACAACGCATCCAGTTGTGCAGCAGTATTCGTTGCCATTTTTTTACCTCACTGGCCGAGTTGAACTCCCAGACTTCGCGCCAGCGCACGGAAGTTTTCAGGATCATTCAAGTTTTCCTGATTCACGATTCCGTTGCCGGGACGGTCTTCCGGGAATCCCCCCATGCCGGATACAGATTTCAAGTTGGCGCTGGCGTCTCGCTGCTGTTGGTTGGTTGCCACCCCCCGTCGTAACTGCCGGTCATACCGCGCAATTTCCGCATTGCGAATGCGTGTGATGTGCGGTTCAAGCTGTAAACGCAACTGCGTCACGGCAAACTGATTACCGCGCTTCAGTGCGTCGTTCATGCCTTGAATGATTTGACTGGCTTTCGGGTCGTTTTGCAGTTCATGGCTCAGCGCAAGAGCAATGCGCCCTTGCACCCAGGCATTATCTGCTTTCGCCTCTTCTGAGGCTGTCCCAAACGGGTTGTAGGTTTTAGCGAGATCGTCCATAAACGCCCGCTCTTCCTTCTCGTAGAAACTGGCAATCCTCTGCTGAGACTCCTGCTCTACACGCGCTTTTCGGTCAGCTTCTTTTTGCTCGTTCGCGGCTCGCTCTTTGGCGTCCGCCTCCCGGCGAAATCGCTGATTCTCCAGAATTTCCTTTGCAATGCGCGGCTGTTCGCCGCTTGTCAGGTAATACTGAAGCTCAGTCGCCAACTCAGGGTCGGCTTTGGCGATTTCGTTGAATGTGGCGTGTAAGTCTTCGGGAATCTTGCTGAGAATTTCGTTGTCTACGGAAAGGGGAGCTAGTCCATTCAGCGTCCCATCTTCTCGAACCTGTGCATACACATCCGCGAGTTGTGGGTTCAAGCCAAGCGCCTGAAACACTGTCTCTTTCGGGATGGTTTGCAGCAAGTAGCCCGGATACATCTGCGCGGCATCCCAAAGCGCCTGCTTCAAATGATCCTCCGATGTCTGAGCCAGTTCGTTCCAAAACGGCTCCGTCGTCATGTAATCCCGCATGACAATCTGGCCGCTTTCATCCCGTACCGGTACTTGCGTTGTCGCCAGTAAGCCGCCGGAAATCTTTGCAATCGGCTCAATCATTTCCGGTTGAATGCCGTATTGCTGGAAGATGGCCTGCTGTGCATCGAACTGCTTTGCTTTTGGTTCGAGCGTACCGCGAACATGCCTGCGTAACCCTTCAATGTGCTGTTTCGCCTGAGCATCGGTCAGCCCTCGCAGATCATCGTCTGTCTCAGGGATTTCAAGACCTTCGGGAGCGGCGCTATCTCCCGCATTTTGGGATTCGCCTTCCATTCCTGCCGCGTTCAAGTCAGGTTGCGCGACCTGACCATCACCGGCATTCGTGTTGGCAATGTTGTTGGCGTGAACCTCTTGCGCGATGTCCAAGATTGAACCTGGCGCAGAGGGTTCCGATTGAACGCCGCCGGAGCTAACGGCCACATCGCTGGACGGCGACGTGCTACCTGCATCGGTCGAGGTAGTTACTCCAAAATTTTGTTCGTCCATTGAATCCTACAAAAAAGCCACAAGTGAAAGACACTTGCAGCTTTGATAGATAAAGTTGTGATATGCGGCAGTTACGCCGCCATTGCGGGGTGTTTCGGTGGTTGCGGACGACCAGGACGCTGGTTTTTTAGTTGCTTGTCCTGCGCCTTCCGCTCTTCCACTTGAGATTGTTTCGGCTTGCTGCCTGACGGTGCGCTGCTCCCGCTCGGCTCCGGCCGTGGCGGCTGTCCCGCCATTTGGATTTGCATTTGCCGCTGCGCTTCCATCGCCATTCCTTCGGTCAAACGATCAATGATGTTATGCACAGCCTCGCGCTCCAAGTCGGACGCTTTTTGGCCTTCATCGCCGGTCAGCCAGTCTCGCAGCCAGTAGACTTTTGGCTGCGCGCCCAACTCATACGGATCAACGCGCACCACCTGACCCAGCATCTGGCCTGCCATCTGCATCGGGTCTATCGGTTGCGGCGGTTCCGGTGGAGCAACCGGCGGCGATAACGGGTCATTGGGATTCTCGACCGGCTGTTCATCGGCGTGTTGCTGCGCGGCCAGTTCATACTCCATCTGCTGCGCTGCGTTCATCTGCATTGCCATCTCCGCAATTTGCGGCATCCCGGCTTCCACTTGCGCCGCCGCCGCCCGGATGTCGTTGATGGCCTTGCGCCCCCAATCGGCATACGTCGCCACACTCTCTCCCGTCAAATCAACGTCAAAGATTTCATTTACGGTTCGCAAGGCTTCCGGCGAGGTAATGCCCGCCGCCGCCATCGCGGATAATGCCTCCACTGCGCCTTGCAGATTCTGTTGGCGCATCAGCGGGGAATTGGGCATATACGATGTGCCGCGCACCCACAGGACGAAATCGCCTTGCACGTCCGCGCCGCGAAAACTCGCTGCCTCCATATCCCCGTTCTTGCCGAGAAAATGGATAATGCGCTCATCGGTAAAATGCTGCTGCACCAGTTCCAGGCGTAACGCCGAAATTCGCTTGTAAAAATCGGCCAAAAGCGCCAATTCAGACGACCGCGCCAGCGCCGTTTTCTCTTCGTTCGCCCGAACACCGGTTGCCGTTCCGCCATCGAAGCCCGGCAATCCTGCCCCCAGCGTCAGCGAGCCAAGCGCCTTTTGCATCCCGGCTTCCAGTCGCGCCCGATACTCCACCAGATTCGGCGCAGGTGGATTCGCGGGAATCACACTGAACGCATCGTTGACCGTTCGCCCTTCGGGAATGTCGGCGGAGCGCACCGTGACCACCGCGCCCGGCTTCGTCACCAACTGGCTTTGCCGGATCATCCGGCTATTCACCACCAGTGTCGGCGTTGCGGCTTTCCGGTACGACTGAAACTCAATCGAGGTCAGAATGTCGTTCTGCCGTGAGTATTCCAGTGCATCCTTAATGTTGTCGCCCACGCCGCGACCGGGAATCAACTTCAGTTGACTGCTGACCAGCCGCTTGCGATGCGATTCGCCGCGCAAAATCAGCGAACCGGGAACGCCTTTGGCTGTCGCCCGGTAGATACCATTCGGGAAAAGCTCAATAAACTTCTGGCCAGTCAACGCGACACGACCATCCAGCAACTGCGTATCCTGTGAAAAAACCGCGTTCTGGTACATCGGCGGCTCGTACCAATACTCCACAAACTCGCAGTAATGGTCATCGCCTTCCCCTTGCCCATAAATCGTGCCACGATTCACCGCCGAAACAGAGCGCCGCAAAACCCGATCAGGATGCAACCCTTCATCATCTGGCGTTGTCGGCTTGAACTCAATCTCCGGGAACAGTCCTTGCAGGGTTTCGACAGGAATATCCCGCCCGCGCCGTACCCATTCCGAATCTTCCCGGAATCCGCCGCGCTCATACCGCAGTTGCCATGCCGGAACCGGATCACAGCGAATGTCGCCCGCGTTTTCCAGTCGTTCACCAACCTGCTGCATCACCGGCATCGGCGGCTCGACCTGATTTTCGACCATCGCGGAGCCGCACTCCGGGCAAGCCTCAACATTGCCTTCACCGCCCGCCCCGCACTCACCGCACATCCAGCTTGCCGCGCCCGGTAATTCCGTCTCGCCAAACTCTGGGATGCGCGCCTTTGCGCCATCGGCCAGCGGGTCAAAGTACACATCTGCATGGTAGTTGCCGCAGAACTGCGCCAGCTTCGCGTTGATCTGTTTCCAGACTTCCGTAAAGTGGACGCGGTTGTAATGGTCATTCAACGCCCGCGCTGCTCGCGTCGCTCGCATTCGCTCATCGTCCGCATCCCGGATGGCCACGATGTCAATTTTCGGGTCTGACGACACCCACTGATTCGTTACATCATCCGAGTAAAACCGAATGATATTCTGAATGTAAATCGGGTCATCGCCACCAATGGGGATGGTATCGAAGCCAAACCCGTGCTGACGCGGAACAAGCAAATGCTGACCGCAATAGGTCAGGATCGTGCGCAACCAAAGCAGGTAATCCGACCGCCACGCCTGCACATGCCGCCGTTCCAGATTTGCATCCAGCTTGTCAAAGAAAGCGTCAAGCTCGTTTTGCTGCGGCGTCGGCTTTTGGCGTTGCAGGGTCTGCGGCGTAACAGGCGCAGCATTGCCCGCACCAGGCAGAATCCCGGCAGCGTCCGCCGAGCCTTGTGTGATGATCTGGCCGTACAATTAGAGTAGTACTCGCGTCGGCAGACTATTGCCGTATTCCGTTACCCATTGATCTCGCGCTTCCTTCTCGGTTGCACCTGTCGCTTCCTGATAATTCCGCAACCACGTCGCCTGTAAGTTGTGGTCAAGCTGCGTCCAGACCGGCGCAGGCTCTTTCAGTGGCTGCACATCGGCATCATTTTCGCCGACTTGCATATAACCACCTTTGCGAAGCGCCGATTGCAGGACGTCGAAGCTTGACTGCACGAGTAGCCTTTCCAGAAACTCTACGCGCTGCTGAAGCCGAAGCGCGTCCGCGCGTGCGGTCTCGTACCGGTCACGAGAGACAGGAAGAAAATGCCAGTTCATCAATCGCCCAGATGAGACGAATACTGATTCGTTGACACGTTGCTGTTGTACGCCTGAATTGCTGTGCGCGCCGCAGCCAGTGTTGCCGCCGTCGCCACGCTGGTCAGCATCCCGGCAGCGTTGTACTTCTTAAACTCCGGGTCAGTACCGGTAAAGAGCCGGATTTGCTCCTCTTTCATCGTCGGGTTGGTTGGCGTGATTGCAGACGCTGCTGTAATCAACGCCGACGCCGACGCATACGGGAAGCTGCCGGATAGCACCAAGTTGTTTTGCACCGCGCGATTCAATGCGTTCATCATCGGAATCGCCAATTGTCGCGTATCGTAAGATGTGACAGGCATTTACTTTACTCCTTTGGTCGCTTTCGGCTTACCCGGCGCAACCTGTTCGCTTGGTTCGGTTTCCTCCGCCAGTTTTGCCAGCGCAGCATCTTGTTGCGCGTCGGCCTTCTGGCGGCGGAGCGTGCGGGCGTGATTTTCCACCAGGTCTTTCAGCGCCGCCGCATATTCGTCGTGAGTAATGGGAGCCGCAAAAAGCAACTCGTCGGAAATTCGTTCAGGCATCCCCTTGTCCTCGTAATCTCTTGCACAGGTGGCAGAGCAAAACATACTTACAGGAAGTGCGCCGCGTCGCTGGCAATTCCGGCAACGTGGCAATAGCTCATCCCAGATGTTCATATACAGCGATCAAACACAGAGAGCGGGTCATAACTCTGCCGCTCCTCTTCTTCCTCGCGCTCAAGGTCAGCCAGCGCCAATTTGCGCGGCGTCGTATAGCGCCAAGCGTCGCCCGGTTCCACATTGGTTAATGTTTCTTGCAGGGCTTCGGCGCGCAGCGATTCCGGCAGCTTCTGCTCGCGGAGTTCAAAGGCGGTCAACTCCGCTGGCTCCGGCCCCCACGCGGCTGTAACCATACGTGTGCTGTCTGCCGTGTCTTCGTCCGCCTTCATCGGCAGATTCTGCGACATTCCGGCGATGCCCAACTGGTCTGGCCGGTAGCGCCATTCAAGTGTCTGCCGCCGATGCGTCTTCAGCCCGCAATCATCACGCGGCTGCACCAACTGGTCATCGTCCACAATGTCGAACCAACCGGGAAAGCCCAGCCGGTAAAGGCCATCGGGCAGCTTCTCATCTTCGTGGAACGGATGCGGCTTCGTTCGGTCAGCGCGCAGATAGTGTCGCCACTGGCTGATTCCGGCAGTCTTGGCCGAATTGCAGGCGACAAAGGGGAGATCGTATTTTTCGCGGTACGTCTTGCGCTCGCTGAGAGCTTCGTGGCTCATCCGCCAGTCTTCCACCTGCTCGCCCGGCAGTATCATTCGCTGGATGGCTTCGGCTTGTTCGTCAACGCCGACACCGTTAAATGTAACCCCCCGGTAACGGAATCGCAGGCCGGGCAGCGCAGAGTTTTGGGCAGAGGTTGCGATGAATGTCCAAGCTGAAAGATGCCCTGAAGTAAATCCCACGTCATGCCCACACTCACAAAGCCAGTGCTGCGGGATTCGCCGCAGCTCAAAGACGCTTTCAAACTGCGACCAGCTAATAACGTGTTGCGCTTCGTCGTATTCGGGAATCACGCGCCCCTGCTCGCTGGCGCTGAAATCGTGTTGATACTCCGCTAAGAACGCCTCAAGGCCGGAGTCGTCCAAAAACTTCTGGCACGCGGCGAGGTCGAAATCTGCCCACGTCGGCGAACCGGCGGTAATCACATTGCGTAAGCCGTCCGCTGTCTGCCGCTGCTCAACTTGCAGCCCATCGAATGCCGGGAACGGCCCTGACACGATGCGGCGAGAGAGCACGGACGTTTTGCGCGCAACAATCTGGCTGAAGACGCCGTTGCGCTGGATTAAGTTTTGCGCGCCGAGATAGACGGTTTCGCGGGTTCCGGCAGGAATGATGCTGCGCGCAATCGTTTCGAGCTTGTTCTGAACGACAAGCGGCGAGTCTGAATGGTCGTCCACATCGTCGAAGACAATAAGCGAGGGTCTAAGATCGCCCACGCGGCCACCGCGCACGCCCACATCAAGCCCCAAAGGGCGGATAGCCCAACCCGAAGCGGTAATGAGGAAATCTTGCCGCCAACCGTATTGATTGCCATGCTTGCCGACTTTTGGTTGCCCTAGATGCGGGTAATACCGGCTGATCTCGTCCGATTCCAGCCGTTCGCGGATGGATTGGACGTGGCCATCAGCCAGCGCCTGTGTGCCGGATACGTAAAGCACGTAGCCTTTGCCGATGAGAGCGCCTTCCGCAATGGCCGCCCACTCCACATTGGCGCTTTTGCCCATTCCGCGCGCCCAGACCGCCAGGAACGCTTGTTCCTCATCGCTGATGGACTGGCCAGCCCGGCGCTTTTCGAGCAATCGCCAGAACCAGCCCCAGAACTCCGCGTGAAACGGCGCAAAGCTGCCGGTAAACGTGCGCGGCCCCACAGCACGCAGCCAGGTTTGCCAATCGCGCTCGATGGCGGAGGCGTCGCGGCTGTCAATTTGGCGCTTGAGCCTGAATGCTTCCGTTTCTTCGGCAATCAACTCGCCAATCAGTTCCGATTCAGCCAGCATTTTTGGCGATTATTAGAAAGCGAAAGTGTTTTGCCGCGTTTTCGGCCATTTTACCGGCAAAACGGTAAACTAATTCACGTATTCCGAGAGCGTAGGTGCATATTCGCGCAGCATTGCCAGCGCCGCCGCCTTGTCTCCGGCGTGATGCGCGAGCAATTTGGCGAACATTGCCTCTGCCTTTTCCCGCAAGGCAGCGTCGTTGCGGCTTTCCGTGATCGCGGTAGGCTGGCCGCGTGTTAGCCGCTCTTTATCCTTCGACGTGCCAGAAATCATCATCAGGTCACGCGCAGGAATTGAGGCGCATTGCTGCTCATCGCTCAGGCGCTCAATCAGCCGCACATTGGCCAGGACGCTAATTTCCTCGTACAAGTCAGCGGCAGTCTGCCTTTTCTGTTCTACTAAGTCGAGAATGTGCCGAGCAACACCGCGCCCCGTAGACCACGCAAATAGCGTCTTATCAGGAATTTGCAGTTCATTGGCAGTGACAACAATGGGCGCGTCAAGGTTTGCATTCTCAGCCAATCGCGCAAGCGCAGCGGCTTTCTCTGTGTCGCTGTAACCGCGTCGTGATTTTCTTAACTTATCGGCCATTTTAATAATTTAGCTCTTGCAATCAAAGGGCGCTTTGACTACAATACGTTTCGTTGGTTAGCAATGACGCCAGCGACAAACCGGAGGAAAGACAATGAAAAAAACAGAAAAGAAATTCGTCAAAGGGAAATTATACAAAGGCGCTTGGCCATACGATTCAACGCGCCCTGAATATACCTATTACAAGCCCGTATCCACAGGAGATTGGGACATCTGCGATTGCTGGCTATGCGACTCAAAAGGGCGCAAGCATCCAGGATTTAGGATGTCACCTGTCCCGATGAACAGGTCCGTCCTGACTCCGGTCAGCTAACCCACACACTAACCCCGCGAGCCTGCCCCGCTCGCTTTACCAGGAGAAACGACAATGCTGAAATTTGAAATCGGGAAAACTTACTCTTGCCGCTCAATCTGTGATCACGAATGCGTCTGGTCATTTACGATCACCAAGCGCACAGACAAAACTATCACAACCGCTTGTGGCAAAACGTTGAAAATCAACGCCAAGCTGAGCGAATACAATCAGGCGGAAACCGTTTTTCCGCTTGGCCGCTATTCGATGGCTCCCACATTGAGGGCTAACTAATGGAGATTAGATTCAATCTTAACCCCGACGCCCTGCCCGAACTCCGCAAGCTCGCGTGGCTGCGAAATATCGAAGCCGACAGCGCGAGCAAGCTGATTCAGCTGTACTTACACCTTCTGGCCGATGTGCCGCTGCCAACCAAAGGCGGCAGCAAGAAAGGCCGGAAGCTTAAGATTACCGAAGCTCAGCGCCAGCAACGCCGCGAACAGGCGGCAGAGGCGCGAGCAAGGAAATAATCAAATTGCAGCATCTATGATGCTGCTCAATAAACCGCGTCTAGCGCCGCTAATAACTCGTTAAATACTCCAACCCGCTCAACCGCAACGACTTAGCGCGTCGCGGGCGAGCATTTGCCCATTGCTATTAACTACTCTGCTAAATACTCAATAAACCGCATCCAGTGCCACATCCGTCTCCGCGTCCGCCTTGTCCATCGCAGCATACCATTCGTCGCCGGTGAGCGTGTACGCGGGCAGCGATACCGTACTCCCGATTCCGACCGCGCTCAACGTGCGAAACAGGCGATGCTGCCGCCGTCCACGATGGACGAGATAGCGGCTCTCTTCGGGGAATATCGGCTCACAAAACACGGCGTGCGCGCAATTCTGCCAATCTAACCAAGCGGACTCTAGCTCTCGATTCGCTTGCTCAGGCAGCACGTCGCCCCCGTTTCGGCCAGCGTTTCAGCAGATCATCGTAAAACTCCGGCTCTACCCGCTCGACCGCGCGGATCAAGGCCGACCAGCCCTCGACGCGCTCGCGCTGGCGTTCGTAGGCGGCGATGGCGGTGAGTAGGTTCATACGCTTAAATAAGCAATGCTAATACTTTCAAGGACTTGGCGCGGCGACTAGACTGCTCAATGGCGGGCGATTTAATTAGAGCCAGCCATATTGCTCCCGCATCGCAAATTCGCGCTCACGCGCCAGGTATTCGCGCTCCATTCGTGCCGCTTCTTCAATTCCGAAGCGGAGCCGCCAATCGGCAAACGCTAATCGCTGCTCCCGGCTCAGCGGGACTTGGCCGCCGTGCGCGAACAGGTATTGTTGTTCCACGCCTGCCCAACTGATTGCGATACTCGGCGAAGCTTGGGCAATCGGCTGCAAAATCAATTCGCCGCCTTCCCAGAGCGTGCGCGCAGATTCACTCACACGCGCCAGGTGCGAATTAAGCGGATTGACCAGCACGAGCAGCCCTGCACGCAGCCAGACAGCGAATCGTCGCGCGCTGGTTTGGTGTTGAAGTCTGCCGTGCTGGATGATGTATTTTGCGGGCTTTTTCGTGCGTTTTCTAGCCATTCAAAAAAAAACTCAAAAAAGTGAATTTCACGCTTGACTACAAATACCTTTTGTAGATAATGGGCACATCAGGAGGAAATATGAATCAAGAAATCATCAACCGCGCGAATCAACTGCTGAATTGCAAAGAGTATGGCCACGAACTGACTTGGGATAAGGCCGTGCGCTTTGCTAAAGAAGAGGCCGAAGAAAAAGCCGCAGAAAAAGCCGCTGAGCAGGCCACACGCGCCCGCAAAGTGATGCTGTGGAACCAGTACAAAGCCGAGTTGCGCGCCGCTGGATGCAGCGAGCAAGCAATGAAAACCCTTGCTTCTGGCGATTCTTCCCTATTCTTCAATTTGCCGGGATTTATCGCGGTTGGCCGGATTCAATTTTCCTCCACTGCAAAAGAAGCGGCGGTGAAAGCGGCGATTCGTAAGCTATGGCTGGCCATCGGCTACGGCGAACCGGACTTTCGCGCCGAAACGTACACCAAGCAGTCCTATATCAAGTGGGGCTTAAAATAGATAAGGAGAGATATGAAAAAACGAATCACCAAATCTGATGTTGATGCTCTACTGCGCGGCACGCCTATCGCCGCGCATGAAACGCCTAAAGGTATTAAGGGCATCTACCGGCGAGATCTCGGCCCGGCCAGGTCTTTCAAAAAGATCGGCAAGACCTGGAAGGAGGTATACGAGTATGTTTCTCGATGACCTCACACAGGAACAAAAGCAGGCACTCTATTGCGGCAGCGATTGGAAGCTGCCGCCCGGAGTCGCCGAGCGAATGAATGAGGTGCGCGCCGAATATGAGCGCGCCGCAATCGCAGAGGCAGGCTTATCAATTAGCGGGTATCAGTACTCGCACGCCGATACCGGCACGGTCGTGATTTCGTATCGGCAAGCCGATGCGATTGAAAAGCTGCGCGACTTGCGCGCTCGCTTTGCGACCGTAAAAGGCTCGGACTATCGCGGGTTTGAAATCGAAGGCGACCGGATATTCCGCCTCGCTGAAGGCTGGACAACCGGCGGTGACGAATTGGGCTGGATTCGCTTGAACCCAGATGTCATCCTCGCCTTTGTCGGCCACGAAGTCTATTCCGGCAGCGAGAGTTTGCGATGGGCAGTCGTTGCCAGGTTTGACCCGCGCTTGCCGGAAAAACCTCTCAGCCGGGAAGAGGGGCAGCAGTTGCGGGAGATGGCGGCGAAGTTGCGCCAAAGTCCCGGACGCCCGGAGATCGAAACCATCAGCCCTAAAACGCTCGCGCAGCGCCGATGGCGCAAAAAGAAGCGCGGCCAGTAGGCACACGTAGCAAGTAGGATTTCGTTGGAATCTCAGGCCAGTATCAGCGAAATTCCGAGAGTGACGGGAAAGTGAGATAGCCACGCAGGAAGCGCGGCGGGCTGTAGCAAGCGCGCAATTGATAGCACGAAAAGCGGTTAGATGTCAAGTGCGAAATCCGCCCCGCCCTGTCTCACCTTCGAGACGGAGTTTTAATCAAAAAATGCGGCTTTGCACATTAACCCTTCCCTGCACAAAAAGTAATCAGTCTGCACAAAAACCTTTGCCCCTAAACCAGCCGACAGGCCAAACAAGAAGGAGTAATTTTATGCCATTAGCAGCAACGCGAAAAATGATCGAAGTGACAACCGCAGCCGAAAACGATTTTTGGCTTATCAGCGATTCCACGCAAGAAGCGGTTCAGCCTTCCGATAAGTGCGACCTTTGCGGCGAGCCGCTCACTCAAGGTGAGCGGTATACACACAAGACTTGCTCTGATTATGAGAATTTTCTTGCTTCGCTGTAATTTTTTATGGCATTGTGGGGTTGCCCCAAATTCTCCCAAAGAAAGGGGCAGTCTCACAATGCCAACACTCAGAACCCAGCCTTATATCTGGACAACTTGGATTTCTAAAATTCTTGGTGGTGATAACTCTTGCGAGTGGTCAGCTTGGTATCGCGCACAATATCAAGACATCCCCAAGAGGGATCGTTCAGACATGGACACGCCGCGACTCAAACACACATCACTACTTCAGCGTTCAAAATCTCGTTTTGAAAAAGAGGGCTATCGCGTTTTGATAGAGGATCAAAATTCTTTCAAGCTGAAAGGAAGAGTGGCAACGCTTGCTGGCAAGCCGGATTTAGTTGCAATCAGCGATAGCGAATACATCATTTGTGACGTAAAAACCGGATCACCAAGTATCACTCACCGAATGCAGGTGATGATTTATATGTTCGCAATGCCCCTTGCCCTTAAGCAATATAGAAGCGTCTCATTTTCTGGAATGGTGATGTATGAGGACGATCACGACTACATTTCGTCCGAAAGTTTAGACGAAACATTTTCAGCGAACTTGATTGGCTTAATCAATCGAATTGGCGGTAAAGAGCCGTTGCAACGAGTTCCCAGCTACAAAGAGTGCCGATGGTGCGACCTTACAGAAGCGTCTTGCGATGCGAGGGTTACTACCGATGATACCGAAGGCGAAACGGACATATTTTAAGCGGGATTGCGCGCCGTGACCGCCGGGGTGGCAATGCTCGCACGACGCGCCGCATCTTTCGATTACGTCAGGTCATTCCCGCCGATGCCTGAAACTTGGGCTACTCTGCCATTAATTCCTCAAAAGCTAGTATAGCTCGCTAAAATCTAAACAAAAAGCGAAAAAGCACGCGCGGTGCTAGTCACGGCATTCCGCTGAAAATAAAACAGTTACCGCCTAGATACTGGCCTGCTAGTATCGCGCCCGCAATCGCCGCTTGCAATCAAGTAGCGGGCAGTGATATACACTCGGCGTGCGACTGGATGGCCGCACGCGACTATGCAGAAAGGGACAGCTTATGATACAGGAACCCGCAACTTCAAATATGACTCTGGAATCCATAATCACGGATAAACGAAATGCTATTAAGTATAGGGAAGAAGCTGTAGCGCGTCTTGAAAATGAGCTTAATGCTGCAAAAGTAGACCTAGAAAAAGACCGCATTGCGCTGCAAACATTAATAAGCATCAGGGATGATGAGATAGCAAAAGCAAAGTCAGCGCAAACTGGCCAGCAATTATGGACGATTTCTACCGCCGCTGCGGACACTCTGAGGAAGATTCCGATTAAGAAAGCCCACGCTGACCAGATTTTGCTTCATTTCGCGGAGTACGGCTTGGCCGTATCGAAGGCGGCATTAACTAGCCAGCTTGCGAAAGATCGTCATCTGTTTTTGCCGTTAGGCGGGAACGTGTTTCAGTTGATCGAGCCAGGATTGTCTAAGTCCTTGCCGGAATTTGTAGCAGCAACCACGCAGGACACTAACCGTGCGTTTAAGGTTGCTGATAACGTCCCGCTAGGCAGTAAGGCCATCAACCTACTTCAAGAAACAGAGCAACCTCACTCAACAGGTGAGATTAAATCTGTCTTGGTTGCACGAGGGCTAGCCGAAGATAATAAAAACTTGTTTCCGTGGTTGCATACGGCATTAAAGCGCAAAGAGGACAAAGGAGAAGTGATTTTAGGCGAAGATAAGAAATGGCGTTTACCGGAGTGGATAAACAAAGAAAAGGAGATCGAAGAAATGAAGGGCGAAAACGCGCCCGAACAAGTTTAGGCTTACCTTTCAGCCAAAGAGTTTCTGCTTTATGTAGAAAACCCGGCACGTTGGAGCGCACCGGGTCATCTTAAACCGAAAGGAGGTGAGTGCATGGTTAATGCCCGCACCGACAAGGTAACGGTAACTATTTCTGAATCAGGAACCGTTACGATTACAACAGGTCAGAAACGCATTGTTGTGATTATTACCGAGCAAGGCAATGTCACGACAATGACTTCTGACATCGCTTAGGCTAAAAGTCTAAGCTTTTCCGAGCGGGAGTAAGACCTCCATCTTGCTCTCGCTTTATAAGGAGCCGGAATGGTAATTACCATTTACCATCCCCATGCTACTGTCAAAGCAACTATTGCCAGCGATGGCGAAATTGTCTTGACAGTGGAGCCGCCATAGCGGCTAAGGGGTAAACAGTAGAGCGGGGCTAAACGCTTCGCTCTACATCCATCCAGTGCATTAATTGTACATGACGTAAAGAGAATAATCTATATGTTTATGGATTATTCTTTCTTCGTCTTGTCTTTTCGCGGCCTATTCCAATAAGGACTCTTGCACTTTGGGCAGACACGCGGTTCATTCTCTGTGTCGCGTGGTATCCATTCGTGTTCGCATCGTTCGCAAACATACGCCCAAACTGTAACTTCCTTCTTTGCCATACTCGACATAATATACTGCAACTATATTATGTCAAGTGATATATTTTGCTTGACCAAGTGTATACCTTCTAGTAATATACCAACAGTTGATAAACGAATAAAGCAAAAGCCTCTGACGGCTGGAACCGACAAAGGCTTTTAGAAAACTTAACGCGATTGCTCACGCCAAGCTTGAACAACTTCATTGTGAGTCAATCGCATAGACAAAACAAGGGGATTCACAATGAGCGAACAAATTGAGGTTGGATAGATATAAAAAGCGGCCTACGAAATGATTTTTCAGCGTAGGTCGCTTTACAGGACAAGGCTCGGAATTGGATCGTTTTCAGAGTCTGCTTCGATAGTTTCTCGCAAAGGTGACTGAAGTTTACCAATCAAGCTTGGCTGGCCTGATACATGAATCTGAGTCTCTGTAATGATATTAGTAAATCTGCCTATTTCCCCTGTGAATTGATATTCATACGGCGTATTGCGATACACTGAAATTTCTTGGGGAGGCTTTTTTACAATTCTTCGTGTTGAAATCATCATTTCATTTCCTGCCTTTTACTAAGTCTAGCTTTTAGGGTTACAGATTTGACTTGGAATTTCAACTGACCGCCAACCAACAAAAGTATCAATTACGGAAAGGGTAATATCCCCGCCGACAACTCGCACGCCTGACATTTCCCCTTCAGTACGATTTTCAGATGCAAATCGCGGGCTTTCAATGATTGCATTTATCAAAGCATAATTGACCTCAATGGGCGGTTTATTCATGTCCTGAATTGCTTGCTGTGCGACTTGGTTCCAAATTTGATTTGCCATATTTGGCGGGATATTTGGCGGAAGAATCAACGGGGAAATGGTTTTTACTGCATCTAAGCCAGCCTTGCTTAGGAAATATGGAATAGGATTGAAGGCTTGTCGAAGCTCCATGTGTTCTTCAATGCCAAGATATGCTTGCCAAATAAGAGCTTCAAGAACTTGATCATCCTTTGCTACCTTTAGCTGTAAATCCCTTGCGCGTGATCTCGATACAGCATCGCCGTGTGCAAAAAAACTTTTATTGAGATTTTCGGCTATTGATCGTGCTTGAGTACGCTCCTCTGCGCTGTTCATGTGCAATTTTAGTAGACGCTCACCAACTGTCGTTGATAGTTCGCTTGCCCGTTTAGCTCCCCCGACATTAATGGGGTCAACAACTGAAAATAATTTGTCTACAATCGCGCTAACATAGGCTTGATCGGTTAAGCCTATTTCTTGCTTTAAGAATCGTAGAAATGCTTCTACATCTTCAAAAGCAAAAAGACGATTCTTTCCATCTGGCAGTGGCACTGTGATCTGAGGATCAATTGGCCCTAGCGACGAGTGTGGATGCATTACTATTTCGTCTGCGCCTAATGCAAAAATCGTCGCGGCACTGAAGGCCATAAAAGGGACAAGTACGGCAACATAAGAGAATCTTTCTCTCAATACCGACATTAGTTTCCAAGCGGTCAGTCCATCTCCACCAGTGCTATGCAAAAGAATATCTACTTCTTTTATCTCTTGAGGAATTAGGTCAATTTGATCAATAAACTCTCTGACAGCATCGCCAGCAATCTGAGCCGACACGTTACCTCTTGTGCTTGTGGCATAGACAATCAGCGGGCGCTTACGATACTTTTCAATTGCTATGTATTTCTCTATGCGGTCTGGTATATCCACCTTGAAGTCACTTTCTGTAAAAAGCAATTATGTAAGAGGCAAAGCAGAAGGCTGACGGCTAATCAGCTAGCAAAGAATACAAGACGCACTCAAAATCAGCAAGAATTTTCCAGCAAGGTACTTTGACTTTTTGTGCAGAAATCTCGCCTGCACAAAAACCTAGCGAAAATGGCGGGTTATTGTGCAAAGCCGGCCGAAAGGAAGAATAAGTTGTGAACCTAGTCA
>FRDC01001176.1_pt1 | contig 30246 bp, 39 predicted proteins | sample 1106171 | NCBI WGS metagenome assembly FRDC01 (sample SAMEA3930566, study PRJEB13176) | freshwater metagenome | biome: Drinking water system; feature: drinking water; material: water | place: Singapore | collected 2014-12-20 | reverse complement strand
CAAATAGCGCAGATAGCTGCATCTATTCGTGAGTGGCGTTTTTTTGCTTTAAAATATGCCTTGGATGCGATGTCTATAACCGTCGAAGTCGATAAGGTTACGCACGGTAAGATCAAAAAGTTGGCAGACAATAAACAAACGACCATGCAGGAGCTGGTGTCAGGGGCTATCAAGTCCATGACATGCTCGGTATCAGCTGACAGGCCTTGGAGTGTGCTGGGTGATGGTCCGCGTGCTGAAGACGATTGCGAATTCACGCACGTCAGCCTGTTTTCTGGTTGCGGGGGCTTTGATCTAGGGTTTAGGCAAGCTGGTTTCAAGACGGTATTTGCGAATGATATAGATCCAGATGCTTGTAAGACATATAAAGCTAATCTCGGTGAAATTACGGAAGGAGACGTTAGAACAGTCAAGTTACCAAAACTGAAGCGTAGGTTGGATGTATTAACTGCAGGATTTCCGTGCCAACCATTTTCTAACGCCGGATTACGCAAAGGTGTTAAGGACGATAGGGGAACGCTTTTCCAATCAGCTATCGACATTGTCGAAAAACTTAATCCTCGCGTTGTTGTTTTTGAGAATGTGCGCGGCCTATTGTCGTTTAGAAATGGAAAGAAGCTCCTGATCGAGGAAATTTGTTCACAGTTAGATAAACTTGGCTATGACGTTACGTTTAGCTTGATAGATGCTTCGCGACACCATGTTGCTCAGAAAAGATTGCGTGTATTGATCGTTGGCGTAGAAAGAAATTTGAAGCACGGTGTGTTTTCCTTCCCGCACCCAGTCGACAGAGATGATCTCACCTTAGGTCATACTATTCTTGACTTAACTCCAGATGCACCTAATCAGACCGAACTAATGCAGTTAAATCCTCAGGCGTTGCATCTCGGGAGCATGATTCCAGAGGGCGGGTCATGGAAAGATATCCCATATGAAAAAATGCCTCCCCGCCTACAAAGGATATGGGATAATATCGAGCGTTATCGTTGGCCGAAGTTCTATCGTCGCTTTCATAGAGACGAAGTTGCTGGAACCATTACCGCTGCATTTAAGCCAGAGAATGCTGGGGTGTGGCATCCTATCGAGAAGCGTATTTTTTCAGTACGCGAGATTGGTCGTATCCAATCTTTTCCTGATTGGTTCCAATTCGATGGCAGAAGCGTCAAATCAAAATATCAGCAGATCGGCAACGCCGTCCCCCCCCGCCTTGCTTATGAGTTAGCAAGCCAGATCGCCAAGGTACTCAAAGGTGAAGACCTTCGTGGAGATGGAGCTTATCTTACTTTCGATCAATTTATTTCGACGGGAAAACCTCTCCGTGCTTGCGATCGCGATGTCATCTTCTCGACAGAAAAGACCGCCTCGAAGAAAAACAAAAAACGCTGAGGTCTCTACATGTATTTCAGCGAAGATCAGGTATCCGTCTCCTTTAAGCGGCTCGCTTCTAGAAAGCGGACGGATGGTAAAAAGACCAAAACCCATCTTGACCCTTTTGCAGGAAGTGGTACGCTTGGGATAGCTTGTGAAAAATCAGGACGCAGGGCATTGCTTATGGAGCTCGACCCTAAATACTGCGATGTCATCATCAAACGATGGCAGGATTTCACAGGTAAAAAAGCAACCCACGCTGAAACAGGCAAGCAATTTGATGAGTTAAAGAATGTCCAGAAAGCCGCATGAGCCTGACGAAAAAACCCGCAAGACCGTGGAGGCTATGTCATCCTATGGCATACCGCAGGAGGATATCGCCAAGGTGCTAGAAATAGACCCTAAGACCCTGCGTAAATATTATGAATATGAACTAGATACAGCGGCCGCGAAGACCAACAGTCAAGTCGCACAAAGGCTTTATCAAAAATGTTTGGCCGGTGACACAGCCAGTATGATATTTTGGCTAAAAACAAGAGCTAGGTGGGCAGAAACCGTAAAACAGGAGCACCTCGGAAAAGACGGAGAGGCTCTTAAATACCCCCCAATCAATCTGGTTATAGATGGAATTGCGACTCCACAAAAAGCAGTACAAGGTTCTACAGAGCCCGGCGAATGAAATACTATACGGCGGTGCCGTCGGTGGCGGAAAATCGCACCTGCTTCGCGTTCTGGCCATAGTACTTTGTTACTCAATTCCCGGCCTTCAGGTCTATCTGTTCCGCCGCACATATCCTGATCTTATCGCCAACCACATGCATGGCGCTGGTTCCTTTATGGAACTTCTCGCCCCCATGATGCTTGATAAAAGGGTCTCTGTTGTTGACGGAGAAGTGCGGTTCGGAAACGGGTCTAAAATTCACCTCTGCCACTGCCAGCATGAGAAAGATGTCTATAAATACCAGGGCGCAGAGATTCATGTGCTTCTTATTGACGAGTTAACGCTGTTCACGGAGTTTATATACCGTTTCTTGAGAAACCGCGTACGGCTTGGTGGGCTCAAGGTTCCCCAGGAATGGAAAAAAAGACTTCCCCTTATTGTGTGCGCCAGCAACCCAGGAAACATCGGACACCAGTGGGTAAAGGAGACGTTCGTTACAAGAGCGCCGCCCTATGAGTGTTATGTTGCACCGGACAGCGAGGGCGGAATGACGCGCCAATACATACCAGCCAGGCTTGAAGATAATCCAACGCTTTTGCAAAACGATCCACGATACGTCCTGCGCCTAGAGGGCCTTGGGAACGCCGATCTTGTCCGCGCCATGAAAGATGGTGATTGGGATATTGTTGCCGGGAGCGCCTTTGAAAAACTAAGGCGTGATCATCACATGATAAGACCATTTGAAATGCCCGGCCATTGGACCAGGTTTACATCCATGGATTGGGGAACCGCAAAGCCGTACTCAATCGGATGGTATGCTGTCCCAGATGAAGATGTAATTTTAAAAGCACGGGAAGATTGGCCGGAAAGGCTAATCCCAAAGGGCAGCATTATCAGATACAAAGAGCTTTACGGGTGGGGGGGGCAACCCGATGTCGGCACAAGGGAAGAGGCTAGGGTTGTTGCAGAAAAAATGCACAAAATGGAAAACATAAACGAAAACATTGATTACAGAATAGCAGACTCGGCAATGTGGGCGCAGCATGACGGCCCAAGCGCCGCAGAAAACTTTCAAAGAGCCCTGCACGATTTGGGAAATGAAAAGTTTACGATGGAGAAATCAAGAAAAGACCGCGTGGCAAACTATCTCGAAGTTAGAAACAGAATAGCCGCCCCGGAGGGGGTGCCCGGCTTCTTTATCACAGAAAATTGTCACCATTTCTGGAGAACTGTCCCAGAGCTCCAGCTTGACGACAGAAACCCGGAGAAAGGCCCAGGGACAGAACAGGAAGATCACTGTTTTGACGAGGTTGGGTATGCTTTGGTTTCGCGCCCCATGATGTGGTCAGCCCACGAAAGAATAGACAAAGAATATGAAACATCCCGTCGCAAAGCTAACAGGCTGTCAAAAAAATAATTTTGTTGACCAGGCGCGCCCGCATAAATTATCCTGCCCGCGTGGATCGATATGATAACCTTTTCAAAATTATTGAACTAACCAAACCATCTTTTATTTGTGAAATTGGCGTAGCGCAGGGCCTCAACTCTGTAAGAATGATTCAGTGCGCTCAAAAATATGGCCCGGTTTCTTATATCGGCTTTGATCTGTTTGAAGACGCAACCCCCGAAACAAACAAACAGGAACTGAACGGCAAAAAAACAGCCAGCATGGAAAGCGTTTTTAGTTTTATCCGCGAGTCGTGCCCCGGTGCAGCGGTTGATCTTGTAAAGGGAAATACGCGGCAAACCCTGTATCCAATCACCGCAGATTTTACGTTTATTGATGGCGGTCATAGCGTTGAAACCATTCGCAATGATTACGATAAATTAAAATCATCGCGGGTTATTGTTTTTGATGATTACTACCTGCCAGACTCATCCGGGGAGATGCCAGACATTGAAAGCTATGGGTGCAACCTGGTTGTAGACGGAAAACCGCATGTTGTCTTAGAAAGCGATGATCGAATTTCAGGCATGGGGGGGCGGATCGGAATGGCCGTTTTATTTGGTGGAACATAAGAAAATAGTAGCAGTCTCCGGGGGGTTTGACCCTCTGCACAAGGGCCACGTGTCAATGATAGAGGAGGCCGCCCAATATGGGCGCGTTCACGTCTATCTAAACAGCAATGAATGGCTTTTGCGTAAAAAGGGTTATGTTTTTATGCCATGGGAAGACCGGGCCGCCATCCTTATGGCGATTAAGGGGGTCGAGCTTGTTATTCCGGTCCTCGACCAAGACGACACAGTTTGCCAAACAATCAGAAAATTTAAGCCCGATATTTTTTGCAACGGCGGGGATCGGTTGCCGGATAACACGCCAGAGCTTGTTGTGTGTTGCGATTTGGGGATACAGGTTAAATTCAATGTTGGCGGCGGAAAGGTTGAAAGCTCAAGCGAGCTTGTCAAAAGAGCGGCAGGAAATGGAAAATCATAGGTCAAATGGGGGAATATTTTGAAGACCAAGCCCTGGGGGTTTTACATTACCCTTTTAAACGCAAAATATTTTAAAGTTAAAGTCCTCTATTTTAAACGGGGCGGGGAGATAAGCACGCAAAAACACGCATGGAGGGAAGAGGTATGGCTTTGGATATTTGGCCAAGGAACCTTTAAAAACTCTTTTAATCCGCCAACAACATGGGCGGTTTCAGATACAAAAAGGGGAGATTATAAAAAAGTAAGCCGCACAGAATGGCACCACTATAAAGCAAAAACCCCAACGCTTGTTTTGGAAATTCAAACGGGCGTTTGTCAAGAAGACGATATTTTTAAAATGGTCGGACCATGATTGCCTATTACACCGACAACCAAATTTCAAGAAACGTAATCGGCGTCATTTCTTCTCGCGGCATTCGACAAGACCACATTAAAAACTTTTCAAAGAACAAGGGAAAGCCCGCAATATTTTATGGGATGCTGCGCGGGTGCGGGACCGCCATACGTTGGCACACCTTTGAAAGGGTCCCATTTATATATGTTGATAACGGGTACGTTGACGCAATGTATGTTGACAGAAAAATGGTCAAAAACATGCGCGGAACATACAGAATTGTAAAAAACGCCCTTCTTGATGTTTTCCCCCACAGACCAAAGCGCACCGAGCCATATCGGCCACTAAGGTTTATGATGATGCCCCCAACTGTTTACAGCGCGTTTATGCACGACACAACGCCGGGGGATTGGATCAATCATTGGGCCAATATCCTGCAAGGCGCTGGGCACGAATATTTTATTCGGTCCAAGGACTCTGAGGCCGATCTCGCAAAGGATTTTGAAAAAGCGGACGCCGTTCTCGCCTTTAACAGCATTGCCGCCGTTTCTGCCACCTCTCTTGGTAAGGCGGTCTACACCACAAATGGAATTTTTAACAATGCTTTTGAAATAGAGAGAACAAGAGAAATACCATATTACGACTTTATGGAAGTAAAAAATTTTTACAAAACCAAGCAATACAGCCTTTCATCCATTCTGCGTGGGGAGGCTGACCACGTTTTAAGGGGCAAGTCATGACTAAAAAAATATTTGTTGGCTGGGACGGACGGGAAAAAGTTGCGTTTGATGTCTTGAATTTTTCTATAAACAAACACGGCAAGGGAGACTTTAGGGTTGTGCCGCTTTACCACAAGGCCCTGCGCCGACAGGGGTGGTTTAAAAGGCCGTGGCTCACAAATCCAACGGACGGAAATTACACAGATCTGATCGACGGAAAACCATTTAGCACGGAGTTTTCTCACACAAGGTTTTTAATTCCAGCCCTCATGCGCCACAAAGGGTGGGCGCTATTTATGGACTGTGACATGGTTATGCTTTGCGATGTCCAGGAGATATTCGAGCTTTGTGATGATCGATATGCGGTTATGTGCGTAAAGCACCGCCAAAAAGTTAGCCAAAGAGAAAAAATGGATGGATCCATACAAACCAGTTATTTTAGAAAAAACTGGTCATCTTTCATGCTTATAAATTGCGGCCACAGACTCAATAGAGATTTAACCGCTGATGTTGTAAACACCGCCAACGGCGGGTGGCTTCACTCTTTTGGGTGGCTTGATGAACAATACATAGGGGCGCTTCCCGATTATTATAATTGGATTGAGGGTTCTTCACCAATTATTGATCACCCAAGAGTTATACACTACACGGAGGGGGGGCCATGGTTTCATGGGTACAAAGACATACTGTTTGCCGATAAGTGGTGGGCTCTTTATGAAGATATGAACAAAGACCTTTTTGAGCCAAGCGATGCGGTTTTAAACGTAGATTACAACAACATTTAACCCAATGGGCGGGATTAAGAACCATGTCAAAATTTCACGTATGTAAAGCAGAGCAGCTATGAAAGCAGTAATTACAGGAATAACGGGCCAAGACGGGGCCTATCTGTGCAGGTTCCTCACAGAAAAGGGGTACGATGTCGTCGGCATCGCCAGGAGAAAGCAACGCCACGAAAACCTTGAGTATCTCGGGACATCCGCCCGCATGTACTATGGCGATATTTCAGAGGCGGACTTTGTCAGCTTTGTAATGGGTATCGAGCGGCCAGATGAAGTTTATAACCTGGCCGCCCAATCTCACGTTGGGATGTCATTTAAAACACCGCTGCAAACCATGGCCGCAAATTACTCCGGGCTTGTGAACCTGATTAATTGCGTTAAGGTCTACCGCCAGAAATGCAAGATATACCAAGCAGGATCAAGTGAAATGTTTGGCGATTCTGACTTGAAAAAACAAAACGAAGACACCCGTTTTAACCCAAAATCGCCCTATGCTATTTCAAAGGTGGCCGCCCATTTTGCCGGCGTAAACGCCAGAGCCGAGGGCGTGTGGGTAAGCAATGGGATTTTATTTAACCACGAAAGCCCGATCAGGGGAGAAGATTTTGTAACCAGAAAAATCACCATTGCCAAAGCTCTTGGCGAAAAAGTCAGCCTTGGGAACGTTCACTCGCGCCGGGATTGGGGATATGCCGCAGACTATGTTCGCGGCATGTGGATGATGCTCCAGCACGAGCGCCCGGATGATTTTGTTTTGGCAACGGGAGAAACGTACTCTGTATTAGATTTTATCAAAGAGGCTGGGGTCGAATACTGTACGGCGCAGGAGAACATGCGCCCGAATGATTTAAACTATTTGTGCGGCGATCCATCAAAAGCGATGGCGGTTTTGGGGTGGCGGCCAGAGGTTGGGTTTAAAGGTCTTGTGAGAATGATGGTTGAAGAGGACAAAAAAAGATATGCAAACAAAAAATAAAATCGCAATCTGCACCACGTTTCCAGAAAGCTATTTTGATCTTTGCGCCGCAGAAATGCTTGGATCATTCAGGCATTTGTGGCCAAAAGACATCAAGGCATATATTCAGCTTGACCCAACAACGGAAGAAAAAAGAATAGAGCTTAACAATAAAATTATCACCGCTGTTGGAGATGACCGCGCTTTCATAGCAAGCGACTTTGACGAAGACCAAAAAAGATTTATTGAGCGTTGGAAAGATAAAAAACCAGAATCATACCTTAAAGACGTTGTACGGTTCTCATACAAGGTATTTGCCCTTGAGAAATGTGCGGACGCAATCAAGGACGACATTGACTATCTGGTGTGGGTGGATGCCGACGTAATAACAAAAAAACACATAACGCACGAATGGCTTGAACAGTATGTTTTGCCAAAAGAAGAAACGTGCTCTTACCTTGGGCGCAGTGACCTGGTTGGCTATAGCGAGTGCGGTTTTGTGGTTTACAACCTAAGAAAAGACGGGCATGGGCTCTTGCAAAAAATGCGAGAAATGTACACGTCTGACAGCTTTGTCGGGCTTCCGGGTTGGACGGACTGCCATGTTTTTGATAAGTGCAAAATTAACTATAAAACAAAAAACCTTTCACCGCACGCCGTGGGACTTGATGCGTTCCCACAATCTCCACTTGGAACAAAATTATCGCACAGAAAGGGGGACAGAAAGGCAATAAGCAAAAAATTGGGCAAAGAGGTCAAGAAAGACACGGTTGTTGATGTCGGGAGTCTTGGCATAAAGACAAAAAATTGCGTTGATACCGATGTTATTAGAAAAAACATTTCTGAGAATCTTTCTCAGATAAGAAATTGGGTTTGTTTAGCTAGGCCGGATCAAAATAAAAAAGTCGTTTTTTGCAGCGCGGGACCGTCTTTACAGAAATATATTTCTAACATCAAAGAACACCAAAGAAATGGAGACGTGATTGTGGCGGTTAAGCATGCCATGAAAACCCTTTCCGATAACGGAATTACGCCGGATTTCTGTGTTTTATTGGACCCGCGAGCGCACGTTGAGGGGTTTGTCGAAAAGCCAGATTTAAACACGTGTTATCTGGTGGCTTCTATGGTAGATCCAAGTGTTGTTAAAACCCTGAATGAAAAAGAATGTATGGTCATGGGTTACCACGCCCTTGTGAATGCTGGGGAAGAGGAGTTTTTTAATGCCAACGATCTGCCGGTTGCTGGGGGGTCGGCAACCACAACGCGCTCCATCAGTCTTTTTTGTGATATGTTTGGCTATAAAGATGTAGAAATATATGGTTGTGATCTTTGCTACTATGAAAAACCAAATTTACAAGAGCTAAACGAAGAAGGCGCACCAAAACACATTGAAATAACCCTTCAAACCATAACAAACAAAGGGAAAACAAAAAAACGAACATTCTGGACAGAGGGCCAGTTTTTGGCACAGGCGCAGGAATTATTAAGGGTTTACAAAGACAGAAAAGACATAGACCTGAAAATACACGGTGACGGCCTTCCCGCCTGGATGCTTTTCCATCAAAAGCAGTATGATTTGTATGTTGAGGATTACAATATTAAGATTGCTAATGCGCGCACCACCGCGCCGACAACGAAAGAGCTGTTAAATGGATTCTTTGGACGAGTTAAACTTAACAGGGGACATTGATGTTCTCTTAGAAGGTGGCGGGGATATCTTGGCGGAACCCAATCCGGAAAGAGCACCATCTCCGCCAGAACAAACCAACCTAGCTGAAGACATTTCAGACGAAGAGCTGACCAAAATTGGCTATGAGGTTTTTGAGGCGTACGAGGAAGATTTAAAATCTCGATCCGAGTGGGAAGAACAGCACGAGAGGTGGATTAACCTTTTCTACCAGAAAACACCCCTTGATTCTCCGCCGTGGGAGGGCTCAAGCGAAGAGTGTGTCCCAATTTTTACAGAGGCGATCAATCAGTTTCAATCTAGGTCTTATAAAGCATTTTTTGGCAATCGTTATTTTGTGCAAGCCATCCCGGTCGGCCAGTCCACCCAACAGGCAAGAGAGAGGGGCGAGCGCGTTGCCCACCACATGAATTTTCAATTGGGCGTGCTGGACCGGACCTATAAATGGAACAAGAACCAAATGTTTATGGCGTGCGCCCTGCACGGATCTGACTTTACAAAAACATATTTTTCCCAGCTTAAGCGCAGGACCGTTATAGACAGGGTCCGGGCGATTGACCTTGTGGTGCCGTATCACTCCGGTCCGGTTCGACTTGAAGACCTTGAAAGAAAAACAGAAATAAAATTTTGTTCAGTAAATGAGACAAAAATTTTAAATAAAATGGGTTTTTATATCGACCAAGCCCAGCCATACAGCGGATTTTCTGAAGACGATCGCCCCACCGCCTCAAGTTTGCAGTCTTTACAAGGAATAGACCCAAGCACCCACAGCAAATATAAAAGCGGAACAGCCCTTATTCTTGAGCAACATTGCTTTATGGACTTGGACGAGGACGGGATTAACGAGCCATATATTGTCTGGATAGACGCGCAAACCAAGAAAGTTTTACGCATACAAATACGCTATGAGGTTGACGAGCTCGGTGCGCCCCTAAGAGATAAGGAGCCCTTAGAATATTATACCCATTACCAGTTTTTACCCAATCCAGACGGTTTTTATGGGCTTGGTTTCGGGCACCTTGTCGGCGATCTTTCTATCGCCGGAACAAAGATACTTAGAACTTTTATTGATGCCATGGAACTCGGAGTTAAAGGAAACAATACCTTCATCCTTTCAGACAATCTTGGAATCAAGGGCGATGACTTTGAGGTTGAGCTGGGCCGGGCAAACAAGATTCCCAGAAACGTTGAGGATATTAATCGGTCACTGGTAAAATTGACTTTTGCCGGTGCACAACAAGAACAAATTCAGGGCCTCAACCTTATTCGTGAAATGGCACAGAGAATAACATCATCGTCAGATGTTTTGGCTGGGCAGCCGGACAAGGTTTATCAACCAACGGCCCTTTTGGCCATGATGGAGCAGGGCTTGCAGCTTTACTCATCCGTCCAGGAGTTTCTTGGGTACTCTATGGAGGACGAGCTTGGCAAGGTTTACCGCCTGAATGCTAAATATATGGTTTCTGAAGAGTATTATTTTGACGGGGACGAGCAGCTTTCGGTCACACCAGAAGATTATAAGGATGATTTTAGAATTGTTCCAATATTTGACCCAAGGTATTCGACAAGATCGCAAAAACTGGCAAAAGCGCAGGCTGTTTACGAAACAACACTCAGCAACCCAATTATGTCACAAGATCAGGACTCGGTTTATATTTCGACTCGCCAATATCTTCAGGCTCTGGATGTTGAAAACATTGATGAGATTTTAAAAAAACCAGAAGCCCCTGAAGTCGCCAGAATTGATGACCAGAACCTTGAAAACGCCTATTTCCTGATGCCGTCCGACAAAAGGCCGCTTTTTGATGTGTTTCCCGATCAGGATCACTTACGGCACATTCAACTTATAGATAAGTTTATCACATTTCTTGATGGCTCTTCAGCTCTTAATATCCCTAATGTGTCAGGAGGTGATCCGGGTTTGTCGCGGCTTATGGCAGAAATGTCTGGAGAGCAAAAGAAAGAAATCGTTGCCAATCTTCTAAGACACAGATCTATACATCTCGCATATATGCACGGCCTTATGAATGGTGCCATGGATGAGACAGGAAGGCCAGCAAGTCAATCCGCACCGCAGGAGCCCGCCAACGCGAATACGGAACAGGCAGGGTTTCTGTCTAAAATACTAGAATCTTTCAGATGAATATTAACAAATATATTGAAAACGATCTTTTGGAAAAGTGGAGGTCTAGAGATGAAACTGCGGCAGTTTGGGGGTTTATCTTAGAGGCGCTGAATGATTATGAGGGGTTTAAATCTGCAAATAAAGATAATTTTGTTTATTTCCAAGCCGTTTCAGATAACTTAAATATCCTGGCTCAGATTTTCTTACATGAAGACGAATATAAAAAATTTAGAGATCAGAAAGGCTACTTTAAAAGATTTTAAAGCCCTTTACGGTCTTATAAAAACATACGCAGAGGAAAGCGGCCACATCAATGACCTAAGCGAAGACAATATTTTTGGTATCTTTGCTGCCGCGCAAACAACACAAAACGCCCACGTTTTTATTGCCATATCTGATTACAACTTGGTTGGTTTTGTTTATTTTTACAGTGCGGAATGGATCTTTAAAAAACCCGTAGGGCGGATAGAGTTTTTTTATGTTCTTCCAGAGTACAGAAAAAGCACAGCGGCGCACGAGCTCATAAGCATGGCGATTTCCGTTCTTGGCGCGAACGATGTTAAAATGATCTTTGCAGATACTTTTTTTAAAAAGAAAGCCAATACATACAAAAACTTTCTTGGTAAATTTGGTTTTGCAGAAAGCGGTTCTCTTTTAATATTAGATGGAGATTACTAAGATGGGCGGTCCAGCGGCTATCCTTCCTTTTGTTCAAACAGTCGGGCAGGTTCTTGGCGCGGTCGGTGCCGGAAAAGAGCTTTTAGGGAAAAAAGAAAAAAAACCGTCCCCAAGCGCTAATCTTGCTGTTCCAGAGGAGGCGCCATTTGTTCCCCAAAGACCAGAGGCGTCTGCCTTGCCGGAAAGTCTTTCTGAGCTTTCCGCCTTTTCTCCAGAACAACAAAGATCGTATTTGGCGACGAGGGGGGTTAATCAGGGGCTTGGCACACAAGAAATTGACTATTACAAAAATCTTTTACAAAGAAGCCTAATCGGGGATAATAACCAGGTTTCACAAAATGAACAGTTTTTGAATCCTATAGAGGGTCAATTTTTTTCTCAAAAGGGATTCAATACCTCTGACCCGGTTTCTTTTTTAAAGTCACTTAGATAGGAGCTAAAACATGCCAGATATTTTCGACCCCTTGTTTGACCGCGTACTTGTGAAAAGGGAAATCAGTGCGCTTGAGAGAAGAACAAGCAGCGCAAACATTCACCTTCCGGACCAAATCAAAGAGGGGACGAAATCTTCAGAGGGAACCGTTGTTTGTTGCGGTCCGGAGTGCAGCGAGGAAGTAAAAGCACTATTGGGAAAAAAAGTGTTATTTGCCAGATATAGCGGGGATGATGTAAAAATTAACGGTGAAGAATTTGTTTTGATTTTGGACAGAGATATTTTTGGAGCGTTAAGAAATGAATGATCAGCAAGAAAAAAACGATACTAAAGAGCAGGAACTAGAAATTGAGCTGCAAGAAACCGGCAATAACGCCGTAGACGTAGAGCTTCCCCCCCCCTCTCTGCCGGAAGAGGACACAGACCCGCCCCCGCAGGACCAAGATGAGGAAAAAAACCAGGACTGGGTTGAGGTAGACGACCCAAAGGTTCAGGCAAGGCTTGATAATCTATACAAACAAACCAAAAAATCTGACGCCAGAAACGCAATGCTTACGGATATGCTTGTCCGCCAGCAAAAAATTCTGGACGAGCAGCAACAATTTATTTCCCAGTTTAAGCAAAATGAAGAAAAAAAGAGCGCTGCACAGGCGGAGCAAGCCCTTGTCGAGCGCGTTAGGCTGGCGAGAGATGAGGGCGACGATGATGCCTATGATAGAGCCCTAACAGAGCTTATTGAATACCGGGTACAAACAAAGGGCGCGGAAAAGACCCCCGCCCCCATGCCAGACGAACAAAAACAAAAAGACGCTCAAACATATTATTCTTTGGCCCAAGAAAAAGACGAAACCGGCAACTACAAAAGGCCTTGGTTGTATGAAGAGCATCCGGACCACAAAAAAGCAATTTCCAAAGGAATTGAGCTTTACATGCAAATGCAAGGTACAAACCCACAAGACCCAAAACTTTTTGAGAGAGCCCTTTTATCATTGGATGCAGTTATGAACCAAGACACAGATCAAGAGAAAAAACCCAAAGCGCAAAATCGGGCTCCGGACTATATGCAGCCCTCAAATTTGACACATCGCAAAATCAGTAAGAAGATAACCTTATCTCCGGTTGAGCAAGAGATTGCTAGAAAGCTGGGGATGCACGCAGGATGGAAAGACCCGATTAAGAAAATGGCCCAAGCAAAAGAAAAATGGGGCAAAAAATGATTGATTCAGATATTCGTGTGGATGAGAAAGACAACCAGGCCAAAAGAGGGCGACCCCCTTTGAGCAAGATTAAGACAACCCCTTCGGGTTGGCGACCAGGCGGAAAACTGCCGCTGTTAAAATGCAAGCCCGGCTTTACGGCCAAATGGGCGGACGCTGGAAAAGTTACCAAGCTGATGAGCGAAGGCTGGATTGTGATGAGAAAAGAGGACAACGTTGGTTCTCCGGTCATCAACTACGAAGCCGACGTTAATGATGGAAATTCCTTAAGTGGGGAAATTCGTTACAGAGGCATGATTGCCATGAAAATGCCCGACGATGTAAAGCAAGCGCGGGATGAGTGGCACAGAAGCGAAAACAAAGAGGCGATGCAGGGCATTCTTAAAGAAACAGACCAAGAGTTTGCAAATATGAATGTTGAAACGTATGCGCCGAACAAGAGAAACAGAATTACAATTGAATAAAAGGATTTAAAAATGTCGCAAAACACAGTTAGAGGATTCGTTCCGTGCAGAAAACTGGACGGCGGACCAGCAATTCATAAAACTTTTCGCGTATCGGCTGGCGATAGCATCGCTTATTTTATTGGCGACGCGGTTACGCTTGGGTCGACGGGCCGCGTAAGCCCAGTAAGAACGTCGGCAGAAATCCCAACTGGTGTCATCACCGCCCTGCAAAAGGTTGTTGGTGGAAAACCAAGCCCTCTAACGTTCACGCAACCATCCAGGGGGCCATATCTGGCAACCGCAGAAGATGGATTCGCAACGGTTTGCATCGGTCTCAGTCAAACCTTTTTGGCTACAATTGATAAAAACATCACCGAGGCTGATTTTGGAGCGGGAGCTCGCGTTTCCGCCGGTGCCCCCAATACTGCGGCGGGCCTTTCCGGCCACACCCTGCAAGGCGTGGTTACCACATCCGCAAACGACGCACATTTCCAGATCATTGGGTTTGCGCCAATTGAAATGCTTGAAACGAGAACCTCCGCAGCCTCGCCGGTTGTGGTTGAGGTTGTCATGAACAGAAACACCTTTGACGGAAACCTGATTTAATTAAGGAGATATAAAATATGTTGGGTCATGTACATACAACCGGCTCTTTCCCAGAACTTCTTTACCCTGGGCTTGCCGAAATTTGGGGCGAAAGCTATGAGCAACATCCGGTTGCCTATAACCGCATCTTCACAATGAAGCGCTCTGATAAGCGTTTTGAGAAAGAGCAGGGGCTGACCGGATTCACTGTTGCTGGAGTGAAAGACGAGGGCGATTCTGTCTCTTTTGGCCGCCTTACACAGGGTTTTCAAAAAGAATATGTGCACACCACCTACGGATTGGGCGCGATTATCACCAGAGAAATGGTTGAAGACGATCAATATGGCTATATTAACAAGGTTCCCCGTCTTTTGGCAGAGGCGCTACGCCGGACAGAGGAAACTGTTGCGACCGCTGTTTTGAACAACGGCTTTGACACAGCGTTTACCGGGGCAGATGGGCAGCCCTTGTTTTCGACGGCACATCCAAACGCCGGAAGCGCCGGAGGAACCCAGTCAAACCGCCCAACAAACGCCGCTGACCTTACAGAAACATCCCTTGAGGACGGAATTATTGCCATCATGAATTTTCGTGATGAAAACAACAATCGCTTAAATCTTAAGCCGATGAAGCTGGTTGTAAGCCGGTCCGACTGGTTTAACGGGACAAAAATCCTAAAAACTGAATATAAAACCGGGTCCGCAGACAACGATGTAAACGTCGTTTCCGGCCTTGGTCTTGATTTGGTTTATACAAACTATTTGACCGATCAAGACGCCTGGTTTTTGTGCACGAATATTGACAATGGTTTAACGTTCTACACGCGCCGAGAGGCATCAATAGAGCGCGACAACGACGTAAGCACGCAAAACCTTGCAATTGTCACCACAAAACGCTTTGACACGGGCTTTACGGATTGGCGCGGCGTTTATGGGTCACCGGGCGCTTAACATCTAAGAGCGAAAGGACCGCATCATGGCAACAACTAACTTTACCGGCCCCCTGAGTGTCGGGCAAAAAACCGGCGACCCCACAACCGACACTCGCGGTTTTGCGCGCCTGACAAAGCAGGTATCGCTAGGCTCCGGGGCAGATTCCCGAAAAACCGTTTCTTTTCCAGGAAAAGTGACCATTTTAAATTTGGCAGCCGTTCCCAGCTCTGCTTTTGGGCCATCCGATCAGGTGGCATCTGCGGCGCGGGTTAGCTTCGGGACCAGCTCCGATGCAACCAGATATGGGATCGTGCCGGTGTCTGGTTTAGGAGTGTTAAACGAGGTCCGCGCATCTGCCGGGACGGATTTTGATGCCGCAACAATCATGGTTTTAGCACTTTCTGCCCAGACAACCACAACCTTTACAAGCGGCGGCGCACGAGCATTTATTGAATATATACAGGTAGAATAATGCGCCTTGAATCCTTTACAGTCGCCGCGACCGCTGGGGGGATAAGCTACAGCCCTGTTTATAGGCCAAATGCACACATAAGCCCATTTAACGTGGGCTTTGGTGTGGTCTACACAACCACAGCGAAATACACCATCCAGCATACATTCGATGACTTGGTGCAGACCACTGCCGATTCGGCAACGTGGTTTAATCACCCGTTTGTTGCGGACGTATCTTCTCAAAATTCTGATGGCAACTACGCCTATCCTGTTGCCGGGATCAGGCTTCGCGTATGTGCTGCGAATACAGGAAGCGCAAGGGTTAATTTTATTCAGGCTGGTTATGCAGGTAACTAATGAGAAGACGCGGATGGAAGCGCGGCGATTGGCTTGTCAGGGACGAGGAAAGCGGCTTTACTGAGTACGCGAGCAAATGCGCGTATGATGACTATGGCGTTCTTAAATTAAAAAAGAACAGGGACCGATTCCATCCCCAAGATTACGTCCGATCAAAATCCGATCCGTTCGCGGTTTCTCCTATTTCCGAGCCGGTTCGTCAATACGACACAACAAGCTATAATCAGGGAGATTTTGTAGGGGCTACTTCAATCCCGGCACCCTTCGGTCCCGCAACGCATATATACAACCCCAATGTGCTAACTCCATCCGATCCCGGAATTGGGGCGATGGAAGTTGGGACAACCTTTGTTGTGAGGTAACAATGACAAAACGATCAACTACATATCTTAAAGGACGTTGGGAGACAAACGACATCCCAAGCCAAACAGATTATGAGGATCTGATTGACTCTTTTGTCAATCTTGAGGCAACCGCCGCTCAGTCAATGGCCGGAAGCCTTTCGGGACCATCTTTCTTGGGCGATATTTTACAAGCCAGCGCATACACGGTGCACGCTCTCGCTAGCGTGTCTGCCGCCGGAACAACCCAAGCATCGGCAACCAGGCTTCAGCGCGACGTGCATATTGTCTATACCAACAACGATGACCGATCTGTGGTCCTTGCAGCGGCCACGCCGGGGCGAACACAATGGATCACAAATACAAACACGACCGTTCTGCGGGTCTTTCCGGCGAGTGGGGGGAATTTTATAGGAACCGCAGAAAATGCAGCCATCCTATTGGCCGCCAATTCATCCATGATTGTCGCACACCTAACCACTTCCGCCTATGCTATAGTGAGGACATAATGATATGGCCGCAACAGATTTTAAAATTACAGTAATCGGGGCCGTAAACGAAGTCCGCAGACGCAATAAACTTGCGCCCGTCACAAGCCTTGACCAAGACAGCGATGCACTCACAAAGCTAAGCTATTTGAATGATGTTATTGCCGATTTATCCGACTATGGCCGGTGGCAGGAACAGCTAAGAACAACGGTTATAAGCGCTCAATCCAGCGTTGTTGATTATGCCGTTAGTGGCGTTGTTGTCCAGAATATCCAAGAAATTTCATATTCCACGCGTTCTGGAGAAATGCGCCTTGTTACGCTTGACCAGATGCGTAGACTGCAAAGGACGGCAAGCGATGGGCAGCCAACGCAATACGCAATTAAGGGCGTTACAAGCGAGGGAAACCCAATATTTACGGTTCATCCAAGGCCAGTAAACAATCTGGGGTTTTTTGATGTTTTGTATTATCAAAAGCCCGCCCTTTATACCACGGCAGATGGAAATGAGCTTATCCCATTTCCGAGTCGTGTGGTTGTTCAGGGTTTGCTTACTGAAATTATTCTTGATGAAAGCGACGGAGAGCCGACAACGCGATATTTAACGAATTTTGAAAAATACCAAGCCATGAAGAAAGAAAGCTTTAACAGATTTAACGGCGACACCGGAAGCACGACCTATTTTAAGCCCGCGAGAGGTAATCGTGCATGACGATTGTCCAGACAAGATATACCCCCGGCAGATTCGGTCTGGGTACTGAGTTTGCTCAATCTGAAATTCCTATCGAATACGCCTCAAATCTTGTTAACAGATTTATTAATATTCATGGGGCGGCGGAAAAGCGTCAGGGACTGGGGCAAATTGGCAATACAATATCGGGGGGGCCAACCATAACCGGGTTGCATGAATACGTTGATCGCAACGGAAACTCGGTTCTTTTTGCTTCGTCCGGGGGAAATATCTATAGATACAACACCAGCACCCTAAACTGGGACCAGGTTTTAAGCGGAAAGAGCGAATCGGTTCGTTTGGGATCGGCGCAAATGGGCAATCGGCTTTGTTTTTTTAATGGAGTTGATAGGAATTTTTTCACAGAAGATGGCGGGGACAGTTTTGGGGAGCTCAAGGCCCTTATTAACCGGGGGCAAGCCTCTACATCCGCAACAAACGCAACAAACCTGACAGACTCAAATATTGGGAACTGGCTTACAGAAAGCGACGCAACAAACAATGACCTGGTTTTTAATTCAACGCTGAGCGCCTTTGGAATTATAACAAGCGCCGGAATCTCTCAGGTACAGCACACGGCCATTGGTTCTGCCGCCACTGGTTTGGGCCTGGCGTCAAGAAACCAACAAGCATCTGATTTCTATCAGATTGTTGATTTGGTTGAGCTTAATATTATTCCGCAAAACGACGGCCTTGATAATTTTGGCGTTGCTGGAAGCGGGACAAGCACCAATCAAATACGGGTTTCCGGGGTTGATTTTTCAGAAACAGAAATTTTATCCGGGGACTTCGTATATAACACCACACGCTCAGCAATTACGCGTGTTGAGTCTGTTTCAGCGAACCTGACCGTCAAAACGATTGCCGCTCAAACAACCAATGACAGCTTACAGTTTTTTAAATCAGCCATGCCCGTTGCGTCATGGATGCACGTTCACTACGGGCGGGCCTATTATATAGATGCCAGAAGTCGTGGAAATGTAAGGATTTCAGGCCCAGATGACCCGCAAGACATGACAACGTTTGCCCAAACCCTACAGGCAGGAAGCCTTTCCTATGAAAACAGGCAGCCGCAAGCAGAAAATCTTCTTTCTTTAAAAACATTTCAGAGATACCTCATCGCCGCTGGGGAGCATAATGTGTATGCCGATTCAGGCGTTGATCCCGTCCAAGACACAACGGCAGCGGCGACGGACTTTAGGCCGGTTGGGCTTTTTCCGCAGGGGGCCATTTCCCCAGAGGGAATGGACTCAATTGGTGGGACCATGATTATTGCATCACCGGACGGAATTAGGAATTTCGCGGCAACATTCGATTCTGAAGCATTTCAGACCGCAAACGTAAGTGAGGCTGTCAAATCTGAGATTGCAAACGCCATAAACGCAAACAGAGAAATTTCTGGCGCTGTTCAGGTAGTACATTATCCAAGAAGAAACTGGGCGCTCTGTAAGGTTGGAAATCTTATTTATAACTACAACTACACCCCATATTTTTTAGCGGGCCAGATACAGAGTAACCCCTTTGGATCGTGGTCAAAATTCACCGGGCTTTTTGCACAGATGGAAACATTTCTTGTTCTAAGGAACGGTGATTTAATTTGCGCCGGTCCTGGCGGAAAAGTATATGAATTTGACAAGGGCTCTTATTCCGATGACGGCAACCCAATAGAAACAGTTTACGAAACTGGATATTTAAACCTTATAGAGCCAAGTCAGGGCACGCAATATAAGACGGGGAACTATATCAAGCCCAAATTTGAGGCGGGCGCTCCCATCACATATACTATAGGGGCCGTGGGGGACTATAACACCCTAACGGAGAGCTCTATAACGTTCACAACGCCGGGCGTCGGGCAGGTTGGGTTTGCACAAGTTGGGGTGTCGCCGGTTGGTGGTGCAAGAATTAATGAGCCCAAGCTGCCATTAAGGTGGAAGGGCGAGCAATTTAAAATAAGGGTTACAACAAACAGCGCAAATGGACCTGATATAATCACCTCGTTTACTGTCTATGGTAATATTTTGGGAAAACAATAATGGCCTTTAGTTTTTTAAAAAACATTGCATCTGGAATAAACGGCGTATCTGGGGCAATTGCTCAGGTGGCCGATCCTTTGTCGCAAGCCCTTAATGCATTTAGAGGGGGAAGAGCGGCTTTGGAAGATGATCCTTTTAATCCGCGCCCCACAGATGCGGAGGTTTTTGCTTCGCAAATATATCGAGAGCTTGCTGACCCGAATAGCGCGCTTATTGCGCGACTCACAGAACAGGAAAGACAGGCCCTTGCTCAAAGCCTGAGTGAACAAATCGCGGCCATGACAAGGGCAACCAGAAGAGAGCAAGCCCTAGGGCGCGACACAGGATTTAACGACCGAGAAAGAAGAGACGAGTTTGTCTCTTTTGCAACCCAGCGCGGAGCGCCAGCCCTAGCTCTTGGGGCACAATCTGCCGCAAGGGAGCGGCTTATTAATGCCGCAACGGGCGCACGCGGTCTTTTGGAGCCTCAAGCACAAAGGCAACAAAGCAGATCAGGCGCGATTGAGAAGTTTTTAACGGGGCTTTCCTTGCAAAGACAGCAATCTGGAGCACAAACCGCCCAGGCGGCGCAAAGACCCGTTAACCAAACATTTAACTTCCCAATTACAACGGGCGGAATAAATCCAAACGCGCCCCTGCAAAACCCCTTTGGGGCACAATACATTTTTCAAAGCGGACCACGCACAACCACGCAAAGGTTTTAAATGCCAATACAATCCCCACAAAACCCATTTGAGGACAGAATAACGGCTATTTTGCGCGAACGCGCCGCACCAGCGCAGCCGGTGGTTCAAAACGACGTTATATCTGGTCTTACAAATGCATCACTATACGGACCATCTAGCGCTTCAGATCTTATGGACAGGATAGGATCGGTTAGAAGGTCGGCTATAGAGGACCAAGACAGACAGTTTACGGCTTCCCTTAACCTTGCCCAAACAGAATATGATCTCTTTGAAAAGCAGCTTGCGGCGGGAAACAGGGACGCTCAAGCTGTTCAAGAGGCGGCGGCAATGTTTACAAGTGATCCTGTTGGCCAATCTAGGCTTATTCAAGCTCTTGTTGATGACCCGGAAGAAATAGACCCGCAGAATCGTGCGAAACTTTTGACAAAGATTAGTGGAATTGTTCGATCACAGGGCATACAAACAGACTTTGACAGAACTGAAAGTGAAAAAAGAGCGCGCCTTAGCCCAGCCCGCGCAATGCCAGATCCAAGAGTCAGCGGCCCTATCCGTTCGGGGACCGGGGGCAACGCTGCGCCCGTAGAACCCAAGAAAACCGGAGGAACTGGCGCGGAAAGAATGCTTTCAAGATATACGGAATTGGAAGGGAAGCGACGCCAATCTGGCCTTACAATTGATGAACAAATAGAGCATCAGGCCCTTGAAAATGAAATTAACCCGGCGGCGCGTGAAACATCAAAAGCAAGGGGTAAGGCGGAAGCAAAGATTATACAAGAGATCAATGAAAATGCTCTACAAAGTGGCCCAGCATTGCAACAACTTGAAGGAGTAGAAGCATCCATCAAAAAGCTTGGTGATTTTGGTCAGGGGCCATTTATAGGCATCCTTCCAAATGTTACAACAGCCGCACAAACTCTAGATGCCCAATCAACAAAGGATGCCTTGCAGTTTGTAAGTCAAACAAAAGGCGCTGTTTCGGACCGTGAAATGGCAATGTTTAAACAAGCTTCAGTTGGAACTAACAAAAATAGAAAATTTAACGAAAATTATGTGCAGGCAGCCCGCTCAGCACTTATTCGTCAACAACAGCAACAGCAATTCTTTAACGCTTATAACGAAGCATATGGCAGCCTTGAAGGTGCCTATGAAGCATTCAAAGAATTTGCTGATGACAACCCTATTTTTGAGTGGGACGGAACCAATATTGTAACTTTAAAAACACCGGAACAGGTTCTCGCAGACGAGTCATACTTGAATTATGTCGCTAGGGCTCCGAAAAGAGTGCAGGAGAGAACGCAGCGGGTTTTTGGGCTACAACAAAATCCTGCAAACATCGACATTGACAACATGACCGAGGAAGAACTAGACGCGTTCTTAGCCCAGCAATGACCGCAGATATGACGCTAGAGCAAAAGCGCGTTGAGGCCAAAAGAAAGCTGGCCAGAATGAGGCTTGCTCAAATGCAAACACAACCTGCGCCTCAAAGGCTATCGGGAGAAACAAAGATAAAAGATGAAGGTTATATTTCAAAGGAACAAACACTGGCGGAACGAGGACGAACTATTTTTGACCAGTCTATGCAAGGTGCTACATTTGGATTTGCCGATGAGGTTTCCGATAGAATTGGGGCTTTAATTGCTTCAAAGTACACTGGATTGCCTTATGCTGATCTTCTTAAAGAGGCGCGCAGCACAACCAAAACAAGATTAGAAGAACAAATGAAAGAAATGCCCGTGACATCTGTTCTGGGCAATATAGCGGGAGGATTGGTTACTGGTGTCGGAGCAGGAGCAACAAAAGGTGGGGCCGCTGTTAGCAATTGGATTCGTAGCGGCAGTTTGGCAGCGCAAGCCGGTAAAGGTGCTGTTGCAGGTGCCACATCCGGCGCACTTTATGGCGCGGGATCGAATGAAGAAGACAGGCTTGGCGGCGCTAGAACTGGTGCACTACTTGGCGGTGTTGCTGGTGGGGCCGCTCCTGTACTCGGTAATGTTGTTACTAGGGTTTTAAAAAAAACGCCAAAGTCACAAATACAGAAATTAACCGCTGAAGACTTAAGAGAGCAAGCCTCTGTTTCATTTAAGGCAGCAAAAGAAGCTGGCGGAACATTAAAGCCTGAATTTACAAATAAATTTTTAGACGAGGTTGAAAAACTTAATCCTCAAACTGAAGCCGGTAAAATAGTGGCTGGAGAAAATCCAGTATCAAAAATTGTTGAAAACATTAAATCATTAAGGGATAGGCCGCTTTCATTGGATGAAGCACAAGAAATTGATGAATTTCTTGGTGAGATTGTTGATAGTTTTTCTGAAATGGGGAAACTTACAAAACAGGGAAGAAAGTTATATCATCTGCAAACATCTTTTAGAAAGATGATTGACCAAGCAGATGAGTCTTTAATTGAGGGTGGAAAAGACGGATTTAACTACCTTAAAGAAGCTAGAAAATTGTGGTCTAGAGCAGCGCGCCTTAGAGATATTGAGCGCATTATGCAAAAAGCACAAGGCGCAGAGCAACCGGCCACAGCTATAAAAAATGGATTTAGGGCTTTAAGAGATAACCCTGAAAGATTAAAGGGATTTACTCAAGCTGAACAAGAAGCAATTAAAAAGGCCGCAGAATTTGGCACATTAACTGATATTACAAGAACATTTGGAAGCAGACTTTTAACAGTCATAGGTGCTGGCACTGGCAATTTAGGGGCGTCCGTTAGTGGCTATATTGGCTCTGCTGTTTCAAGAGATATCGCAGAAAGCGCACAAAAACAACGAGCGCAAGCGGTAATAGATTTGATAACAGGGAATGCGCCGCCGAAACTTTTAGAACAAAGGGGGCTTCCGAATACACTTGGAATCACCACAGGCAATATCGCCACAACACCGATTAAATAAGGAGGAAGCCAATGCCATGCAACGCTAAAATGAAAAAAGGAATGCGGAACACTATGAAAAAATCAGGATACGGAAAAACTAAGCCCGTTAAAAAACCAGCAAAAAAGGTGAAAAAATGAGCAAAGGCTTATACGCAAACATTCACGCAAAAAGAAAACGCATTAAAGCGGGTTCCGGCGAGAAAATGCGGAAAGTTGGCTCAAAAGGTGCGCCCACAGAAAAGGCGTTTAAACAATCGGCCAAAACAAGAAAGAAAAAGTGATGCCATATAAAGACGCAAAAACAGGTAAGAAAACCAAGCGCGTCTCATTCCCCGGCACAAAACGGGGGGACTCTTACTGCGCGCGCTCTCATGGTCAGATGATCATGTGGCCCGATGCCGCACGTGATCCCGACAGTATGTTGAGAAAGCGGCGAAAAGCTTGGGGTTGCAAAGGAAAGAAAAGCAGCAAATGACGGCGAGAATCAAGAGCCAGATAAAATCTTTTTTTCAAACGGGGGACAAGCCAACCGAGGCTGAGTTTATTGATCTTGTCGACTCTTATGTTGACAAAAGCGGCCCAATCGGTGCTTTGGAAACCATCACTAGCGGTGCGCCAACCGGGTACCCGTATTTTTCTGGGGGTGTCCCCAGTATCCACGATCCAGCCCAGGTGTTGGCAACAAACGGGATAGAGGTCTATACCTCCGCGCAGGTTCAGAGCATTGTAGGCGGCGGAATTGGTCCCGCAATTCTGGCGCGGATTGCCACAACAGCGGCGGCAACAGCGGCAACGGACACAAGCGCACTTATGACCCCATTTCTAACGCGCCGGTCAACGGTTGATTATATCTCAGGGGTTACAGCAACAACGGCCCAAGCCACGGCAGCGGTCGCCGGGGGGGTTTTTATGACCCCCGTCCTAACAAGAATCCTTGTGGGCGATAATCAAACACAGACAGGAAAGGGGTATAAGCGCTTTCCGGGTGGGTTCACGGTCCAGTGGGGTCCGTTTTCTGCCGGGACCATTGAATACGCCATTCCATTTACAACCACGTGTTGCGCTGTGATAGGACAGGTTTACATCAACGACAGCGTCACCAGCTACGTCAACAATATAAACCCAACTCCAACCGTTTCGGCTTTTACGTGGAATAATGGTGTTGGCGCCGGAAGATGGGTTGCTATAGGTTATTAAATGTCTGTAAGCGTTTTCTCAGGGCTATCAAAATCCACCTCGGTATCACGGACCGCGTCTATATCAGAGCTAGACGGGGTTTCTGATAATTCAGGAGATTCCGCCCTTTCTCCATTCAACATCCTGATTGTCGGCCAGTCCAACGGATCAAAACTAACCTCGGATTATTCCGGGGCGGGGGAAACGGCGCTCAAGGCCGCGCTATCCTCGTATTATTCCACCGTGACGGTGGTTAACGCTGCCGTTCCTAGCTCTGCCGTAGATGAACGTGCTAATGAGGGATTTGGGTATTGGTGGGATGTCACGGGCGCAGGATCGGCTGGGGCCTTGGCCACGGACGCGGTTGCCGATGTCACGGCGGCAAGCATTGCTGCGGCTGATCTGCACGCAATTGTGTATGTAAACGGCGAAACGGACAGTGTGAATATTTCCGATTCCACCATCACAGAGGCGAACTTTAAAGCGTCTTTTCTGGCGCTTATCAATTATTTTAAAACACAATACCCGAACGCCAAACATTTCATTGTTCCGATGGGGATTGACACCACATCCTCAACAAACGATGTCGGGGGGACGGCTGTTCGCCGTGCCAGCCTTGAGTTGGTGGCCAGCGAAAGCGGGCTGTATGAGGTTCCCTCTCATATTGCCGCCACGCATTCCGATGATATTCACCTAGACAGCGCCGGGTACACCACTCTTGGTACACTGATCGGCAACCGGATTGCGGGCGTTGAAGGTAAGCGTTCTACAACCGGGACATTAGGGCCAATTACCAGCGCCGTCACGGCGGACGCGACAAACAACATTTTTACATGCGATATCACGCACGATGGCGGCACAGACTTTTTTGCCACGGCGATTTCAGACTTGGACAACGCGGCAATGTTTGCCGCAGAGGTAAACGGGACAACAATTTACGAAGCGTCAACCGTTTCGCGGGTGGACACAAACACGTATCAATTCCGCCTTGGCTCTCACTCTATTCTGGAAACCAACACTTACAAGGTGCTTTACCCTTGGGGGCACGGGCACGGCGCAACGATTGCCCAGGTGGTGGTGGACAATAACGGCCTTCCTTTGCGCCCCAAATACGGCCTGAGCGCAAGTGTTACCGGAACCGCACCCTCTACGCTTGAAAGTATTTTCCCTGGTAAGGTTGTTTACGAAATTGATATCAACACGTCGGGGTGTTTTGATGGGGTGCAAACCCTTTCCAATTTAAGCGCTTCCATCGCAGCGGACGGTGTGGCCAAGGCCGATTATAATTTTACCCTTGGGGCCAGCACCGCCGTGACAACGGACGATCCGACCATCACCAATGCCGGAACCACCACCGGCCAAATATCCTTTGATGGTGGCGACTTCTTAAACTGCGCGGTTTCTTCGTCTGGCGGGTCTGTGATTAAAAACCTGCACAAGACTGGCGCAACCGGGTTTGTGGTTTTGAATTACCCGGTTTATGTTCCTTCTCTTTCGGCAGCCGCCAGACTGGCGGGGACATCGCGCGCCAGCACCCAGCACGGGTTTTTGCTTAATTTGGAGACAAACGGATCTGTAACTTTTAACCACCACAACGGCACAACGGCGGCAACCACGACCATTCTGCCCGCCGGCTCAATCGTGGCCGGAAACACATACTTTATCTCGATTAAAATCGACCGCAATACAAAAGCCTTTGCGGTTGGGTTAAACTCTCGCGCATTTACGACAAACACAGGAACGCTGACCTACAACACCACCACCACGGATTCCCCGGCAAACTACCGAATTGGGGCATCGAACAACACATCCGCCCTTTTCTTAAACGGAACCCTGACATACCATGGGTCTGCGCTTTATCATGCTAGCGTTGATTTTACAGACACGGATCTAAACGCAATTATCAATTATGCAAACAACAAGCGAAGCGTAACATACGCATAAGGAGGTACGATGTACACAGAAATTACGGCTTGGGATTATTCCGCGCTGCCCCCAGAACAACAGGCCAAAGGCTTTGCGCTGATTGATAACGAATATGTCAGCATAGAGGGGGTCAGCGGTGCCGTTCCAGGGCTTGGTCTCAGGTTTGAGGTTGCTGGACAGGATCGGTATTTTCAGCCCAATGAGGTTGTTTACCTTTTGAACGTGTAAGCAATCCTTAAGGGTTGGTTGAGGCAGAACATACGCATAACAAGGAGGGCGTGATGGACCAGGTTGGTTTTATTGATTGGTTTTTCAAAGCCGCAATAGGGTTTTTGGGGGCAATAATTATGTGGACGCAAAAGGTTTTGCACGAAAAAGTAGAAAAGATTTCCGATGAATTAATGGAACACAAAACAATGTCGGCAGAAAAATATGTTACAAAAATTGACCTTGACGACATAAAAAGAACAGCAGAGCACACGCGGGACCGCGTGGACGATATTTATAAACTTATGCTAAAAAAACACACGCTGGGCGATTAGCGATGGGCCGCACAGATCACTTTGAGGTTGCCTTTAACGCTCTTTTAAAAATTGAAGGGAATTACTCAGATCATCAAAGCGACAGGGGCGGAAAAACAAAATACGGGATCACCGAGGGCGTGGCCCGCCAAAGCGGATATACAGGGGATATGCGCTCTTTGCCACTCGAAAAAGCAAAAGAAATATACAAGACAAACTATTGGCAAAAAGCCGGGTGCGACAAGATTTGCACCCTATCGCAAAGCATTGCTGAGGAAATTTTTGATACGGCTGTCAACATGGGTGTCAGGACCGCTGTTACGTTTTTACAAAAATCCTTAAACGGATTGAACAGGCAGGGAAAGGACTATCAGGACGAAAAAGAAGACGGGGTTTACGGAAGCGGCACACACGGGGCTTTAGGGTCTTTTTTAAAAAAAAGGGGGGCGCAGGGCGAATTGGTTTTGTTGCGATCTCTAAATTGTCTGCAAGGTGCCCTTTATGTTACTCTCTCCAGAGACAGGACGCAGAACGAAGATTTTTTATTTGGATGGCTTTTGAACAGAGTAAAATAGGCAACCCTTAAAATTAAGGAGAAAATATGGACTATATTTTTGGGTTTTTTACAGAGTATGGCGCAACCATTCTGGACGCGGCCGCGTATGTTATAGCTGCGGCATCGCTCATCGCAAACATTACGCCCACTGATGCAGACAATAAAGCTCTGGCATTGATTGGAAAAATCGTAAACGCGCTTGGGTTAAATCTGTTCCGTTTTGTCCAAAAATGAGAAATGTTCCGTATTTCTTTGCTATAGCCGCAACCGCGCTCGCTGTGGTTTTTCTTGTAAACGGATATGGCGCGCAAAGATTTAAAGCCGGATACGATGCTTGTCAAAACAAAGTTATGACCATGGCATTGGAGGGCGTTGCAGAAAACAACAAAACGATTCAGAAAACAAAAGATGAAATACAGAAACTGGATGATGCTGACCTTGATGCTCGCCTTGCTTCCCTTGGCATCATGCGCCCAGACAAAGACAATTGATACGTCCTGTCTAATCATGCAGAAGGGGACAATTCATAAAATGGATACGCGCAAAACAAAAGAGTGGATGCTTGTTTATGAGGCCGCCCGTCAAAAAAGGTGTGGGTAAAGTAGGCACCATCCGCAATGCGGTTGTGTTTTTTGCTGTTGGTTATTATTGTTTTACTCGTTTACTGAGTATCATTACTCCTTTCCGCCCCCCATGGGCAAATAAACTTAACCCGCCACGCCTCTCACGGAAGCGCACCACGGCGGGTTTTTTTGTTTGGGGCGCTTAATATGCTTCTTTCTGATGCCATTTTAAAACATGGGTCAGAGCGGGCAGCGGCAAGGGCGTTAAATATCCCATATACCACGTTTAGAAACCGCCTTCAGAAAGAGCGCAGCCAGCCCGCCCCAGTTTTGCACAATCCCCTCAACGTGCGCTTAGTGCAAGACGATGATAGACCAATGCTTGTGTGTGTTATCGGCGATTTTCACAGAGCGCCAGGCGATAGCAATCAAGTGCCCGTTTGGATCGGCAAGTACCTGACCGATATGCAGCCCGATGCCGTCATTCATATCGGAGATCTTGGCGATTTTGACTCTGTTACGCGCTGGATTGAAAAAGGCTCTCAAAAGTCAAAAACACAATCCTCCATTGATGAAGATATTGAGGCCGTTGCCATGGGCTTTAGGGACATGCACGCGCACTACCATCCGGACAACACACCAGTTTTGCACGTTACCCTTGGGAATCATGACCACAGGCTGTGGATTTATGAGGATTTAAACCCGCAGACCTGGGGGACATACACAGCCAAATTTACCACTATGCTGGAGCATTATGGATGGAGCCATAGTCCCTATGGTCAATATTATACGCTCTACGGTGTTAATTTTGTCCACGCGCCAAAGCATGAGGGCGGCGGTGCGATATCAGGAAAAACTGCCGGACAAAGGATTGCTGCGGAATCAACCCGATGCATCGTTTCCGGGCACACGCACAAGCTCAGTGTTCATACGGCCACAAAGCTGGGACAGAACCAGAGAATAATGGCCGTAAATGTGGGCTGCGCTATGCCATGGGGGAAGGTAAAGGATTACGCCAAACTAAGCGCGTGCGGATGGTGGTGGGGGGTTGTGATGCTGACCATACACAAGGGCCGGGTCGAGGGAATTTTAGCAAAGCCCATGTTCGAGCTTGAGAAGGAATATGGTTAGCCGGGGAAAAATCAAACGCAAGGCACGCGTGATTGATTATTACTATAAACAGGGTGGAAAATGCGCGTATTGTAAAATTGGGATGACCTTATCGCTCGGATTTCAAAACACAGCAACAATTGACCACATTATCCCCAAGGCGCACAAAAGAATAAAAGGAGTTTTTAACGAGGTGGCGGCGTGTCAGAAATGCAATAACATAACGGAATTATACGCTTTAGGGCTTTATCGCTAGGCATAGTAAATCCTCCAAAACATTGTTGTTTCCGCGATTGTTATACCGATATGTCAATTCGTTCATGTAAAGCGGCAGATACTTTTTGCTGACATGGTGGAATTGCCCGTACACGGCCCGTTTAACGATGGCCCAAAAGCCTTCGATTGTGTTGGTGTGGATGTTCCCAAACTGGCCTGAAAAAAGGTCACGGCGGGAATAACCGTGTTTATGGCTGATAGTGCGGTGAATGACCTTGGCGTTCATCCCGTTATAGCCGCTGTATTCGTCGGTGTTCAAAACGGTTTTGGCGGGGTCCATCATAGCCGCGATTGCGTCTTTTTTGAATCGCCACGCGCTTCCGACCTTAAAGGCAGGAATCTTGCCCTCAGCCACGAAGCGATAAGCCGTCTTTTCGGCTATTTTTAGGTACTCGGCCAGTTCCTTAACCGTCAAAATTTCATCATCAGCCATGTGGGTCTATGTCCTGTAATGGGTATATGGATTGAAAATAGTTGAATAATGAGGTTATAGCAAGCCCTCTCGGGCTTAAACTCGCCTGAAAATCAAAGATACTTCGTAATCTCTTTGAACTGGCGAACGGTCCCTTGCGCGGCGTCTGGGCAGGCTGTCGAAAGACTTGAGCACGGCATCTTTAGTTGGCTCCAGAAGGCAATCAAGGCGGCGCAGGACTACGAAAGGCAGGACGATCTTTCCATACTCGGATTGCTTGAAGTCACCGCGTAGAATATCTGCAATCGACCAGGCGAAGGAGCTGAGGCTTTGTACTTTGGCGTTGGTCATTTCTTTCATGAAACGCTGCATATCGGCGGCGCTCATTTCG